>OLWA01003097.1_pt1 | contig 13353 bp, 10 predicted proteins | sample 1673251 | NCBI WGS metagenome assembly OLWA01 (sample SAMEA3178937, study PRJEB25190) | human gut metagenome | biome: human gut; feature: human-associated habitat; material: faeces | place: Austria | collected 2013
AGAAGAGCCAGATCTTCTCCACCGCCGCCGACAACCAGACCTCCGTGGAGGTCAATGTGTTGCAGGGCGAGCGTGAGATGGCCGCCGCCAACAAGAGCCTTGGCCGCTTCCATCTGGACGGCATCGCTCCGGCACGCCGCGGCGTGCCCCAGATCGAGGTGACCTTCGACATCGACGCCAACGGCATCGTCAACGTGTCCGCTAAGGATCTGGGCACCGGCACCGAGCAGCACATCACCATCACCTCCTCCTCCAACATGAGCAAGGAGGACATTGAGAAGGCGGTCAAGGAGGCGGAGCAGTATGCCGCCGAGGACGCCAAGATCAAGGAAAAGGTGGAGGTGCGGAACCAGGCCGACCAGATGGTGTATCAGGCGGAAAAGACGCTGAACGAGGTGGGCGACAAGGTGCCTGAGAGCGAGAAGGAGCCGATCCGCACCGGCGTGGAGAAGCTGAAGGAGACGCTGAAGGGCGAGGACACCGACGCCATCAAGGCTGCCACCGAGGAGCTGACCCAGCTGTTCTACAAGATGAGCGAGAAGCTGTACCAGCAGCAGGCACCGCAGGGCGACCCCAACATGGGCGGTCAGCCCGGCGGCGACCCCAACGGCGGGCAGCAGTACTACGACGCCGACTACAAGGTAGTCGATGACGACGAGCAGAACAAGTAACACATATCCCACAAGAGGGACAGGGAAGCCTGTCCCTTGTTGTGGTGTTATCACCCCTTTGAGTGGAGAGAAGTGCGATGGCAGAAAACAAACGCGACTATTATGAGGTTCTCGGCGTCAGCAAGGGCGCAAGCGAGGACGAGATCAAAAAAGCATATAAAAAGCTGGCGCGGAAGTACCACCCGGACATGAACCCCGGCGACAAGGACGCCGAGGAGAAGTTCAAGGAGGTCAACGAGGCCAACGAGGTGCTGTCCGACCCGGAGAAGAAGGCGCGGTACGACCAGTTCGGCTTCGCCGGGGTGGATCCCAGCTACGGCGGCGGAGGCGGCGGCTATGGCGCGGGCGGCTTCGACTTCGGCGATCTGGGCGACATCTTCGGCAGCTTCTTCGGCGGCGGCTTCGGCGGACAGCAGCGGCGGAATCCCAACGCGCCCCAGCGGGGCGAGAGCATCCGCGCCAGCGTGGCGGTGACGTTCAGGGAGGCGGCGTTCGGCTGCGAGAAGGACGTGAGCGTGGAGCGCAGCGAGCAGTGCGCCACCTGCAAGGGCAGCGGCTGCCAGCCGGGCACCACGCCGGAGATCTGCCCGGACTGCCACGGCAGCGGACAGGTGCAGGTGCAGCAGCGGACGCCCATGGGCGTGTTCGCCAGCACAAGGCCCTGCCAGAAGTGCCGGGGCACGGGGCGGATCATTCACCAGCCCTGCACCGACTGCGGCGGTCAGGGGAGAGTACGCAGGCGCAAGACCATCAAGGTCACCATCCCCGCCGGCATCGACCACGGGCAGACCATCTCCCTGCGGGGACAGGGCAACGCCGGGAAGAACGGCGGCAGTGCCGGTGATCTGCTGATCACGGTGATGGTGCAGCCCGACGAGGTGTTCCGCCGGGAGGGCGTGGACGTGTTCTGCGAGGCTCCCATTACATTTGCACAGGCGGCTCTGGGCGCGACGCTGGAGATCCCCACCATCGACGGGAAGGTGAAGTACGACCTGCCGGAAGGCACCCAGACGGGCAGCGTGTTCCGGCTGCGGGGCAAGGGTATCCCGGTGCTCAACGGACGGGGACGGGGCGACCAGTATGTGACCGTCAACGTGGAGACGCCGCGGAATCTGACGAAGGAGCAGAAGGAGGCTCTCGGCAAGTTCAGCGATATGCTGGGCGAGAGCAACTACGAGAAGCGAAAGGGCTTTTTTAAGAAGAAATGACGAAGTCGAAACAGTATCTGGCGGATTACCACGTCCACTCCGCCACGTCACCGGACGGCAAGCTGACGGTCAGCGAGCTGGCGGAGGCCGCCGTGGGTGCCCATTTGGATGAAATATGCGTCACGGATCACGTGGACACGGTGCTGTGGGGAAACCATACGCCCCGTGACAGCTTCGACTGGTCGCGGCTGCTGCGGGAGCTTACGGAGGCGCGGGAGCGGTACCGGGGACGGCTGGTCATACGGCTGGGCGCGGAGCTGGGCGAGGCCCCCATGGGCTTCGACCGGGCGGAAAAATTGCTCGAAGAATCGCCGGGATTGGATTTTGTGATCGGTTCCGTGCACATGGCGGGCGAAAAATTCAAACATTTTGACCTATATTACATTGAAAAAAGAGACGAAACGTATTATCATAAGGTGATAGACAGCTATCTGGAGGACGTGATGCGTCTGGCGCAGTGGGGGAGGTTCAGCGTGCTGGGGCACCTGACGCTGCCGCTGCGGTACATCAACGAGAATCTGGGCGAGCACATGACCTTCGAGAAGCACTATGACCAGTGCAGGGAGATTTTTCGGGCGTTGATACGGAATGGGTGCGGCATTGAGTGCAACACCAACCGGGGCAACGTGCCGCTGCCGGACGCGCCGCTGCTGCGGATGTACCGGGAGGAGGGCGGCGAGATCATCACGCTGGGCTCCGACGCGCACACGGCGGAGTTCGTGGGGTGCCGCATCCGGGAGACCCAGCAGCTGCTGCGGGAGTGCGGGTTCCGGTACTTCACCGTCTTTGCGGGCGGGAAGCCGGAGTTCCGGGGACTGTAAAAAGAAAAGGAGAACACGACTATGAAGATCGCCATTGCCTGTGACCACGGCGGATACCTGCTGAAGCAGGAGATCCTCATCTGGATGGAGGAAAACGACATTGACTTCGATGATTTCGGGTGCTTTTCCACCGAGAGCGTGGACTATCCCGTGTTCGCGGAGAAGGCCGCCCGCGCCGTGGCGGACGGCGAGTGCGAGAAGGGGATCGTGATCTGCACCACCGGCATCGGCGTTTCCATCGCCGCCAACAAGGTGCCGGGGATCCGCTGCGCGCTGTGCACCGACTCTCTCCAGGCGGAGATGACACGGCGGCACAACGACGCCAACATGATCGCGCTGGGTGCGGGCATTACGGGCGGCAATCTCGCTAAGCGGATGGTGGATATTTTCCTGCACACCGAATTCGAGGGCGGACGCCATGCCCGCCGCGTGGCACAGCTGGACGCTATCCGGTAAGGGTGCGGACGGGAATCTTTCCAACGAGGTAAACAGCTATGACTACGAAGGGATACAGCAGCTACCACGGGCGGATGTCCGGGCGGAAAATTGCGCTGATCGTTGTGCTCACCTTAGTGCTGGTGGGCGCGGTGGCGTATCTTGTGCTGCAAAACTACGTGGTGTACGACGAGAGCGGAAACGCGAAGATCGAGGTGCCCTTCTTCCAGAAAAAGGAGAAGAAGGAGCAGCAGCAGGACAACGATGCTGCGGACGGCTCCGGCGACCGGGACGACCTTGTGGACACGGTGGAGCCGGAGCATCCCCACGTGAAGGTGGCCGCGCTGCACGGCGTGAGGCTGCCGGATGACTGCCTGTGGTGGGGCGCGAATTACATCATGGATACGCTGGCACCGGAGGACATGGTGCTGGCGGTGAAGCGAACCACCGGCGGGATCACCTACGGCACCTCCGTTGCCACGCCCGCAGGCGTGGTGGTGGAGACGGGCAGGCCGCTGGACTGCCTGAAAACGCTGCTGGGCAGCGGGCGGTATACCGTGGGGCAGATCGTGTGCTTCCAAGACAGCGCGTACAGCAGGGCGAAGCCGGACGCCGCATTGGTGCGGGAGGACGGCGCGCTGTGGTACGATGGGGAAGGGCAGTCGTGGCTTGACCCCACCAGCGCGGAGACGCTGGGGTATATCACCGCGCTGGTGAAGGAGTGCGGTGAGCTGGGCTTCCGGGAGGTGCTACTGGATCGGTTCTGCTATCCCGGCGGGGATACCTCCGGTATTGCCAACGGCGCGGAGGACAGGGTGCAGGTGCTGACGGACTTCGCGGAGAAGCTGCGCGGTGCGCTGCCGGAGGGCGTGGCGTTGTCCGTGGTGGTGCGCGACACGGAGAGCCTGAGCGTTGCACAGATGGCGGAACTTTTTGACCGGCTGTATGTGCCGGCGGAGCGCGCTGCGGCGGTGAAGGCCGCGCTGCCGGAGGGCTACGACCCGGAGACGCGGGTGGTGGTCATGGCGGCGGAGGCGCAGAGCGGCAGCTATGTGGTCGTGAAGTGAAAAGAGGCAAAAAAGAACCGGCGGGAGCCGGTTCTTTTTTGCCTCTTTGGGGTTTCGGCGGGGGAGGTGCGAGAAGCTCCGCCGGACGAGGGGACGGGGGAGACGGATTCCCACGCCAGTGTGAGCACTGGCTCGGAATGACAACACTATGCCTGTCCGAAGTGAGGGGGAATGGATTGCGCTTTGGGCGGGGATGTGGTATACTTTACATAGATTTCGCCACGGGCAGAGAGAAGGAGGGGCGAGCTGTGTCAACGATATTGGAGAGACGATACCGCCGCAGACATTTGACGTGCGTGCGGCACATTACGCTGGATCCCAAGGGACGGGGCGTACTGCGGATACACATGATACCGCCGAAGGAGGAGGACGCGCCGTTCCTGCTGCTGCTCAACGGCAGCAAGCTGGTGCCGCTGAATCTCAGCTGGGCAATACTCCTCGCCAGCTTTATGGACAGGCTGGAGCCCTTTGCCGGGGTGGAGATCAGCGAGAGCGACTGGAAGGCTATGGCGGCGGGCGCGGTGGCGGAGACACACAAGGTGTACCCGCTGACGAAAAAAGAGCGGCTGGCGGAGGACTTGCAGGTGATGATCGAGTCCATGGTCGCCATCGCACGGGGACAGGAGCCTGCGGTGGAGGTCGCCGCGCTGTCGCTGGGGGAGTACGCGCCGGAGATGACGGCTCCGCACCGGATGGATCTGATGATCAGTGCCATGACGAAAAACGGCGGGTGGCACTGCAACCAGAGGTGCTTGCACTGCTACGCGGCGGGGCAGCCCCTGTCCGACACGCCGGAGCTGACCACGGCGCAGTGGAAGGACGTGCTGGGGCGGCTGTATAAGGCGAACATCCCGCAGGTGACGTTCACCGGCGGGGAGCCGACGCTGCGCGCCGACCTTGCGGAGCTGGTGGACGCGGCGCAGTGGTTCGTCACGCGGCTGAACACCAACGGGCGGCTGCTGACGGCGGAGCTGTGCCGGAAGCTGTATGAGGCGAGTCTCGACAGCGTGCAGGTGACGCTGTACAGCCACGACAGGGCGGTACACAACGCGCTGGTGGGAACGGAGGGCTTCGACGAGACGGTGGAGGGCATACGGAATGCGGTGCGAGCGGGGCTGTCGGTGTCGGTGAACACGCCGCTGTGCAGCCTGAACGAGGACTATGCCGCCACGGTGAAGTTCATAAACGGGCTGGGGGTGCGGTATGTGACGTGCTCCGGGCTGATACCCTCCGGCGGCGCCGAGGGCGCGGAAAGCCGCGCCACGGCGTTGACGGAGGAGCGTCTGGCGGAGGTGCTGGGCGAGGCCGCCGCCGCGGCGGAGACGCTGGAGATGGAGATGGACTTCACCAGTCCGGGGTGGCTGAAGGAGGAGACGCTGCGGGCCATGGGGCTGACGCTGGTGCCCAGCTGCGGCGCGTGTCTGAGCAACATGGCCATCGCGCCGGACGGCGGGGTGATCCCCTGCCAGAGCTGGCTGAGCAGCCGGCCTCTGGGGAACATACTCGCGGACGACTGGGAGAAGATATGGCAGAGCGAGCGGTGCGCCGCCATCCGCGCCAAGAGTGCGCGAATGGAGCAGCTGTGCCAGCTGCGCGAGGGCAACGGAGAGGGGGCGGCTGTATGCTGAAGGGACTGCGTGTGCTGTGGATAGGGGTGCTGGCGGCGGCGTGTCTCACCGTGACGGCTTGGGCGGACTACGACTACATTGAGAAGTACGGCGTGATGGTGACGCCCAACACGGCGGACGGGAGTTTGCTCATCACCGTGAAGCTGGAGTGGACGCCGCTGGAGGAGCTGCCCTACGGGCAGGAGCTGAAAATAGGCGTGCCCAACGGCTCCATCCGGGACGTGGCGGCACTGACGGACAACATCGAGCGGCTGGACTTCGATAACAGCTATATGTATGTCTATCTTGACCGCGCCTACGAGGCGAACGAGACGTTTTCCTTCGCCTACTCGTGGGTGCAGGAGTATATGTATCAGCTCAGCACCAACGGCGTTATTGAGGACTATGACAATGTTCACTACGACTATGTGAACTACGACTACACCGCCGGGTGGTTTGACGAGGCGAGGATCGGGCAGATGGTGCTGGTTTGGAACGACCCGGAGGGCCTGACGGGCGATTTCACCGAGGGTACGGTCAGCGGCGCTGACAGCGTGACGGTGCAGGACGGCATGACCATCACCGCCTCCGATCTGGGCTACGGCTACAAGATGAACGTGCAGGTGCGCTACACCGACTGGCCCACCCAGCTGTCGGAGGAATACAGCGCCGACAATCTCCCCTCCGACTACGACCACTGTGTGGACGTGCCATGCGAGCATTTTGAGGACGACACCGGTGATGCCATCGTCGGCATGATGGTGATGATCTTCGTGGTGATCTTTATTATCGTGCTGATCTCCGCTGTACGGCGGGGCAGCGGCTACGCCGGCGGCTTCGGCACGCGGTACGTGTTCGTGAACCACCTGTGGTATCCGGCGGGGCCGGACGGCAGGCCGCGTCCCGGCAGCGTGGGCACCAAGACGAAGCCCAGACCGCCCAGAAGCGGCGGCGGGGGCTTCGGAGGCGGCAGCCGGGGCGGCGGCTTCGGCGGCGGAGGGTTCAGTGGCGGGAGCCACTGTGCCTGCGCCAGCAGCTGCGCTTGCGCCTGTGCCTGCGCCTGCGCCGGGGGAGGTCGGGCGGGGTGCTCGGCGAAGAATCTTTACGGCGTGAAGCTGGACGAGAAGCTTGCGGAGAAGATGTGAGGAATAGATAATATAGGTATGTGCCGCACGGAGGTGCGGCACATACCTTTATATTATATTTTAGGAATACTGCCAGCTGCGGGAGGACTCCTTGAACTCCGCCACGCGCTTTTCATAGGCGGCGGTGGCGGCGTCCTCGAAGGCGAGGGCATCGGAGGGGGCACCCATCCGGCGCAGGAGCCATTTGCAGAGGGGCGGGTTCAGAACCAGCAGGGGCCCGATCAGGGCGGTGGCGTACAGCCCGCCGCGGCGGAAGCCCTCGATGGGAGTTTCCGGCGTGCGTCCGACGCCGCGCTGGGCGGTGAACCAGCCGTCCTGCGCCGGGGCATCGTAGTGGAAGCCGAAGAGGCTTTTGAAGCCCACCACGTCCATATCCTCGAAGGTGCCGAGGAAGAAACTGTTGTGACGCTTCATCATGGTGTAGCGCACCGTGCCGGGGAGAAGGTGCAGCCCCTCAATGGTGGGGGCACTGTCGCTCTCCATGGCATCGGAGAACACGTCGGGGGCGTTGCCGGTCAGGAGAAGGAGCTGGCCACCGTCCACCTTGGCGGCGATCTCCGCGGCGTAGGGGCGCAGGGCATCGGCGGACAGGCGCAGACCCTGCTCCGTGGTGCTGCCCATGTATACCAGCGTCACGTCCTCGGTGAGAAAACGGGGCTTGCTGTGGAGATCCGTCTCGATGATCTCCAGCTGGGGGCAGCAGCGTTGCAGGTAGCGGATGTTTTGCAGGTCGCCGTAGAGGTTACAGACCTCCGGAAAGAGGATCTCAGCTTTCATTGTGCGGCCTCCTTTTTCAGAAGCATTTCCTTCAGCTTCGCTTTTACGCGGAAGGCGAGGGGCATACCGTCCACGCCGTAGAGGAGGTAGACATCGTCGCCGGGTGTGAGCGGCAGCAGCGAGAGGGCGGCAAATTCGTCCTCGGAGAGACGTATTTTTTCCTCCGGGATGCCCGCCAGCAGAAGGCGGAGCTTGTAGTCGTAGGCACGGGGCCCGGCGCAGACGAGGCACGTGATGTCGTCGCTGCGGAGGAACTCAAAGTCCGTGTCGTACATCCAGCTGGGGTTTTCCGACCAGCTTTTCGCCACGCCCATGCAGTTCATCATCACCAGAAGCTCTTTTTTGCCCGGTTTGGTGCGGATATAGTCGAAGTTGCGGGAGCAGGCAAGGGCGTTTTTGTCCTTGGACATCTGCATGATGACGTTGACGGCACCGATGTGCTCCTCGGAGAGACGGGTGGCGGGGATCTTGACCGACGCCATGCACCGCGCGACGGTGTCGTGGTCGAAGCCCAGCTGGCGCAGGATAGCGATGACCGTGACCATATTGTAGAGGTTATGGACGCTGTCGGTCAGCAGGCGGCAGGGGTAGTCGGTGCCGTGCTCCCGGAGGATAGCGGTGCCTGCGGCGGTGTCCACGTGGGTGAGGAGATAGTCGCTGTCCGGGGAGTGGAAGCCGCAGCCTTCGCAGACGGCGCGCCCGATGTGGTGGTAGCGGCGGTACTCGTAGCGCAGCTTACCGGCGCACCTGGGGCAGATACGCATATCGTTCAGCAAATTCTCGCAGTCGGTCACGTCCGTGGGGAGGCGGTCGATGCCGAAGTAGACGCGCTCGTTCTCCGGGGCGATGGAGGCGGAGATCAGATCGTCGGCGTTCAGAATGAGCTTGCTGGTCTTGGGGAAGGAGCGGGTGAGGATGTCCGCGATATAGCCGGGGTGGGCGTTACGCATGATGGAGTCGCGGAACAGGTTCGTCACGGCGATGTAGTCGGGCTTGACGTAGGGATAGATGCGGGGCGCGGAACGCTCGTCCACCTCCAGCACCGCCAGATCGTACACGGGGCGGATGCGCCCCAGCAGGTCGCAGCCCTTCAGCAGAGCGGTGCTGACGCCGGAGACGATGTTGCTGCCGGCGCGGTTGCTGAGAACCGTTTTGCCCCCGGCGGCCAGCGCGTCGCCCAGCATATTCGCCACGGTGGTTTTGCCGTTGGTGCCGGTGACCGCCACGATGGTGGCGGGACGGCCGATATATTTCAGAAAATCGGGGCACAGCTTCACCGCCAGACTGCCGGGAAAGTCCGTGCCGCTGTGGCGGGTGATCTTGAGGGCGGGAATGGACAGCTTTGCCATCCAAAGTGCCAGCAGAAAGCGAAGTTTACCCATGGTTTGGCTCCTCCTTTGTGTGTGTTTGCAGCCAGATCAGCAGCGCGGCTACGTCCGCCGGGGATACGCCGGAAATGCGGCTCGCCTGTCCCACGCTCAGGGGGCGGAGGGCGTTGAGCTTCTCCCGCGCCTCCAGACGCAGACCCTGTATGGCACCGTAGTCCGTGTCCGGCGGGAGACGGCGGCGTTCCAGCTTTTCAAACTCCGCCACCTGCCGCTGCTGCCGCTGGATGTACCCCTCGTATTTGACGGTGATCTCCACCTGCTCCCGCACGGCACCGGGCAGGGCGGGGCGTTCCGGGTCGAAGGGGGACAGGTCGCCGTAGGTCAGCTGGGGGCGGCGGAGAAGGTCGATAAGGCGGCAGCCGCTGTCCACGGCGGCGGTGCCCTTTTCCGCCAGCAGGGCGTTGAGCGCGTCGCTGCCGGGGATGCCGGTGTGCTCCAAGCGGCGGATCTCGCGGGAGACGGCGTCGTACTTCGCCTGCACCGCCGCAAGGCGTTCGTCGCTGACAAGACCCAGCGCGTTGCCGATGGCGCAGAGGCGGGCGTCGGCGTTATCCTGACGCAGCAGGAGGCGGTACTCGGAGCGGGAGGTCATCATGCGGTAAGGCTCCTCGGTGCCCTTGGTCACCAGATCGTCGATGAGGGTGCCGATGTAGCTCTCGCTGCGCTTGAGCACCAGCGGGGGGCGGTTTTGGAGCTTCAGCGCGGCGTTGACACCCGCCACGAAGCCCTGTACCGCCGCCTCCTCGTAGCCGGAGGAGCCGTTGAACTGTCCCGCGCCGTACAGACCGGGGACGGCGCGTACCTCCAGAGTGGGGGAGAGGGACAGGGGGTCGATGCAGTCGTACTCGATGGCGTAGGCGGGGCGCATGATGACGGCGTGCTCCAGACCGGGGACGGTGTGGAGCATTTGCAGCTGCACCTCCTCCGGCATGGAGGAGGAAAAGCCCTGCACGTACAGCTCCTCGGTGCGGAGCCCCATAGGCTCGATGAACAGCTGGTGGCGGGGCTTGTCGGCGAAGCGCACCACCTTCGTCTCGATGGACGGGCAGTACCGGGGGCCGACGCCCTCGATGACGCCGGAGTAGATGGGGCTGCGGTCAAGGTTCTCGCGGATGATGCGGTGGGTCTCGGCGTTGGTATACGTCAGATAGCAGACGGCGCGGTTCTCCGGCATTTGCTCCGTGGTGAAGCTGAAGGGCAGGGGCGCGTCGTCGCCGGTCTGCACCTCCATTTTGCTGAAGTCCACGCTGCTGCGGTGGATGCGGGGCGGCGTGCCGGTCTTGAAGCGGCGCAGGGGCAGTCCCATGGCGCGGAGGCTGTCCGACAGGGCGTTCGCCGGGTGGGTGCCGTCGGGGCCGGAGGACTCGATGCACTCGCCCACGATGGTCTGTCCCCGGAGGTAGGTGCCGGTGCAGAGGATGACCGCCTTGGCGCGGAGCACCGCGCCGGTGCGGAGCACCACGGCGGAGACGTGTCCCCGCTCGTCGCGGCGAAGCTCCGTGACCTCTCCCTGACGGAGCGTCAGACGGGGCTGCAACTCAAGTGTGTGCTTCATCACCTGCTGGTATTCCTGACGATCCGCCTGCGCCCGCAGCGACCAGACGGCGGGGCCCTTGCCGCGGTTGAGCATACGGTATTGGATGCAGGCTTTGTCGGCGGCCTTCGCCATCTCGCCGCCCAGCGCATCCAGCTCGCGGACAAGGTGCCCCTTGCCGGTGCCGCCGATGGCGGGGTTGCAGGGCATATTGCCCACGGCGTCCAGACTGACCGTCAGGCAGACGGTGTGCATACCCATGCGCGCCGCCGCCAGCGACGCCTCGATACCCGCGTGGCCGGCTCCGATCACGGCAACGTCGTAGTCGCCGGCGTAAAATTCTGTCATAGGGGGTCACCTCGCAACGTGAGAAACTGCAATAACACTTTATTATACTATGGGAGGGGCGTTTTCGCAAGAGGGTTTACGGAAGTGGATTTGTTAGATATGCACAAAAAGTTTACACACTTTTTATACATAATGTTCAAATTTCGCCTTGTAAATCGGGGGAATCGGGCATATAATAACAGCGGAAAACAAAAGAAAGGAGCGTGATACCATTATGACGACAACTTGGATCTGGGGCGACCTGGACGATATGATCTTTGCCGACAGTGACTGGGAAGTGAGCCAGCGGTAAGGAATCCCCTATGGAAACCACGCGAAAGCGTGGCGTTTTACTTTTTCCGGGGCTTTTTCGCGGTGTTTCGACAGAACGCGGCATCGCCGCCATCGCGAAGCTGCCCGGTGCGCCGGCGCGCCCCCGTCACGCCTGCGGGCGTGACGCCCCCCTCCCGAAAGGGAGGTTATTTTTTTAGGCGCGGATCTTAACGGGGTGGAGGGGGCGTCTTAACGGAATTTTAGCGTTTTCTTAACGGAAAAGTGTGGTACAATAACACAAGCAAAAGGTGAGAGAGAAGGGAGGGGTCGTATGACTGTAAAGGAGATGCGGCGGAAGAACTCGCTGCACGGCGCGGCGTGGCAGATGTCCGGGATGGATATACTGAAGGCCATGGGGCTGTATCTGATCGCCGTGATGGGGTGTCTGCTGCTGCGAACCTTCGATATGCACAACGACACCAGCTACGTGGCGATGATATTCCTGCTGGATGTGTTCCTGACCGCCTACTGGACGGACGGGTATCTTCTGGGCGTGCTCGTCGCCGTGGTGGGCGTGTTCAGCGTGGACTACATATTTACGTACCCCTTCTGGCACATCAGCTTTACGCTGACGGGCTTCCCGCTGACGTTCCTGGTCATGATGACCATTTCCCTGCTGACGGCCACCGTCACCAGCCGCGCCAAGCAGACGGAGCAGGTACGCCGGGACGCGGAGCGGGAGAAGATGTACGCCGATCTGCTGCGGGCGGTGTCCCACGACATACGGACGCCGCTGACGGGCATCGTGGGTGCCACCAACGTGCTGCTGGAGCAGGAGGGGCTGACGGAGGAGCAGCGGGAGCAGCTTCTGCGGAGCACCAACGAGGACGCCCAGTGGCTGGTGCGTATCGTGGAGAATCTGCTGTCCATCACGCGCATCAGCGCGGAGGAGGCGAAGGTGAGAAAGCTGCCGGAGGCGGCGGAGGAGGTCATCGAGTCCGCCGTGGCAAAGGCGCACAAGCACTATCCGGAGGTGGCACTGCGGGTGCATCTGCCGGAGGAGCTGATGATGGTGCCCATGGATCCGCTGCTGATGGAGCAGGTGCTGGTGAATTTAATGGAAAACGCCGTTATCCACGGGGAGACGAAGCACGTGGATGTGACCCTGAGCGGCGACGAAGACACGGCGGTGTTCACCGTTGCCGACGACGGGAAGGGCATACCACAAACGCTGCTGTCGCGGCTGTTCGACGGCGCGGCGCGCAGCGACCGGGGGAAGGACGGCAAGCGCAGCATGGGTATTGGACTGTCCGTGTGCCGCACCATCGTGCTGGCGCACGGCGGGGAGATACGGGGAGAAAACAGACCGGAGGGCGGTGCGGTGTTCACCGTGGCACTGCCCATGAAAGGAGACGACGATGAAGATTAAAGACAAGGTCCTGATCGTGGAGGATGAGCAGTCTATCAGCAATTTTATCTCCATGATCCTCACCGCCAACGGCTTTGACACCATCATCGTCCGCAGCGGCGAGGAGGCTTTGACCATGATCGCCTCCCACTGCCCGGACATGATCGTGCTGGATCTGGGGCTGCCGGACATGGACGGCATGGAGGTGCTGAAGTCCGTGCGGAAGTGGTCGAACCTGCCGGTGGTGGTGGTTTCCGCACGGAACCACGAGCACGACAAGGTGGAGGCTCTGGACTACGGCGCGGACGACTATCTGGTGAAGCCCTTCGGCACGTCGGAGCTGCTGGCGCGGATACGCACCGCTATCCGCCACACCCGCACCACGCTGTCCAACACGCAGATCGCCCAGTCCGGGAAGTTCGTCACCGGCGATCTGACCATCGACTACGACAAGCATCAGGTGCTGATGAACGGCGAGAACGCCGGGTTGACCGTCAACGAGTACAAGATCGTGGCGTTGCTGGGGAAGTACGCCGGGAAGGTGCTGACGTATGACTTCATCATCCGGGAGCTGTGGGGTCCCAAGGCCAAGACGGACAACCAGATCCTGCGGGTGAACATGGCGAACATCCGCCGCAAGATCGAGCCGACCCCCGGCAACCCCCAGTACATCTTCACCGAGGTGGGCGTGG
>OLWA01003100.1_pt1 | contig 13341 bp, 12 predicted proteins | sample 1673251 | NCBI WGS metagenome assembly OLWA01 (sample SAMEA3178937, study PRJEB25190) | human gut metagenome | biome: human gut; feature: human-associated habitat; material: faeces | place: Austria | collected 2013
ATCAAAAGAGCGGCTTGCCCAGCGTCAGCTGGTGGTGAAAACACTGGTGGATGCCTTCTTTGCGTACCTGAAACAAAACGAAGAAAAAGTTCCCAAAAGCGGAAAAACAAGGGAAGCCTTTACCTACGCTTTAAATCAGGAACGTTATCTGAGGGTCTTTCTGGAAGATGGGGATGTCCCGATAGACAATAATGCCAGCGAACGTGCAATCCGTGGTTTCTGTATCGGAAAGAAGAACTGGGAAATGATAGATACAATCAATGGAGCTACATCCTCAGCAATAATATACAGCATAGCAGAGACAGCTAAAGCTAATAACTTAAAGCCTTATGAGTACTTTGAATATCTGCTGACCCAGATACCGGCACATATGGATGATACAGACCGCTCATTTCTGGAAGATCTTCTTCCATGGTCACCAAAGCTGCCAGAATATATCAGAAAACAAAAAGACCGTGGTTAGCGGTCTTTTAAAAGTCAAGGTACATGGGTTGGAGCGTTTACCTTGAATCAGCTCATTCGATACGTTTTTATATAAGCATTTCTTATCAGGAATAGCAACGAAGTCGCTGAATGTGTTTTATTATGCATGTTCATATGCACATACTGATTATTCCATATTTATGAACGTCACTGTAAAAACCGCCTTGAAACTGATACTTGATTCATTAAAGGCATTTCCGGTACTCCTGTACGTTGACAATACAATAGTGCCAAAGTCTGGCATCTACTTTAAAAATGTTTCAAAATTATTTGATCATTCTGAATTTGTATCTTAGTGCCACTTTGTCTACAGTTTGACCTAATGCAATAGCATCAGTTTTTCAATATGGGATTTTCCACCATGCTCTTGATAAAGAATCTTTTTTATCAAAAATACTATTTTATTTAGTGCTTACGTTATATTTCAATAGTTAACAATTTCCTAAAGTTCTTACAACAATACCTTTACATTAATTATCATCAAATATATTTTTCATAGCTACTTTTCCCATTTTATAAGCTAAATTTCTTAAATTAATATTTTTTTCTTTATCTTCTTCTTTTCGTTTATAGAATAAATAGAAAAATTTTTCTCTTGAGCTTTTATCGGCTTTAAGTGTGTTAGTTACATCTTTAAAGTATTGCAATTTCTTTAAAGATGGAAACTCAATTTGAATTTTTCCAAAAGCTTCTTTTGCAAAACCACTATTAAATTGGTTCTCTTTCAAAATAATAAAATTAAAATCAATTCCCTCATCAGCTGCAAACTCATTGAAAACATTCAACCAGACTAAATGTTTCTTTTTTTCTATCACAACTGCTTCCATATATTTTTTATTTTTTCCTTTACACTCAAGCTCTGTTTTCTTTATATCTTCTATACATTCGTCTAATGCTTTATCATTTATTTCACATGATTTACATAGATAATTCAAATATTTCGTTAATCCATCTATTGCATTTTCAACAACAGCAAATGTTTTGTCTGTAAAGCCCGCAGAAAATATAGCTTTATATTCAGCTTCTGACTTCCATAATGGATGCCTTCTTTTATTTCTATTATAGTATTCAACAACCTCTTCACTATTTAAATTTTTCATTAAAAAAATTATATCTGCGTCACTTAATAATGAGATTTTGTAATTAGGAAATATATCTATCCCCTCTTTCGTTAATGCTTCATATGAAAATAATTTTTTGTCAATATATTTGTTTTTTAAATCCCTCATTACACTTTGCAACAAATATGATTCATATTGAACCACTGGATGATTTTGAATCCACTTTCTTTCTGCATCATGTGCATATACAACATTTTCTATAACACTAATAGCACCTTTTGTATACACTACCTTATAACTATCATTATCTTTTCTAAATTTTATACTTTGGAGTAATCTTTCGTAATCTATAGATACTGTATCAAATCCCGTTAAATATGCATCTCGAATTAAATAATCCAGCTTATCGACATCAATAACAGCTGAATTTAATAAAGAGATTACACAATTTTTAAATGACCCATTTACATCTTCATCTATTACATATGGATAACCAATTATACATCTTGCAAAAAAACTTTTCTCATCATCATTATTAAACAGAAAACTATAATCCTTTAATGCTACAATAGCGCTCATTAATTCATGTGGTGCTGCACTATAATTTTTTAACTTTATCTCATCCTTTAAATTTACATCATTAGTAAGTTCAAAAATCTCTTTATGTAATTCATCTCTTTTTCCATCATTAAGATAATACACCTCTCCAGTATGTGAAAATGGGGCATGACCTAAATCATGTAATAAACAGGCTATTTCAAAAATTTCTAAAATTCTCTCTATATCTGTAATTTCATTATAATCATCCTTACTCTCATAAATATAATTTGAAACAATACTTCCTAAATGATATACTCCCAATGAATGTACAAATCTGTTATGAACAGCTGAAGAATATAATGGTGCATAGCTTGTTTGAATAATATTACGCAATCTCTGAAAACCCGCTGTATCAACAATTTTATATATAATATCTTCACTAATATTTATATATCCATATATAGGATCTCTAAAACATTTACATTTCATCCACATCATACCCCCAATGCATTAATAGATTTGCTATCCATAAATGCCAACATGACATCAGTTGACAAATATCCTCTAAATTTACTCCATAATTCGCTAATATCAACATCCTCTTTTAACCTTATTCCCTCAGCCATACCATTGGCAAACAACTCAAAATACCTAGCATAGTCATGCAAAAAAACATTTGTCCTTTCCTTCGATAAAACTAATACTGCCTGTTCCTGCTTATCATTTAAATATTTAATAACTTGTGCTCCATAATCGTCTAATTGTTCGAATAATACCTCCCTTTTTTCTGACTTTTCTACAAGTTCTATTAAAGCATTAGCTACCAAATCTTCAATTCCAATATAAATACACATATCTATTTCCTCCAAAATAATCTTTATTAGTTTATATATATTATCATTTTACATTATTAAATACAATATATTATACAAAAGTCCCCCATCCTTAATGTACCTTAACTATTAAAAAACCTCTAACTACAATCTTTTTGTTTTATGATATATACTTGCAACTTCGACTGTTTCTGCCATGCTGTATATTATTGCTGAGGATGTTGCTCTATTTATTGTGTCTATATTTCCCTGTTCTTATTACCTATGTAAAAAACTCTTATTGCACATTCAGAAGCATTATTATCTATTGGTACTTCTCCATCTAAACCCAGCACCTTACCATAAAAGCTCTTTTATCCTGTCACTCTTTCTTCCGCATGATAAAAAAATTACATCTTTGTCCTATACATCTAGTTCTAACTGATACTGCACAATTCCTGCAAGTCCATATATTCCGCTCCGTAAATCTATGTATCCGACAACAATAAATATGCGTTTAAAACCAACTGCATCATTAAACATGGCCCAATGACCCCGGTAAGTTTGATACCTCTACAATTAAAGGCTCTGAAATAATGCTTTTTACTGCTATAAATACCTTTCTTATTCTGTTCATTTGCCAACTTGCCTGTCAGCAATGACAGTTTAACTTAAGTATCTTTTTTGTAAAATGATTTATTCTCTATACTTTGAATTATACAAGAAACTAATTATTCTTTATAACGAAGTTATAAATGTCGATAAAAGACCCGATACAAACAAAATACTTAACCCCAATAAAGAAATCCCAAAAATCATATAAAATTTAAAAGATTTGCAAAAGACTAGTGTCTTTCTAAAAATCTAACTCCACATCTTACTAAACGGTTTATTTAAAACTAGACTAATCATAGACAATACATGCATTAACCCAAACAGTGTAAAAGTCATAAATGTCATCAAAATAACCAAACCTAATGCTTGATATAGTAAAAAAATGTAAATATTCCTGAATTCTCTACTTTATTTAATATTTCCTGCTTATTGAGCATCTTCCCCAATATAGGATTTTGTTCCAAATACAATATAATAGGTACACATATTGTACTTACAATATTAAACATTAATATATGCTGTATAGATTTATCTATACTGTATTTCTTCAATATAATAAAAGCAATTGTCATAAAAGCAACTTCCAAAAAAACAAATGTACATAATGTAAACAGATTAATCTGTCTTTCATATTTTAAGAAAAACTTTACTAGCACCACAGCAATTAAGAAATAACAAAATATTATTTGTTCCTCGCTTAAATTTTGCTTTTTATTATTACTTTTATCGCTATTTCTCTTGCTTTTTATACTGTTAACTATATATTGTTTTTGTTCAATATGTATTTGTGAAAACACTACTTGTTTTTCAATGTTAATTTCTGATATGTCATTTTTATCTTTCATCAGCTTTGGAATAATTGCTCCAAAAACGCTCCAAAAAGTCCAGATACAATTGCTATAAATATATCATACCATATATTTTTCATCTTATCGTCCTTTCTTACTCTATAATACTTAAGCATCATAACAACTAAAGTGGTTGCTGATGGGGGCATCTTATCAGTTCTTTCTTCCCATAACGTAACTTCTACTGCACATTCAGCAACATTGTTACTTATAAAACATCTACTATCCTTACGACAATTCTCCATATATGATATCTGATTCAAGGCATAGTTTATTGTTTTTGCTAATGTTGAACCACCAAATATTTTAATACATCCCACTCCAAGAGCGAACCAAATGCAGGACATCGTTCTAGTTTAAGTCTTTTTTCTATATTCTTCAAGTGTCAGGTCTGCAAGTTTTCTTTCTATATCAAAAGCCTATACCAATAAGCACGTCTTGTAATGACTGGTGATTTTAATTTATCTTTGTCTCTCTTTGACACCACTTCAAACAGGTAACGTCTAAAATATGCCCAACATCCACATTTGGTTACATTATTAAGACAATTATATCCCTTAAAGGTTTCAAAATTGCATTAATTATTTGTAACAATTAAACATTCATTTCTAAACTCAAAACAATTGCTGAATGATCAGTAAGACCATTTTTGCGTGTATCGTGAATGTAATAACAATCTATTAATTTATCTTTTAAATCTGATGAAATAAAACAATAATCATATCTATATCCATTATTTGTTCTACCAACCCAACTATATTCATTTTTATCAGGATGACAAAATTTATATGCATCAATAAATTCATTATTCAAAATTTCATCATAAAAATTATATTCCCAATTAAAAAATGTGGAATAATGTGGATTATGATTTTTTTCTAATATATTTAAATCTCCCATAATAACTTTAGTTTCTTTTTTTGAATTTATCATATATTTTTCAAATTCATTAATAAATTTTTCTTTTCTTTCAATTTTTTTTTCACTTCTATCTCTAGATGGTACATATAAACCAACTAAATCAATAACATAATCTTTTATAGATATACTTATTTCTAATTGTCTTGAATAAAAAACATCATTTTTACTAAAATAATTTGATTCTTTTAAAATTTTATACTTGCTTATTATCATTACCCCCAAATCTCCTGTTTGAGATTTGGGAAAACTTACATCAAAATTTAATGATGAATTCATGGTAAATAAATCATATCCAAATTGTAGAAAAAACTCTTCTATGTACATACAACCTTTACTATTCTTGGTTTCTGTTAAAATAAATACATCTTCCTTCCTTTTTAACAACCACTCACATTGTTTTTTTGCTCGTTCTATTGAAGGATTTCCAATATTTAAGGATAAAAAACTTAACTTCTTATTCATTTTTTTCTCTCAACTTTACTATCATTTTTTCAATAATATTTACATTATCATACAAGTCTTTCTGTGTATTATTGTTAAGAAGTACAATATTAAAATCTTTATTTTTTAAAAATGTAGCTGCCTCTATATACCCTTCTATCTCTTCCTTTCTTGTCATTTTACTTTCAAAGTATGATAATTTTTCTCTCTCATTTAATCTATCCTCTAAATTTTTTTCTTCACTCAATAATATTATACTCAAATCTGGAATTCTAAATTTACAATTTAATCTCCAAATATCTTCAATGTTAACGTCATCATATTTTTGTAATACCAAACTGGATTCTATATATCTATCACTTATAACTATATCATTAGTATTTAATGCTGGTTTAATATATTTTTCTAAATGATAACACCTATCTGCCGCTATTAAATATGCATATGTCATTCCATGTAAACAATTTTCATTTTTTTTTACATAATTACCAAATTCTGAATTAGATGGTTCCTTAGTTGTAAATACCAAATAATCGTCAGATAAATTTTCTTTTAATTTTTTTATGAATGAGGTTTTTCCAACCCCATTTGGGCCTTCAATTGTAATAAATATTGACATAATACCTCCTATTGCATATACATTGGGCATAAATCTGTATCTTCTTTTGATAATTCAGATCCATGCGATATTCTAGCCGCGTAACATCCTTTTTTACAACTATAATTCTTACATTTTGAACAAACATCATCATAATTTATTGGAAATTTATATTTTTTCAAACTCGTTTTCCAATCAAAACCTTTTGAAAAAATATTACCTAATATAAATTTTTTCTCACTATATAAACTACCATCATCTTTCGATGCGAAAACTAAATATGGGCAGTATGCTATATCTCCATTTGTAAAAATATACATAATTTTTCCTGCAACACATTCACCTAAAGGTTTCTTATCTATATTGGGAAATCTTATATAAACTATTTCCATATTATCATCATTAAAAATCTGAGTAGCTTTTCTTAGTCTATTCATTTGTTCATTATTAAATGCCAAATTCTGCGCCTTTTCTCCTCTTCCAAACTGTGATAATGGATTCATTAATACATACCTAGCATTGCATTTCTTTGCAAAAGCACATAAATTGATATATTCTTCAATAGATGAATATATATTAGGCGTTACCAATATCCCATTCAATACACCTTTTTCTCCTAATATTTTTATATTTCTTATAATATTATTATATATTTCTGGATTCTCATTTCCTCTAAATTTTCCATGTGATATAGGTGAAAATCCATCTAAACTAACATTAAAATGTAAGTTATTACAATTCAAAAAATGATTTAAAAAATCTTCCGTTATTAATGTTGCATTTGTACAGATACAAACTGAAATATTATTTGAAATTAATAAATCTACTACATCTAATAACCTTTTATACATAAATGGCTCTCCACCTGTTAATGTTACTTTCGTAACATTATTATTCAATAACTGAGGAATAATTATGTCCTTTATGTCATTATATTGCATTTCCTCTCCACTACAATTTGCTGATACAAAACAATGTTCACAATGCAAATTACATTTTTCCGTTAATTGAAGTAAACATTTTTTTTGTGGATATTCTGCAACTGTCCTAAAATAACAAGCCGCACAAAAATTTTCATTATATATTTTTGTTTCTTTCATTTTATCTTCCCTCACTCTTAATAAATTTTAATCGAAATTTCTAGTATATTATATTATAATTATTGATATAATACAATATACTAAGTTAGCATCCACTACAACCAATTATAGTTTACTATTAATATCAACAGAATCATTATTTCTATCTAAAAAGGCATATTACACGATAAGTATTGTTATTAACCTTATATTGACTAATATTCTGTTTTAACCAATCTATATATTTTTTCCCAAAATCCTTTTCTATATGCTGTTTCATCATCATATCACAACCTGTACATTATTAATATTACGATACTTACACCACTTTACATCTTTTTCATAAAAAATATCGTACATGGCTTTCTAAATGTATAATGATTTTAGCAAAACATTACAAAGGAAAATGACCCTGTACGACAAAAATATTATACAATTATAAAACAATAATTGATAGAATTTATAAGTATTTTTTGATCTATTTTGAAACTTTTCCTGTTCCAACAGCAGATACCCTGTTTATACTATCTATACTGACGTTGGAAGTAGCACATTCAATTAGATTTCTGTATCAGCATTTTTTATCTGGAATAACAAAGAAATCGCTAAATACATTTTATTATGCTTGTTCGTTCCTATGCCAAAAATTGATTATTCCAGATTTATAAATACAACTATACGGATTACTTTGAAGCTGATACCAGATTCATTTCAGACACAACCTGTATTTCTAAGTATTGATAATGCAATAGTATCTAAATCTGGCACAAAATCAAAAAATGTTTCAAGATTATTTGATCATGCTGCACATAATGGTTCCAATTACCTGAATGGACACTGTTTTGTATAACATAATGCTTTGAGTACCTTTTTTTAATAATGTAAAGAATTCCTATCTTTCCATCCCGCTTAGATACCGCATGTGGCAAAAAAAGAGTCCAAACTGTAACTTGCAGCATCAATGATACGTCTAGTTTAATAATTATTCAGAAGTATTTCTTGTAACATTTGCTCTACATAGCTCCATCTCTAAATATGTATTCGAGTTCATCATTAACATATTTATTATCTCTATAATCGTCATAATAATCATCATAATCTGGTTCCATATCAAATTGTGCATTCAAGTAATTTTCTAACGAACATAAATTAATATCAAAATCTTTTTCCTCAGGATTCAACATAAGTTTATCCTTGAATTCTGCTGGTATCTGTTCGAATTCTTTCAATATTTCTTCTTTTACATCTTCAATAATATATGAATAAACAATTTGATACGCACAGTCAAAATTAAGTTCATATTCTTCTTCCATATAAATATCTCCATCTGTATCATAATGAGGAACAATATTAAACTCCATACTATTATCAATTATTTCTTTTATATCATATTCTTCATAATAATTCTCACCAATAACATTTTTACAATAATCTAAAATTGATTTGTTAATTTTTTCAATCATAATAGATTTAATTTTATTATCGTTAATATCTATTTCATATTGTTTAAACCATCTGAGCATTTCAGCAAATTCATGCATATTCATTCTTTCAAACAAATTTACTAATCCATTATAATTTAAATGTTTTCTTATTGAATAGTACTTGTCCATTCTATTAGATAATAAAGTACATAATACTTCAATGTATGTAGCTTGTCCTTGTATTTTAAATTGTCTTAAATCATTTAAATATTCATATATAATATCTTTACAATTCTCATCAAACAAATCATTTCTACATATATATGTTAATACAACAGCATATTTTTCATCATCCGAACTAAAATTTATTTTATCTACTTTTCCATCAATGATAATGTTCCTTATATATTCCGGAAAAAGTTTTGCTATTTGCAGATATTCTGTACAAAATTCTCTAATATCCTCATATTCAAGCTGATTATCTTTAATTGTTTTTCTTAAAAAATCATTTACTGAAGGATTATATGCGCTCACTAGAAGTCGTCCATTACTAGTTAAAAGTTTAATCATAGAACCATTCAATCTTCTTAATGAATTTTCATAATAATTATTTGTTACATCAACATTATTCTTATGTCTCATTCTTTCATTGTATGCACGTTTTAACACATCTGAATCTACAACAGTATCTGTAAGTGAAAAAAGTGTTGTTAACAATATTCTATCTTCCTGTTGTATACGATCTTTATATTCTTTTTTCCATATTTCTTGTGGATTATCTAAACATTGAATAATATAATCAGCATATTTATCAGGTTGTATATTCTTATATATATGTTTTTTAGTTACATACTCTACTATACGTGGACAGTAATTATTATGTAATATAATTCCATTGTAGGCCTTGTCTTTTACAATATTACAATAATACTCCGATGGTACTTTATTAAAATATAAATGATTGTAAAATATTAACCCCTTTTCATAACTAGAAATTTGGTTCATATTCATATAAAATATTACTTTTTCATTATCATCAGAATTTTCTTCATTATCAAAAAAATCTGAAAAATCTTCCGAATATTCTTTTGCTTCATTGTATATCGTAATTCTCGAATTCATAATTATCTTTTTATTTCTATGATGTGATACATATTTAATCAACGAAATCATTTCATTTTCGTTAGTTTCTTTTATTTCAAAATAAGCCTGTCCCAAACAGTCATCTAATACAATGAGCTCTTTCTTATCCTCTGATTCAGATATAGTACGTTTCAAATCAGCAATATTATCATTTGTAGTATATATTATATCATAATTTTGCAATGCATAATAGAGTGCAAGCATCTTAGTTGTAATTGTTTTACCAACACCAGGAAGTCCCAAAATCATCAATATTCTTTTTTTATCTAAAACTCTAATTCCCTCTTCATAATAATGTGTCTTAACAAAATATTTACTTCTTTCTCTAATATCGCCTAAAAAGATTTCGCTATCTAATAATACATTTCTATTAAATATTGAATTTAATACTTCTGTTGAGTCTAACCACAGCTTATAATTTCTTTTAAGCACATCTATATTTTCAGGTTTATGTAAAAAATCATCTATAATGGTCAAATCAATAACATTATTTCTATCCTGCATATAATCTGAAAACATATTATATATTTCACCTATATTATTGTCTGTTAACTGTTTTGCACAACATACATAATATTGATTTGGATTAAGCCTATTTATATTTTCCACTTCATTTAATAATGCTCTTTTCAAACTAGAATATGAACTATGCATATAATACTTTGCCTGAACAACTATATTATGTGTAATCTTATTATCTGTAGCATCAATCCCACCATCTCTCCCCTTTGCAAATACACGAAGTTGAATTCCTAATTTCCTAGAAAGAACATCACAACATAAATTCTCAAATTCATAATCACTTAAATTCCCATAATTAAGCATATTATCTCCTCCAAATTGTTAAAAATTATTTATACCATATTTCCCTCATTTTTTATTTTCTTTATTAATTCTCTATAAGCAATCATTTCTATTGAATTTTTCATTTAAATTTAGAAAGTGAATATTTTTATTCCAAATACCCTATACTACTAATTGTATCAACACCTATATCAAGATTATTAGGTAATTTTTTTACTATATTTATTTCATAATTTTTTGTTGAAGTAAGTGTATAATATACAGTAATATTATTTTCATCAGCCATACTTACTATATCTTTTATCCAAGCTGATTTATGTCCTATAATAATACCTGTTAATTCTTTTTTATCAAAATTAAAGAAACATTTATTTTCTCTTGTAATCATCCTATACTCTTCTTCATAGCTCCAATTTTTACTTTTACATATAAGACTTTTTTCAATTGCTTTGTAAAGTTCTTCTTCATCTGGCTCATACAAAGGCTCAAATTGTTTTTCTATATATTCTACCTTATGTATATTATTAAAATTGATATCTAAGTCAAATTCTAAACATATACCAGTATAATTACTTGAATAATGTGCCCACATTAATGGACTTCTAGGATTAGCTGATAATGATAAAATATTATATTGATTCATTATTTTTTCAACATAAGGATGTGGCAACCCTAGTGCAGAAAATAAACCAGAACCACTTATTCCTAATTCGATTGGAACTGCCATACCTTCAAATGGATCATTTAATGATATTCTTGGAGCCATAAATAATCTGTTATTTAATATAATATCTTTACAATATTCTACTTGTTTTATTTCTTGTTCATTTAAACCATCCTTTATATATGGTAATGATTTATATTTATATAATTTCATTTTCATAACACCTCAATTATTTTAAAATCATTACTCTCTAAGCAGCTAAAATTCATTTACAAACTAAACTATTTTTATTTCAAATACTGTCCATTATAATATGGTTCATCTAAATGTTTAATCATATCTATTAATTTATTAACATCAAATTCAACACCTTCAAAATGCGGAAGTGCTATCGGACTTCTGCCGGTCGCAATGCAAATAATCGTGCCGTTTTCTTTCAGCCTGCGGAGTGTCTCCAGCATTTTTTCAGAAATACGTTTCTTATTCATATCAATTAAAGTTCCGTCAATGTCAAAAAAAACAATTTTAATTGCACTCATAGAATCTCCTCTCAAATTTATCGAAAAAACGAAAAGGGAACTCGGGCATGATGGCCGAATCACGCCCTGATCCGAAAGTAGTGTGATGAAATGAATACAGCAAGGTAAATGTATGTGGGCATTTCCAGCTGCAATGAATCATTCAGTCGGAGAAGGCCGCCACTTCTGCAAAGTGGTAAGCAATCGTGTGTGCGACCAGGATTTTGAGGGATATGATTCATTTCGATTATGATTATAGTGCATAAAAAGGCAAAAAAATATCTTATTTCTGCCTTTTTATAGCAGAATACTGCCAATCTTATGTGCGGAATCGAAGATATGCTGCCGATGATGCATGAAATGCAGCATTTTAACCAAATAGCAAAGCGGATTGCGAATATCCGCTTGACATAAAAAGAAGGATATGGTTTCCAAAATGGATTCCATATCCTTTTTTTTGCTTTTGATAAAGTGATGTGGGTGTCAAAAGTCCCCAACTATGATGCCTGCGGATTGTTCCGTGCGTTGCACTCCCACAATCCTCTCCAGTATTCGCATATCGTGGGATTATCATCCCACTTTTATGCTCATATCTGGGCGGGTCCCAAGGTCTTTCATCCACTTATGAGCAAGCTCATGTGGATTTAGACCTTTTGACCCTGGCATCATATAAAGAATTTGCAGTTTTAACCTCACAGAAGCAGCGATATAATAATAGAAAGCTTTTGTGAGGTTTTTTGTATTGTTTGTAAAGATCAAAACATTTCACCGCAAAAAGATCGTGGCTGTTTTTGCACTGTGCATGGCGGCGATGCTTTTTCTGATTGGGCGGCTGGGGTATCTGATGCTGCTTCGGGCAGATTATTACAGCGAAAAAGCACAGGATCTCCATGAGAGGGAGCGAAGTATCAAAGCGGCCCGCGGAAAAATTCTGGACTGCAACGGAAAAGTGCTGGCGGATAATAAGACGGTATGTACGATTTCTGTGATCCACAGTCAGATCAAAGACCCGGAAGGTGTGATCGATATGCTCTGTGAGGAACTAAAGCTTCCGGAAGAGACTGTACGCAAACGGGTGGAAAAGATCAGTTCTATTGAACGAATCAAATCCAATGTGAAGAAGGAAACAGGGGATGCTATTCGCGCCTGTGGATATGACGGTGTAAAAGTAGATGAAGATTTCAAACGATATTATCCTTACGGAGAACTGGCGTCCAAAGTACTTGGATTTACGGGAAGCGATAATCAGGGAATCATCGGACTGGAAGTGGTATATGAAGAAATCCTGCAGGGGGATCCGGGAATGATCCTGACGATCACGGACGCCAAGGGGATCGAGGTGGATACGGCAGGGGAGCGTCGGGGGGAACCGGTGCCGGGCATGGATCTT
>OLWA01003106.1_pt1 | contig 13321 bp, 10 predicted proteins | sample 1673251 | NCBI WGS metagenome assembly OLWA01 (sample SAMEA3178937, study PRJEB25190) | human gut metagenome | biome: human gut; feature: human-associated habitat; material: faeces | place: Austria | collected 2013
GCGTGTGATAGACCTCGGTGATCGACTGCGAGATGTAGGAGGTCATGTCGAACGGTATCTTGTAGGAGATGCCTTCGGGGAAGCTGCGGCTGATCTCCTCCATCGTCTCGCGCACCGAGCGCGCCACCTCCATGGCGTTGGCGCCCGGCAGCATGTTGATGTTCATCACGGCCGCATTGCCGCCGTTGATGCCGCTCTCGGTGCTGTACGACGAGGCTTCGAGCGAGATGCGCGCCACGTCGCGCAGGCGGATGAGCGATCCGTCGGGGTTGGCGCGGACGACGATCTCCTCGAATTCGCCCACCGACGAAAGGCGTCCGCGGGCGGTGATCGGGATCGTGACGTCGAGGTCCGTGATGGGCTGCTGGCCCAGTACGCCCGCCGCCGATTCGCGGTTCTGGTCCTTGAGGGCCTTTTGCAGGTCCTGCACCGTCAGCCCGAGGTTGGCCAGCCGGTCGGGCTGCACCCATATCTGCATGGCGTAGTAGCGGCTGCCGACGTTCGAGACGCTGCCGACGCCCTTCACGCGGCGCAACATGTCCAGCACGTTGAGCGTGGCGTAGTTTGAAAGGTATATTTCGTCGAACTTGGGGTCGTTCGACAGCAGCGTGATGGTCATCAGCCGGCTCGAAGCCTGCTTTTCGACCGAGATGCCGTTCTGGATGACTTCGGCCGGGAGGCGCGCCTCGGCCTGCTTCACGCGGTTCTGAATCTCGACGGCCGCCAGGTCGGCGTCCGTGTCGATGTCGAAGGTCACGGTGGCGGAGAAACCTCCCGAGTTGCTGCTCGTCGACTCCATGTAGAGCATGCCGGGGGTTCCGTTCAGCTCCTGTTCGATGGGCGTCGCCACGGCCTGCGTCACGGTCTGGGCGCTGGCTCCCGGATAGGAGGCCGAGATCTTGACCACCGGGGGCACGATGCGCGGATACTGGTCCACGGGGAGCATCACCAGTCCTAACAGGCCGACGATCACGATGACCACCGACAGGACGGTTGAAAACACGGGCCGGTCGATAAAGAAATCCGATTTCATGGCTCGCTATTTTTCAGACGCCTCCGTCTCGGTTGCACTGCTTTTTTCGGGGACCGGCACGGGGTCGACCTTGTCGCCGTGCGTCAGTTTGTGGAAACCCTCCACGACGATCTTCTCGCCGGGAACGACGCCGCGTTCGACGATCACCCGGTTGTTGACCTCGGGGCCGAGTTCGATCAGACGGCGTTCGGCGATGCTGTCGGGCCGTATGACGAAGATGTAGGCGCCGCCCTTCTCGATGACGACCGACTTGGTCGGCACGACCGTGGCGTCTTCGCGCACGTCGAGCAGCAGGCGCACCTTCGTGAACTGTCCCGGCAGCAGGATGCGGTCGGGGTTGGCCATTTCGGCGCGCACGGAGAAGGTTCCCGTTTCGGGGTCGACCTGCGGATCGGCGAAGTCGACCAGTCCGCGGATACTGGGTGTTGTCGGCCAGCGTGATGGTGATGTAGGGGTCCCACTTGCGGGTGGAGTCCTTCTGGCCCAGGTTGACGTTGCGGGCCTTGCTTTTGAGGTAGTCGAGTCCCGTCATGCTGAAGTCCACGCGCACGGTGTCGCTCTTGACCACCGTCGCCAGCAGCGATTTGCCGTTGGGACCTACGAGCGTGCCGATGTCGACGCTGCGCTCGGAAATATAGCCCGACAGCGGCGAACTGACGGTCGTGTAGCTCAAGGCGGTTTCGGCCTGCGTGAGGTCGGCCTCGCTCATCGCCACGGAGGCCGTGGCGCTTTCGTAGGAGGCGATGGCGTTGTCGAGGTCCAGTTGGCTCGCGGCGTTCTGCTCGTAGAGCGGGCGGATGCGTTTCAGGTCGCGGTCGGCCTTGAGTTCCAGAGCCTTGTCTTTGTTCAGCTGTGCCTTCGCCTTGTTTACCCGGGCTTCGTAGAGCTTGGGGTCGATGATGAACAGCGGCTGCCCCTTCTTGACGTAGGTTCCCTCCTCGAAAAGCATTTTTTCGAGGAAGCCCTCCACCCGGGCGCGGATTTCGACGAACTGCTGGGCGCGGATGCGTCCCACGTATTCGCCGTAGAGTTCGATGTCGTCGGTTTCGGCAGGCTCGACCTGGACCACGGGCAATATGGGTTTTACGGGTTCGGGGCGCAGCCACCACCAAAGCCCTCCGACAGTCAATACGGCTATTCCGGCCAGGATCAGCCAGGAGCGTTTCGACAGACGGCGGATTCTGCCGCCTGCCTCTTCGCCGAGTTGCAGCGTACGGCGGCCGGCGCGGGCCGCCTGCTGCACGATTTTCTCGCGTGATAGTTTCATGTTGTTTCCAAATCCGGAATTGTTTGCCTGGTATCCGGTATATCGGCGCAAAAATACGATTTTTTCGCCGATATGCTATTTAAACGAAAGAGTTGGGCGAATATGATGCCGGAATTCCTGTTTTTGTTCATACGGAGGCTATTGGTGTCTTTTCGGAAGACAGCCTGTGACTTTCCGGGCCGATGCCGCGGATTTTCTCCGGGAAATCGTATCTTTGCACTTATGAAAACAATCTTATGTACCTTTTTTGCATGTGCGCTGTTCTGCGCCGTCGACGTACGTGCACAGCAGACGCCGCCTTCGGGGGCGGCATTTATTGCTGTCTGCAAGGAGTCGATGACTCTTGCGGTTTACGATTTCAACAGCTGCCTGCGGGCCGTCTATCCCATTGCCTGCGGGCGGGCGCTGGGCAACAAGGAGAAGCCGGGTGATATGAAGACGCCCGAAGGGCTTTTCTCCGTCCAGCAGATTCAGGACGCAAGCGCATGGACGCACGATTTTGGCGACGGTAAGGGGGAGATCAGAGGGGCCTACGGTTCGCATTTCATCCGTCTGAAAACGCCCGGTCACCGCGGCATCGGTATCCATGGAACCCACGATCCCGCCTCGATCGGCACGCGTGCAACCGAAGGGTGCGTCCGGTTGAACAATAGCGATTTGCTCGAATTGGTGAAAAAGTATGTCTACGTCGGTATGCCGGTCGTGATCCTTACCTCCGAGGCGGACAGCGCCGTGCCCTGCCGCTTTCCCGCCGCCGTCAAGGCAGGACCCCGGCTGATGGCGCAGACGGAGTAAGGAATTTCGTCTGTTCGCGGCGCTCCGAACAGTCTCCGAAGCGGGCGGCGGGTAGTTTTTCAGGCCGGGAGCAGAATCGAGAAGCGGCTGCCGCGGCCGATTTCGCTCTCGACCGAGATCGTGCCGCCGTGCGCTTCGACGAACTCCTTCGAGATGGCCAGCCCCAGCCCGCTGCCCTGCACCTTGGTTCCCGGGACGCGGAAATAGCGCTCGAAGATGCTCTTGTGGTAACGCGGGTCGATGCCGCGCCCGAAGTCCTGGACGTAGATCTCGACCGCCTTTTCGCGCTGTACGGCGCCGACGATGATGCGCGACCGTTCGGGCGAATGGTGGATGGCGTTCGACAGCAGGTTGGTGATGACCCAGGCGATCTTCTCGTTGTCGACGAAGAGTTTCGAGATCTTTTCGGGATAGTCCACCTCGACGAAACAGCAGAACCTCTCGGCCAGAACCTGCGTAGCCTTTACAGCATAGTCTATCAGTTCGATAGGCTTGGTTACTTTAGGTATCAGTTTAAGTTTGCCGGTCTCGATCTGGGTCATGTTCAGCAGTTCGCCCGTGATCGAAAGCAGGCGGTCGCTGCTCTCCTTGATGCTCGTGACGAGCTGTTTCTGCTCGCCGTTCAGCGTTCCCAGCCGGTCGTCGCCGAGCAGCTGCAAACTCATCAGGATCGACGAAATCGGGGTTTTCATTTCGTGCGAGACGGTCGAGATGAAGTTGGTCTTGGCGGAGTCCAGCTCCTTGAAGCGGGTGACGTTGTTCAGGACGATCAGGTTGCCGACGAACTGTTGTTCGCGTCCGCCGACGGGCGTGATGTAGAGCGGCGTGTTCTCCACCTGGAAATAACTCTCCTTGTTGTCGGCGTAGATTTTCAGCGGCTCCTTGTCGGCGTCCTTCTTCGTGTCGTTCACTCCCCGGACGAGCCGCCGCAGCAGGTCGTTCGACAGCGCCACTTCGGCGGCGTCGCGTCCGACGGCGTCCTCCCGGAGGTTCAGCACCGAGAACGCCTCGCGGTTCATAAAGAGGATTCTGCGGTCGGGACCCAGCCCCACGATCGGCTCGTGCAGCGTGTCGACGATCGCCTCGATGCGCTTTTTGGCGGTCATCAGGTCGTCGAGCGAACTGCGGCGGTATTCGTCGAGTTTGGCGGCCATGTCGTTGAACGACTCGGCGACGGATTCGAACTCGCGGTTGCCCGGGAAATCGAGCCGTTCCCGGTAGTTGTGGTTGGCGATCTGGGTGATCCCCTTTTTCAGCGCGTCGATCGGACGCAGCACTGACTGCGGGAACCAGACGAGGATGCCCCCGGCGATCAGGGCGCAGAGCGCGGCGACGGCGATCAGCCACCACATGGCGTAGTCGGCGCGCTGCTCCACCCCGGCGCTCTTGGCGCGGATGGCCGCCATGTTCAGCTCCATGATCCGGAACAGGTCTTCGCGCACGGTCCGGATTTCGGCTTCGGTGACCGGGTCGCTCAACGAAGCGACGTGGCGTTCGAGCGCCGCGGTGGTCTCCTTCTCGCTGATCTCGGTGATGTTCTGCTGTTGCAGGGCGAGGTTTTCGCGCAGGGCGTGCCGCGATATGGAATCCTGCCCGATGTCGTTGAGCGACCGCAGCATCTCCCCGGCGTATTGCAGCGAGTTGTAGTTGTCGGCGAGGATGGTTCTCGTCGCCCGCGACAGCTGGCGGACGTAGCCGACCGACTGGATGCCCAGCAGCAGGATCATGGTGAAAAGAATGCCGATGCCCAGGGTGATTCTCCTTTGTATTCTCATGGCTTATGAAAAAATGAAAAGGTCGATGTTCATGCGCGACAGCCGGACGGTCAGACGCCGCAGGCGGATTGCGCTTTTCAACAGCGAAAATAGTGAAAATTCGGGACGCCCGATGCAGACGATGTTTATTTTTTGCTCCCGGCACACTCCGGCGATGCTCTCCACCGGGGAGTTCGAGCGTATGCGGCGGACTTCGCCGCCGAGTTCCGTGGCGAGGTTCAGGTTGTTGATCAGGTAACGCTGCCGGGCCAGCGGAATGCGGTCGTCGGCCTCGCGGTCGCCCTGCACGTAGAGCACCGTGAAGGCGGCGTTCAGGTGCGTGGCCATGCGCGCCGTCTTGCGGATGACCCGGCGGGCGCGTTTTTCGGAGGAGTCGATCACGGCCAGCAGTTTGTCGCGCCGGAAGGTTTCGGAACCGGTCACCTCGCTATCCACCTTCTTCTCCACGCGCAGCGCCACCTCTTTCAGCGCCAGTTCGCGCAGTTGCAGCAGGTTGTCCTGCGTGAAGAAGTTGCCGAGCGCCGCGGCGATCTTGTCGGGGCGGTAGATCTTTCCGGCTTTCAGCCGTTCGATCAGCTCGTCGGCCGTGAGGTCGATGTTCACCACCTCGTCGGCCATCGCCAGCACGCTGTCCGGGACCCGCTCGCGGATCTCGATGCCCGTGATCTCCTCGACGACCTCGTTCAGCCCCTCGATATGCTGGATGTTGACGGCCGAAATGACGCTGATCCCTGCGTCGAGAATCTGCATCACGTCCTGCCACCGCTTGGGGTTTTCGCTCCCCTCGATGTTGGTGTGGGCCAGTTCGTCCACGACGACGATCTCGGGGCGGAGGTTGACGATGGCCTGCGTGTCCATCTCCTCCAGTTCCTTGCCCTTGTAGAAGAGTCTGCGGCGCGGCACGAGCGGAAGCCCTTCGACAAGGGCTTCCGTTCCGGCGCGGCCGTGCGTTTCGATGTAGCCGATGCGGACGTCGACGCCCGCGTCGAGCAGCTGGCGGGCCTCTTGCAGCATGCGGCAGGTCTTGCCCACGCCGGCGCTCATGCCGATGTAGACCTTGAACTTGCCGCGGTGCGAACGCCGGATCAGTTCCAGAAACCGCTGAACGCTGTCCTGCCTCTCCATCGGTTACATCCGGAAGGAGATGCCTCCCACAAAGTTAACGTCGTCCAGGGCCGGATTCCAGATCAGGTTGGTGAAAACGCCGACCGACATCGAATCCGTCCCTTTGATGGTCCATGATTTTCCGGCATTGAGGAAGACGTTCTGCACGCAGAACCCGCGGTCTCCGGTGAGGTAGGTCGCGGCGGCGTTCCAGGGAACCATGCCCACGCCGGCCTTCATGTCGACGGTCTTCACCGTGAACGGGCAGGCCGCCTCGAAATACGAGGCATAGGCGCGTTCGCCCTTGTGGTTCACGTCGGCCGCGCCGAAGAGAACCGTGTACCACGACAGCGTGACGGGGACCTTTTCCGAAACGACCCAGCTGGCGCCCACCTCGATGCGGTGGGGCGAACGGCTGTCGAAGACGAAATAGCGGTCGTCGGCGTGTCCGGTCCAGTAGAGGTCGGCCACCGAAAGGGTCACGGGTCCGAGCGCGTAGGCCAGTGTGAGGTCCATCTCCTTGTAGGCGCTGTCGAAATCGACCGAACCCCAGGCCGTCGCCGAGAAGTTTCCGGCGCTCATCGTCAGCGACGGCTGGAAAGCCGGGCCGCTTTCGCGGACGCCGCGCCATACGTAGGTGCTCACCAGGTCGGTTCCGCCCGAGAATTTCACCCCGCGCTCCCGGGCGCAGAGGTCGGCGGTCAGAAAGATTGCCAAAGCGGCGATCAGAATGAATACCCAGCGTTTCATCGTTTTATCTATTTTCATGGTTTGCGATTAGTTTTCGTTCAGTTCTTCCAAAGCGACGTTCAGGCGCAGCACATTGACCTTCTCCGTGCCGAAAAGCCCCAGCCACGGTTTTTGGGTCAGCGAGTCGACCAGATGCCGTACCGTAGCGATGTCCAGCCCGCGGGCCTCGGCTACGCGGCGCACCTGCGCCTGCGCCCCGCGGGGCGAGATGTCGGGGTCGAGGCCCGAGCCGCTGGCCGTGACCATCTCGGCGGGAACCTCCGCACGCGAGAGGTAGGGATGCGCCGCGAGAAAGTCCTGCACGCGCTGTTCCACCCCGGCGAGGTGCTCGGGGTTGGTCGTAGCCTTGTTGCTGCCGCCCGAACCGCCGCCGTTGTAGTCCACGGCCGAGGGACGGCTCCAGAAATAGCGGACATCGGTGAACCGCTGCCCCACGTTCGCCGCGCCGACGACCTGTCCGTCGAGCGTTACCACGTCGGCCTCTCCGCCGTTGGGGCCTGCGACGGCCGACACGCCGCGCAGCACGAGGACATATCCCACGCCGAGCACGATACACATCGCCAGCGTTATTTTGAGTGAAATCCAAAGGTTTTTCATAGTTGAAGCAATGCTTTAAAAGAATACGCTTATTAACATGTCTATCAGTTTGATGCCGACGAACGGGACGATCACGCCACCGAGTCCGTAGATAAAGAGGTTGCGGCGCAGCAGGGCCGAGGCCCCGATCGGTTTGTAGGTCACGCCGCGCAGGGCCAGCGGGATGAGCAGCGGAATGATCAGGGCGTTGAAGATCACCGCCGAGAGAATGGCGCTTTCGGGCGAGTGGAGGTGCATGACGTTCAGCGCGCCGAGCGACGGAATCGAGGCGATGAACAGCGCCGGGACGATGGCGAAGTACTTCGCGACGTCGTTGGCGATGGAGAAGGTCGTCAGCGTGCCGCGCGTCATCAGGAGCTGCTTGCCGATCTCGACGATCTCGATCAGCTTCGTGGGGTCGTTGTCCAGGTCGACCATGTTGCCCGCCTCCTTGGCGGCCTGCGTGCCGCTGTTCATGGCCACGCCCACGTCGGCCTGCGCCAGTGCCGGGGCGTCGTTCGTGCCGTCGCCCATCATGGCCACCAGCTTGCCCGACTGCTGTTCGCGGCGGATGTATTCGAGCTTGTCCTCGGGACGTGCTTCGGCGATGAAGTCGTCGACGCCGGCCTTCTCGGCGATGTATTTGGCCGTCAGCGGATTGTCGCCCGTGACCATCACGGTCTTCACGCCCATCCGGCGCAGCCGCTCGAAGCGTTCGCGGATGCCCGTCTTGATGATGTCCTGCAACTCGATGACGCCCGTGATCCGTTCGTTTTCGCAGACTACGAGCGGTGTGCCGCCGTTCTCGGAGATGGTGCGCACGGTGGCTGCGATTCCGGCCGGGCAGGGGTTTTCGTGCTCGGCGGCGATGCGGAAGATCGCTTCGGCGGCTCCCTTGCGGATGCGGCGTCCGTCGGGCATGTCGACGCCCGAACACTTGGTTTCGGCGGTGAATTTCACCATCCGCACGCCGACCATCGCCACCGGGTCGGTGCGGACCCCTTCGGCGGCGCCCAGCTCGACGACGGATTTGCCTTCGGGGGTCGGGTCGGCGACGGACGAGAGCACGCACATGCGCACGAAAGCCTTGGGGGCGATGCCGTCGGCGGGATGGAAGCGCGTGGCCTTGCGGTTGCCGATGGTGATGGTGCCGGTCTTGTCCAGGAGCAGCGTGTCGATGTCGCCGGCGGTCTCGACGGCCTTGCCCGACTTGGTGATGACGTTGGCCCGCAGGGCGCGGTCCATGCCGGCGATGCCGATGGCCGACAGCAGACCGCCGATCGTGGTCGGGATCAGGCAGACGAACAGCGAGATGAACGCCGCGACGGTGATATTGGCCCCCACATAGTCGGCGAAGGGCTTGAGCGTGGCGCAGACGATGACGAAAACGAGCGTGAACCCGGCCAGCAGGATCGTCAGCGCGATTTCGTTGGGCGTCTTCTGGCGCGAGGAGCCTTCGACCAGGGCGATCATCCGGTCGAGGAAACTCTCGCCGGGCCGCGCGGTGACTTTCACGAGAATGCGGTCGGAGAGGACCTTCGTGCCGCCCGTGACGGAGCTTTTGTCGCCGCCCGCCTCGCGGATCACCGGGGCCGATTCGCCCGTGATGGCGCTTTCGTCGATCGACGCCAGGCCCTCGACGATCTCGCCGTCGGCGGCGACGGTGTCGCCCGCGACGCACTCGAATAGGTCGCCCTGCTTCAGTTCGGAACTGCTGACGATGTGCGACTGTCCGTCGGGTTCGATGCGTTTGGCGGGGGTCTCCTCGCGGGTTTTGCGCAGCGAGTTGGCCTGCGCCCTGCCGCGGGCTTCGGCGATGGCCTCGGCGAAGTTGGCGAAGAGCACCGTTAAGAGAAGTACGGCGAAAATCACGAGGTTGTAGAGCAGCGAACCCTGCGACGTGTCGCCCGTCACGGCGATCCGGACGATCAGCAGCAGCATGGCGAAGGTGACGGCCTCGACGGTGAACATGATCGGGTTCTTGATCATCTGCCGCGGGTCGAGTTTCGTGAACGAAGCGCGAAGGCTCCGGCGCAGCAGGACAGGATCGAAAAGCGAGTTATTTTTGTTTCGTTTCATAGCGGTAACAGGATTAGAAGGTCAGGTAATCGGCGATGGGACCCAGCGCCAGCGCGGGGAAGAACGAGAGGGCCGCAACGATGATGATGACGGCGAAGGTCATCAGCGAGAAGGTTCCCGTGTCGGTGCGGAGCGTGCCGGCGCTCTCGGGAATGCACTTCTTCGACGCCAGCAGTCCGGCTATGGCGACCTGTCCCACGATCGGGAAGTAGCGGCCCATGATCAGGGCGATGCCCGTCGAGATGTTCCAGAACGGCGTGTTGTCGGCCAGTCCCTCGAATCCCGAGCCGTTGTTGGCCGCCGAGGAGGTGTATTCGTAGAGCATTTCGCTCAATCCGTGGAACGAGGGGTTGTTCAGCCACCCTATTTCGGGGTTCGCGGCGGCCACGGCGGCCGAGATGCCCGTGCCGACGAGGATCAGGAAGGGATGCAGCAGCACGACCAGCGTGGCGATCTTCATCTCGCGCGCCTCGACTTTCCGGCCGAGGAACTCCGGCGTGCGGCCCACCATCAGTCCGCTGATGAAGACGGCGATGATGAGGAATGCGAAATAGTTCATCCACCCTACGCCCACGCCGCCGAACCAGCAGTTGATCTGCATGTTGAGCATCTGGAGCATACCGCTCAACGGGGTCTGCGAATCGTGCATCGAGTTGACCGAACCGTTCGACGTGACGGTGGTCGTCATGCCCCACATGGCCGATGCGGCCGAGCCGATGCGGATCTCCTTGCCCTCCATCGAACCGAGCTCCTGCGAGATGCCCATGCCGTCGATCTGCCGGCTGCCGCCCGTCTCCTGCCAGACGGAGAGGACGACGCCTGCGGTATAGGCCAGGAGCATCACGCCGAAAATCCATGCCGCGAGCCTGCGTCGGCGCGTGTAGAACCCGAAGGCGAAGACCATCGCCATGGGCAGAATCAGGATCGACCAGCATTCGAGGATGTTGGTGAAGGCGTTGGGGTTTTCGAGCGGGTGCGCCGAGTTGGTTCCGAAGTAGCCGCCGCCGTTGGTTCCCAGCTGTTTGATGGGCACGATGGCTGCGGTGGGGCCTTGCGAGATGACCTGTTCGGCGCCTTCGAGCGTCGTGAGCGTTTGCTTGCCGTCGAAGGACATCGGCGTGCCGTTGATGACGAGCAGGATGCCGACGGCGAGCGACAGCGGCATCAGGATGCGCGTCACGCTCCGGGTGAGGAAGACCCAGAAGTTGCCGATGGTCTTCGTCGTTTTGCCCGCCAGCGCCTTCATCATTCCGGCCATGGCGGCCATGCCGCAGGCGGCGGTGACGAACTGGAAGAGCATGATGACGAACAGCTGCGTGAAGTAGGACAGGCCCGTCTCGCCGCTGTAATGCTGGAGGTTGCAGTTGACCATGAACGAGATGCAGGTGTTGAACGCCAGGTCGGGCGACTGGCCCGGGTTGCCGTCGGGGTTGAGCGGCAGCCAGCCCTGGAAGACCAGCAGCAGCATGCCCCAGAAGAACCAGAAGAGGTTGACCGTCAGGAGCGCTTTGAGGAACTGTTTCCAGTTCATCTCCACGGCCGGGTCGATGCCGCAGAAGCGGTAGATGCCCCGTTCGACGGGAGCCATGAAGTCGAGCCACGTGCGTTCGCCGCGGTAGACTTTGGCAATGTAACGCCCCAGCGGGTAGCAGAGCGTCACCAGAAGGGTCCATTGCAGGATTACGCCTGAAATTTCGGTATTCATCGGTTCAGAATTTTTCGGGTTTGACGAGCACGTACATCAGATAGACGAATCCGAGGATGCTCAAGATAAGGAGACTTGTAAACATAGGGCGTCAGATCTTTTCGAACCAATCCACACATTTGAAATAGAATCCGTAGCACAGCGCACCTAGGGCGCAGAGCAGCAGGAACAGCATGATTTCATTCATCTCTTCGTTTTTTTGAATTAGACATTTTTTTCACGAACCCGCACAGCATCAGGTCCAGCAGCAGCATTGCGCCGCAGAAAATCAGTAGGAGGATAACGATTGCCATTTTGCCGTCGGGGTTTGTTGCCCGTAAGCATACGAAGGGGATGCCGGAATTTATGCTCCGGATTCAATGCGTTGACAGGCAGTTGTTTGCCGGATAGGTATGGGCGCCGAAAAAGAGGGCCGCCTTATCATTTTGATAGGGCGGCCCTCTCGGAATGAGACGGTGAGGGGCTTATTTCACCCCGTAGCCGTCGAGTTTGCGGTATAGCGTGGCGATGCCGATGCCCAGCAGGCGGGCGGCTTCGGCCTTGTTGCCCCGGGTGTGTTCCAGCACCCGGAGAATGTGGCGGCGTTCGAGGTCGTCGAGCGCCAGCGAATCGGGGTCGGCGGAGCCGGCCGCCGCGTGGAATTCGGGCGCGAGGCAGTCGGCCGTGAGCCGGTTGCCGTCGGCCATGATCATGCTGCGCTCCACGGCGTTGCGCAGTTCGCGGACGTTGCCGTGCCACGTGTGGCGTTCGAGAGCGGCGATGTAGTCGGCGTCGATCGAGTCGATGCGACGTCCCATTTTGTCGGCGAACTGCGCCGCGAAGACGCGGATATATCCGGCGATGTCGCCGGGCCGCTCGCGCAGCGAGGGAAGGTGGATGCGGAACACCGAGAGGCGGAAATAGAGGTCCTCGCGGAAATTCCCGGCGGCGATCTCCTTTTCGAGGTCGCGGTTCGTGGCGGCGATCAGGCGCACGTCAACCCGTGTGGGGCGTGTTTCGCCGATCTTGATGAATTCGCCGCTTTCGAGCACGCGGAGCAGTTTGGCCTGCAATTCGACGGGCATCTCCCCGATCTCGTCGAGGAATAGCGTGCCTTTGTCGGCCTCCTCGAAAAGGCCCTTCTTGTCCTTGGCGGCGCCCGTGAAACTGCCGGCCCGGTGGCCGAACAGTTCGCTTTCGAGCAGTTCGCGCGAGAAAGCCGAGCAGTTGATCGCCACGAAAGCCCCCTTCACCCGGCGGCTGGCGTGGTGGATGGCTTGCGCGAAGACCTCCTTGCCGGTTCCCGTCTCGCCGGTGAGCAGCACCGAAGTGTCGGTGACGGCGACCTTGCGGGCCAGGTCCACGGCCCGGCGCAGGACCTCCGAGTCACCGACGATCCGGTCGAAGGAGTGCTCTTCGGAGAGCTTGTTCTCGATGCGGGTCAGCCGCCGCTGCATTTCGGCCTTTTCGGCGGCCCGGCTCAGCAGGGGCAGGATCTTGTTGTTGTCGTCGCCTTTGGTGATGTAGTCGAAGGCGCCGTTCTTGATGGCCTGCACGCCGTCGGGGATATTGCCGTAAGCCGTCAGCAGGATCACTTCGGTGGCCGGCGCGGCCTCCTTGATGCGGCCGACCATCTCGACGCCGTTGCCGTCGGGCAGCTTGACGTCGCACAGCACCACGTCGGGGTCGTACCGGCGGAGCGTTTTCATCCCCGAAGCGCAGTCCGGAGCCTCGGCCACCTCGTAACCTTCCAGCCCGATGATCCGCGCCATCAGCCGCCGCAGCTGCTCTTCATCGTCGATGATCAGAATTTTCGCCATGTCGTTCGCTCGTTCCGTTCTTTCGGGCAAAGGTAAGACATTTTCGGCTTGCGCCGCTGCGGTATGACCGGATTTTGTTGTTTTTTGAATAGTCGCCGCCCCCCCCCCCGATTTCGGGCCGGAATCCCGCAGAACACCGTGCGCGACGCCTACTGTTACCTGTACGACCTCTACCCCACGCTTTGCGGCCTGGCGGGCATCGGGGTCCCGGCCACCGTGAAGGGAATTTCGCTGGAGGAGACCCGGAAAGCTGGACTGGAAGCAGCAGAAAGAACAGCAGGCACAGCTTCGTAAGAAACAAAATGAGCTGAAGAAAGTAGAAAGCCGCATTGAAGAGCTGGAGAACCGCGATAAAGAGATTGATGCGGAACTGGAGAAGAAAGAAGTTTTCACCAATGTGGCGGAAGTGACGAAGCTTTCCAAAGAAAAAGATGCCAT
>OLWA01003110.1_pt1 | contig 13302 bp, 12 predicted proteins | sample 1673251 | NCBI WGS metagenome assembly OLWA01 (sample SAMEA3178937, study PRJEB25190) | human gut metagenome | biome: human gut; feature: human-associated habitat; material: faeces | place: Austria | collected 2013
TCGGCAAAAGCCTTGCGCAGAATGGGTTCGCCCTGATAGGACATGTACTTGTGCACATCGGGGCGGTGTGCCTCCTTGGCCAGGCAGTCGATGACGGACTGATGAGGCGGGAGGTCGGGGCTGCCCATGGCCAGTTTCACGATCTGGCGGCCCGTAGCCGCTTCAATCTCAGCTATTTCGCGCAGACGGCGCGAGAAATAGTACTCTCCGATACCGTCCATGCGATGTGAACGGGCGATGTTGACTGCTTTTGCCATATTGAGTTGTATTTGGGATTATACTGTCGACAAAGATAGGCAATTCGCAGGAATATTAAAAAATTAAAGGAATAAAAAAACGGTCGCAACGTCGTGCCGACCTTCGGCGAGGTTGGCGTGCGGACGTTCCGACCGTTCCCCGTGCGGGGGCGAATCAGTACAGATAGCGCTCCATGAGGGGCATGAGCAGGGCCGTGGCCAGCCCGCTCAGGGCTCCTTCGACGGCTCCGATCTCGATGGCGCGGGCCGTACCGATGCCGTGAGCGGCGGCTCCGAGGGCGAAGCCGCGGGCTTCGGGATCCTTCACGCCGCAGCGGCGGAGAATCCATTCGCCGAAGATGCTGCCGAAGATCCCGACACAGAAGACCACCACCGAGGTGACCGAGACGTTGCCGCCCAGCGGTCCGGCGACCGATACGGCGATCGGAACGGTGACCGATTTCGGAGCGATCGAGTTCAGAATCTGCCGTTCGACGCCGAAGGCTTCAGCAATGTAGACGACGCTCAGTACGCCGACGATGCAGCCGACAAGCGTGGCTACGGCCACGGGCATCAGACTGCTTCGCAGCCGTTCGAGCTGTTCGTAGAGCAGATAGCCCAGAGCCACAACCGACATGCCGAGGGCGAAATTCAGAATGCCGGTGGCCTCCTGGTAGCGCGGGTAGTCGATTCCCGTGCATTTGAGAAAGACGATCACGGCGACGAACGTCAGCAGGACAGGGTGCAGCAACGGCAGGTGTGAACGCCGGTAGATGAGCGTACCGACACAATAGAGGCCCACGGTGAGTGTGAGCAGAAAGAGATCCGAACGAAGGAATTCAATATCAAGCATCGTGGCGTTGTTGTTTGATGTGGCGCAGACGAACTCTGCGGTTGAGACTTTGGAAGGTTTTGCCGGTGACAAACAGCACGAGGATCGTCGAGACGATTCCCGAGACGAGAATGGCCCAGAGGTTTTCGAGGATGACCTGATAGGAGTCCATCAGTCCCACACCGTAGGGGACGAAGAAGAGCGCCATGGCTCCGAGCAGAAACCGGGCGGCGGGACGAATGGTCTCGGCCTTGACCCAATGCATGCAGAGCGAAGCGAAGAGGAGAATCAACCCGATGATGTTGCCGGAGATGTAACCGCCGGTTAGAAGGCTCAGGCCGTTGCCTACGAGCCAGAAGAAGAGGATAAAGAATAGTCCGGTCATAGAATCCTGTTCTGTTCACACATTAACCGGCGGGTGCGGCAAACGGCGAAGCCGACTCTTCTGAAGTCGGCTTCGCTGCATGGTTCCGCCGTTTTCGGGCGGCAAATATAGTGCATGAGGGGTGTATACGCAAATTTATTTTCGTTTCAGCTCTCTCAAGGGGCATTTTGTGGAGCTGCACGAGGCGCATCCTCCCTTGCGGCGGCCGCAGAGAAGCCTCCAGAACCAGATGGCGGCTACGGCCACGGCTGAGGCCACGATGGCCCAAGCGATATAATCCTGCAGATCGGGTGTCATCGTTTGTCAGCAGAAGAGACGTGCCAGGTGGTAGACGATCCAGGAGATGATCCACGCGACGGCCGTATTGTAGAGGATCGAGGCGACGGCCCATTTCCAGCCTGCTTCGGTGCCGATCGCCACGACCGTGGCGATGCAGGGGACATAGAGCAGAATGAAGACAAGGAATGCCAGAGCGGCAGCCGTTGTGAAGTCACCGCTGGCCAGCAGCCGCTGCGGGAGCGAATCGAGCTGCTCTCCTTCCGTCGGTGCGCCCGATTGATCTGCGGCTGGTTCCTGAACGGCGATTTGCGTCGGACCGTCCGCAGAGCCGATAATTCCGATGGTCTCCGCCGGCAGCGAAGCCGACGCAACCGTCTGTTCCGGGATGTCGGCGTTGCCGGTCCGAACGGTCTTGGCCGTTGCGGATGCTTCGGTTTCTCCGGCTTCCGGCTCGGCATAGAGCACACCGAGTGTCGAGACGACGATCTCCTTGGCCGGAAGTCCCGAGAGCAGTGCCACGCTGGCCTTCCAGTTGAATCCCAGCGGGCGGAAGACCGGTTCGCACCCCTTGCCGATGCGTCCCAGGTAGGAGTTTTCGTAGTGGGCTTCGGAGCTGACGTTCTTTTCCGAACGCGGGTAATAGCTCAGGGCCCAGACAATGACCGAGGCGATGAGGATCATGCCGCCCATCTTTTTGAGGTATTGTGCACATTTGTCCCACATGTGGGCGAGAGTCGTCTTCCAGGTCGGGAGCCGGTAGGGGGGCAGCTCCATGACGAAGGGGGTCTCGTCGACGGGGAAGAGGAACCGCCGCATCAGCCGTGCCGTGATCACCGCCACGACGATGCCCAGCAGATAGAGCCCCAGCATGACGGCGCCGGCATTGGCCGCAAAGAAGGTCCCGGTCAACAGGATGTAGATCGGAATTCGGGCGCTGCAGGACATGAACGGTGTGATCAGGATGGTAATCAGGCGACTGCTGCGGCTTTCGATGGTTCGGCAGGCCATGATGGCGGGGACGTTGCAGCCGAATCCCATGATCAGCGGGATGAACGACTTGCCGTGGACACCGATGCGGTGCATGACGCGGTCCATGATGAAGGCCGCACGGGCCAGGTAGCCCGAATCCTCCATGAAGGCGATGAACAGATAGAGGATCATGATGTTGGGCAGGAAGACGATGACCGACCCGACGCCGCCGATGATTCCGTCGACGATCAGGTCACGCAGCGCCCCGGCCGGCATCAGCGCATCGACGCCGCGTCCAATCCACCCCACGAGGGCATCGATCCACGCCTGGGGATAGGCTCCGAGGCTGAACGTACACCAGAACATCAGTCCCATCAGGGCGAAGAAGATCGGGAATCCCCATAACTTGTGGGTGACAAAGGTGTCGATCAGTGCCGTGGCCGACACCTCTTCGTTCTTGCCCGGGGTGAAGGTCTCCTTGAGGGCACCCTGGATGAATCCGTATTTCTGGTTGGCGAAGGCCGTTTCGACATCTTCGCCCAGGGCCTCGGAGATGCGTTTGGCCTCACGGTCGCGGATCTCCACCCAAACCGGATAGCGTTCGCATCCGTGCAGGGCCTCTTCGGCCTGCTTGTCGCTTTCGAGCATCTTCATGGCCCAGTAGCGCGGCGGGAAGGCCTTGGGCAGTTCGTCGCGATGGAGGCTCATGTCGCCGTTCAACTTGCGCAGACTCTCGTCGATCACGGGCCCCATGTTGATGTGAATGTGGCGTACGCGCTCGTCACGGTTCTCGTAGACATTGATCACCGTATCGAGCAGATCGTTGATTCCCTTGTTGTTGCGGGCCTCGACCGGAACCATCGGAACGCCCAGCATGCGACCCAGGCTGTCGTAGTCGAGCGTCGAACCGCTGGCCTTCAGTTCGTCGTACATGTTCAGGGCAACCACCATGCGGGGGTTGATGTCGATCAGTTCGGTCGTGAGGTAGAGGTTGCGCTCGATGTTCGAGGCGACGACCGAATTGATCACCACGTCCGGGGTCTGCGTGGCCAGATGGTGCCGTACGAATCGCTCTTCGGGCGTATAGGCCGACAAGGCGTAGGTTCCGGGCAGGTCGGTTATTTCGAAATGGTAGCCGCGATAGATGCAGTGTCCGCTTTTGGCCCCGACCGTCACGCCGCTGTAGTTGCCCACGTGTTCGTGGCCGCCCGAGATGGCGTTGAAGAGGGATGTTTTGCCGCTGTTTGGGTTGCCGACCAGTGCTACGGAGATCGTCCGGCTCTGACGGGTCAGCACCTCTTCGCGCGAGGCGCATTCGTCGTCCTCGGGATTTGTGGAGTCATCGTCGGATGTTTCGGAGGCGGTGTGCCCGGAGGCTTCGGCGGCCTGGCGGATACGCTCGGCCCGTCGGGCCAGGTAGGCATCGGCCTCACTGTCGGAGAGTACTTCGACCATTTCGGCCTCGCTGCGGCGCAGCGAAATGTCATAACCCATGATCCGGTATTCGATGGGATCCTTGAGCGGTGCGTTGAGAATCACCTCTACGCGCTCGCCGCGGACGAAGCCCATCTCCATGATACGGCGCCGGAACCCGCCGTGTCCCATGACCTTGACGATCGTGGCGGACTCGCCGCTTTTCAATTCGGAAAGACGCATGTTACGTTTGTTTTTTGCGCCCAAAATTACGATTTTATTCGCAGATTGACAATCCCAATTAGTGGGTATCTTTCGGAAATGGCATGGGGCCCCGGCTTCGGAGGGAGTGTACGTCGATGAGCGGCCTCGGAACGGATTCGATCAGGAAAAGGCCGTTTTCAACCTCAATATTGCAACAGGTTTGTAGCCGAGACCTTGAAAATAGCTGTTTTTTCTTGAAAAAACGCGTTTTTCGGGCTTCTGGGGCTGTTTTTTAGAATAATTTTATATCTTTGCGTTGATAACAACCCCAAAACTCCAAACATTTAAATTAAATTCTTAACGACCATGAAAGAGTTAGTTGAAAAGATCAATGCCGAATTCGAAGTATTTGCTGCCAATGCGGCTGCCCAGGTGGAGAAAAACAACAAGGCTGCCGGCACGCGTGCCCGCAAGTCGGCTCTGGAGCTTTCGAAGCTGATGAAAGAGTTCCGCAAGGTATCCGTAGAGGCTTCGAAATAATTTGCTTCCCGGATTTACGAGAAAGGCCGCGCCCTGGAACGGGTGTGGCCTTTCTCGTTTCATGTGTGCACGTTTCCGATTACCTCTTGCGACCGGTTCAGCCGGCGTCGGTTAACCGACCTGCGGCATCGGATTTTTAGTGTGGCATCTTCCCGGAACCCGCAGACGGGCTTACATCGATGCCATAACGGCGGAATACCTCGAAATCCTCCGCCTTGAGACCCGTTTTGGGATAGGGGACCGCCTCGTTGTGATCGTTCAGATAGTAGCGCGGAGCCGTACGGTCATAGTCACGGCTGACGAGCGAGACCTTTGTGGAGAGGTAGCGGCCTTGGATCGAGGCCATGTCGGCCATCGTATGGAAGAGTGCATGAGAGTTCGCCGGAGCGGTCTCATTGGCTTGGGCAGCCTTCACCTTGTCTGGGAAATAACGCCTGTAGTCTTCTGAGAACCAGGCAAGTGATGTTACATAAAGCTGATAGGCCGTTGTGGTAGGCGAGGCATGGAGGAACCGTTCACGGTCATCGTCGATCAGATCCTCTCCGTGGTCCGCGCAATAGAGCAGTGCCGAGGAGGTCTCCTCGAGCGAACTCAGATAGTCGATCGTTTCGGCCAGAAAATGGTCCGTATAGCGGATCGAGTTGTCGTAGGCATTGACCAGTGTCTGCCGATGCTGCGGGGCAATGGCCACATCGTCGTCGGGCAGAAAGTGTGCAAACTCTCGCGGATAGCGCTGATGGTAGCTGAAATGCGATCCGTAGCAATGGAGAATGAAGAGAATCTTGCGGGCACTGCTGCGTTCGAGAACTTTGCGCATTTCATCGAGCAGCTGCATGTCCTGACGCGGCGAGCGAATGTAGATCAGATGCTGGGCATCGTGGGCCAGATTGTCGATCATAGCCCCCTGGGGCGATTGGTTGGAGATGAACCACGTCTCGAACCCCGCTTCGTTGAAGAGTGCGGGCAGACCCTTGCGACGATAGAGCTCTTCGTGTTCGTTGGTGGCCACCGACGAGAGAAGCAGCGGTACGCTCTTGTGGGTCGTATTGCTCTGGGTCAGCAGATTGCGAAAAACCACCACATCCTCGCGCATCGACAGGCGGGGATTGGTTTCGCGTTCGTAGCCGTAGAGTTGCCAGTTCATGGCACGGGCGGCTTCTCCGATGATGTAGACGAACACCTCGCGTTCGGGGGCTTCGGCCCTACGTACGGCTTCGAAGGTGAACCCTTCGGAGGTTTTGTCGAAATTGTGTGATTTGCGGAACTCCGAGCCGCTCAGCCCGAGGTTATAGACGACATTCAGCGGGAAGATCTCGTCGCGCAGCACATGCTTGTCCTCGCTGACGTGGTAGGCTGGCCAGAGAGTCAGCAGTCCCAGCGCAAAAAGCGCTGCACCGGTCAGTCCGATACTCATTCGGGTGGTGTGGGAAATGTAGCGTTTGTGGGCGATCTCCCGAGCGGCGAGCCACAGCAACGGCAGGTAGATTACACAAACCAGCACCACCGAAGGATAGATATTGCTCAACAGTTCGTTGGCTTCGCCGGGATTGGTTGTCAGGACGTTGGTGAACATGTCCGTGGCGATGATCGAATTGCCGAACAGGTAGAGCAGCACGATCTGGAAGGCACAGAAGAAGATGAAGGGGAAACCCAGCCAGATCATTACTCCGGAACGCCGGAGTGCCACGCTCCACATCATGTAGAATCCCAGCGGCATGAGGATCAGCGCCTCGACGGTCCACACCGAGTAAGGCTCCGTATTGGCCAGCACGCAGTTGGGGATGATCAGCGCCACGAAGAAATAGACGGTCAGCAGCGTCGTGAAGCGGCTGCGGGTCTTGACCGTCCTCCGGCGGTTCGTCTTATTCGCGTTATTCAGATCGGCATTCATACAAATTCTCTTAAAAAGCCTCGTTGATGTTCAGCAGGAAACCGCTGGTTTTCTTGCCGAATCCGTAGTCGAGGCGCACGTTCACCCGTTTTTTCAGTTCCCACCGGAGTCCTGCGCCGTAGTTGGGCAGCGTCTGCGACCAGTCGAATCGCGACAGCGAGGGGAAAACGTTGCCCGCGCCGCCCCATACCGCGCATCCGATCCGCCTCCAGATGCGCTGGCGCAGTTCGACCTGCACGGTGATCATGTCGTTGTCCGTATAGCGGCCCTGGTAGTAGCCGCGCATCCGCTGGCCTCCGCCCATGCGGGCGAGCATCGGCCACGGAGTGCCGTCGGAGTTGAATACGGCATACAGATCCGCAGCCAGAACGCCGCCCTTCCAGATCTGCCCGTAAGCGTCGGCCGTGAAGGTCGTGCGCCACAGCGTCTTGCCGCAGTTGCCCAGCCCCTTGGGGAACAGCGTCTCCTGAAAACTCACGTAGACGCCCCGGAACGGGCTGGGGATGAAGTCCCGCGAGTCGTATTCCAGAATTGCGCCGACGCCCGTGGCCGTATAGCGCTGTTTCTGCCCTGCGAGGTAGGCCGGGTCTGAAAATTTCAGCCCCCGCACATGCTCGAAGCTCACCAGTCCTCCGATGTAGGCGTGGGGCAGGAACTCGTGCAGGTAGCGCCCTTCGACCAGATAACGCTTTTCGGAGTAGGTGCTCTCGGGATTGTACCGCCCGGCGTCGTAACCGATTCCCCAGAAACTGCGGGGCGCCGAGGCGAACATCACCGTATAGTTTATGCGGCGTTTGTTGTGCGAGAAAATGTTGTTTCCCGTCACGCCCAGCGCATAGAAGCCCGACACCGAGACGTTGCCGAAGATCGAGACGTCCGACGGCGCCGTGATCGAGTCCGTGCGGTCGAGGCGGTAGAGTCCCGCAGCCAGCAGCCCGATGCCGAAACTCGTGTTCTTCGAGTAGCTGGGACCTCCGGCGAAGGTGAAATCTATCTTTTTCTCGAAGGTCTTGTCGGTGGTCGACTCCCCGAAATAATCGACGACGCGCCGCAGAAAGGGTCTCTTTTCGGGAGCCTGCGGCGGCAGCGGGGTGTAGGAGTAGCGGAGCGAGTCGCCGTCGGAGGAGCGGATGGCGGTCTCCTGGGCATGCGCCGTGAGGTGCATGCCTGCGCTTATGAGGAGCAGAACGGCGGGGCGGCGCAGCATCCGGGCCTATTTGTACTTTTCGATGGTTTCGTAGAAGGCCTCCTTGTCGGCGTCGGAAAGCTCGCCCTTGCGCAGGAACACCAGTTCCCCCTCCTTCGATACGATCATCAGCACGAACTGGTTGTTGCAGTCGCCCAGCGCCCACGCCGTGCTTAAAATGCGGTTCTGGTCGGCGAGGACCGTGGCGCCGTTCTTGGCCGTGCGTTTCTTGGCCATGTTGCGGGCCATGCCGTTGGGGACCATCGGGGCGTCCTTGAGGTTCATCACGCCGAAGCCGTGGATATTGTCGCTTTCGGCGCGGTGGTTCTGCTCCAGTTCGATGGTGAAATCCTCGTTCTGCTTGTGCCGGTCGGGGTCCACGTAGAATATCATCAGGTTCTTTTCGCCGAAATAGGGGAGTTTGACCGGCTTGCCGTCCAGATCGAGCACCTCGACGTTCTGCACTTTGCGGGGCAGCTCCTGCGCCTGAACGGCCGATGCGGTCAGCGCGAAGGCGGCCAGCATTGCAATCACTTTCATCTTCATTACGTTCTGATTTTGTTGGTTTTTAATGAAAACAAATCGTGGCAAAGTTACAATATTTCTCCGAAAATGGAGATTGCGGGGGTGCATATTATTGTTCGATTGGTCATTTTTTTCGGTCGGACGGGAGCAGAGCCGCGTCGAAGGCGTACAGTCCGCCGCCCGAAACGATCAGGAATACGTAGATCCCGAGCCACGCGAATTCCGGCTCTCCGGCTCCGAATCCGCCCCAGGCGAACATCAGGAGGATGCCCAGCGACATGACGAGGGCCGACATCCGCACCCAGAGACCCATGATGATCAGCACGGCCAGCAGCGCCTCGGCGACCGTCACGATGACGAACACGGCCGGCGGATTGATGTAAAGCGGCGATGGATATGAACTGATTATCTCGTTGTAGTTCTGTATTTTGCCGATGTTGTGAAACAGCATCGAAGCCCCCGTGAACAGCCGCAGGTAGAGCACCGCCCAGTCCATGCACCTGTATTGTCCGATCCAGTCTGAAATTCGTTTTCCCATGCCCCGGCTCCCTGCAATTCGCGTTCCGGAAGTTCCGCCGCCCCCGGCGCCGTGACGACATTTTTCACAGGTCGGAAGGTTTTGCCGACCGGGGCGGCCCGATTTTGCATCCATCCGACTTTTTGCTACCTTTGGCGGTGTATTCCAAACGGGACGACGATGCAGGATATGATAGACGGACGCTGCGGTTGGTGCGGAACCGACGGGCTGTATGTGAAATACCACGACGAGGAGTGGGGAAGACCGGTGACCGACGACGGGAAGCTGTTCGAATTCCTCGTGCTGGAGAGCGCCCAGGCCGGGTTGAGCTGGATAACGATTCTCCGGAAGCGGGAGGGCTACCGCAAGGCCTTTTGCAATTTCGACGCCGGGAAGGTGGCGCGGATGACCGATGACGATGTCGAACGGCTGATGCACTTCGACGGCATCGTGAAAAACCGGCTGAAAATCAAAGCGACCATCACGAATGCGCGGCTGTTCCTCGCCGTGCAGGAGGAGTTCGGCAGTTTCAGGGACTACACGCTGTCGTTCTTTCCCGGCGGAAAGCCGATCACCAACCATTTCCGCTCCCTGAACGAGATTCCGGCGTCGTCACCCGAATCCGACGCCATGAGCCGGGACATGAAAAAACGGGGCTTCAAATTTTTCGGCCCCACGATTTGTTACGCCCATTTGCAGGCCTCGGGGTTCGTCAACGACCATCTGACGGGCTGCATTTGCCGGAACGGACAATGACGGCAGGCCATGAACCGCCCTTTTTCCGGCTCCTTGCGGGGCGTCGGTCCGGAAAGCATCTGAAATTTCAACCATATGAAAACGAGAATATTGTTTGTCTGCCTCGGCAATATCTGCCGTTCTCCGGCCGCCGAGGGCATCATGCGCCGCATCGTGGAGCGACGCGGCCTGTCCGGGACGTTCGGGATCGACTCCGCGGGAACCTACGGGGGACACCGCGGCGAACTGCCCGATCCGCGCATGCGCAGCGCGGCCTCGCGCCGCGGCTATGCGCTGACGCACCGTTCGCGGCAGGTCCGGGAGGAGGATTTCGACCGCTTCGACATGATCGTGGCGATGGACGACATGAACTACGAGTCGCTCAACCGGCTGGCTCCCTCGCGCGAGGCTGCGCGGAAGATTTTCCGCATGGCGGAGTTCTGCCGCCGCCATCCCGACCGCACCTACGTGCCCGATCCCTACTACGAGGGCCACGAGGGCTTCGAACTGGTGCTCGACATGCTGGAAGACGGCTGCGAGGGGATTCTGGAATATCTCTCCGAAAACGGAAAATGAAAAGTCTCCCTTTGACGAGGGAGACCCGGAGGGATTGTCGGAATGAATGACGCCGCGGCCCGGTGTGGAGTCGGAGGTTCGGCCCGGGATGAACCCCGAGCGTGTCGGGCTTGCCGGTTTTACGTCAGAAATCCAACCCGAAACTGATGCTGTATGTGTTGCGCAGCAGCGAGTGCTTCTTGGCGAAGAGGTAGGCGAAATCGAGCCGCAGGTGGAGGATGCGCAGTCCCGCGCCGACGGTCCAGTAGCTCGGGTAGTAGTCGCGCCGTTCGCCGTAGTGGTAGCCGGTGCGCAGCTGCACGAGCTGCATCAGGTTGTACTCGACGCCCAGCGACATCTGGAAACCGCGGACCGCGGAGGGCGAGAAATAGTAGCCCAGGTCAGTTCCGACCGTGATTTCGTGCGCATCGGTGAGGAACGTGTCGAGGGCCGCGCCCACGGTGAAATCCATCGGCAGGGTGTATTCCGTATCGCGGAGATACCCGCCCAGGTTGCCCAGCTTGGCGCCTGCGCGCAGCGTCGAGTAGCTGCCGACGTTCTCCAGCGGCCGCTGCCACGCGGCGCTCAAATCCACGGCCAGCGCGTCGGCCGAGATGTCGGGGCGTTTGAGGTGCATGTAGCGGCCGACGATGCCGACGGCCCACCGGTCGCCGATGCGGCGCGCATAACCCAGGTCGACGGCCATGTCGTTGTTGCCGTGTTCGCGGAGGAACTGCCGCCAGCCGGCCTGCACGAGGTTGATGTTGTCGAACCGGCAGAATCCCGACACGGCGTAATAGTCGAAGCTCCGCTGTCCGTAATAGGAGGAGGAGACCTGCGACGGCGTGTGCGAGAAGATGGCCGTCGCGGAGTTGTTGTAGATGGCGTGCGAACCGGAAAGGGTGGTCATCATCACGCCGCCCATGCCCAGCGACTTGGCGTCGGGGCTGGGAAGCGTCGCCTCGATTCTCTGGGCGTATGTCTGGAGCGCGGCCAGTGCCGCGAGCAAGGTTACGAGTCGTTTCATGTTGCAAAGATAGTAAAATGCGGGACGGAAGCAAATCCGGTCCGCAGAAACCTTCCGGTCTGCCGGAAGCGTCGTTGCGACGCCGGAGGGCAGCAAAAAAGATGCAAGTTGCGCAGGCTGTTCAGGCAATTACGGCACACGCTGCGCTTTCGTGCCGTGATTGTTGGCGGCGCTTCGGCCTCGAAAAGAAAAATTTCGACGGAATATTGTCCGAAAACAAAAGCGCCCTTCCAGGTGAACCTGGCGGGCGCTTTCATTTTCAGACGACGCCTTGACTGCATCGTTTTCCGCAACGTTCTCGTTGTCTGTCGTTTCCTAACAGTTCATCGCTCCGCAGCAGTGGATGACCTGCCCGCTGACATACGACGAAAGGTCCGACGCGAGGAACAGCGCCACCTTGGCGACATCCTCCGGCGTGCCGCCGCGGCGCAGCGGAATCTGCTTGTACCAGCCCTCCTTCACCTCGTCGGGCAGTTTGTCGGTCATCTCGGTCATAATGAAGCCCGGGGCGATGGCGTTGGCGCGAATGCCGCGCGGACCCATCTCCTTGGCGATCGACTTCGCAAGGCCGATCATGCCGGCTTTCGAGGCCGAGTAGTTGCACTGGCCGGCGTTGCCGCTGACGCCTACCACCGACGACATGTTGATGATCGAGCCGCTTTTCTGGCGCGCCATGACCGGCACGACGGCGTGGATGAAGTTGAACGCCGACTTGAGGTTGACCGTCAGCACGGCATCCCACTGGGCCTCGGACATGCGCATCATCAGGCCGTCCTTGGTGATTCCGGCGTTGTTCACGAGGATGTCGATACGGCCGAAATCCTTTATGATCTGGTCGATGACCGCGTGCGTCTCTTCAAAGTTGGCTGCGTTCGAGGCATAGCCCTTGGCTTTCACGCCCAGCGCGGCGATTTCGGCTTCGGTAGCCTTGCCGTTCTCGTCGATCGCAAGGTCGGTGAACGCCACGTTGGCGCCCTCTTTGGCGAATTCGAGTGCGATGGCCTTGCCGATGCCGCGTGCGGCGCCGGTCACAACGGCCACTTTTCCATCCAGTAATTTCATAATTCTTTTATATTTTTAAGGCAATATCTGCCAATTTTTATTCGCAAATATAGGAAAAATATCTTAATCGCCTGCCCGCGGAGCGAATTTCGGCATTTTTGCTTATCTTTACCGACCGTAAACAGCATTCCAAAATCCTTATAACGATATGAAAAGAGATTCCCAGATTTTCGATTTGATTGCCGCCGAGCGCAACCGCCAGATGCATGGCATCGAACTGATCGCTTCGGAGAACTTCGTCAGCGACCAGGTGATGGAGGCCATGGGTTCGGTCTTGACCAACAAATACGCCGAAGGCTATCCCGGAGCGCGCTACTACGGCGGCTGCGAGGTCGTGGACAAGGTCGAGACGCTGGCCATCGAGCGCATCTGCCGTCTCTACGGCGCGGAGTACGCCAACGTGCAGCCCCATTCGGGCGCACAGGCCAACATGGCCGTTTTCTTCGCCTGCATGCAGCCGGGCGATACGTTCATGGGACTGGACCTTGCACACGGAGGACACCTCTCGCACGGTTCGCCGGTCAACATGTCGGGTAGATATTTCAAGGCCGTGGGCTATCAGCTCGACGAGGCCACGGGCGTGATCGACTACGACGCCATGGAGCGCAAGGCCCTGGAGTGCAAGCCGAAACTGATCGTCGGCGGCGCCTCGGCCTACTCGCGCGAGTGGGATTACAAACGCATGCGCGAGATCGCCGACAAGGTGGGCGCGCTGCTGATGGTGGACATGGCCCACACGGCCGGTCTGATCGCCGCGGGGCTGCTGGAGAACCCCGTGAAATACGCGCATATCGTCACCTCGACGACCCACAAGACCCTGCGCGGCCCGCGCGGCGGCATCATCCTGATGGGCAAGGACTTCGAGAATCCCTGGGGCCAGACCACGCCGAAGGGCGTCGTGAAGATGATGTCGCAGATCCTCAATTCGGCCGTCTTCCCGGGCATC
>OLWA01003113.1_pt1 | contig 13285 bp, 29 predicted proteins | sample 1673251 | NCBI WGS metagenome assembly OLWA01 (sample SAMEA3178937, study PRJEB25190) | human gut metagenome | biome: human gut; feature: human-associated habitat; material: faeces | place: Austria | collected 2013
ACAAGAAGAGGAGTATTCTCATTTACACCCAGCGCCTCCAGACGCCGGTTGATCGCATCTTCCACATGAACCGATTCGACCAGGTACGTTGTGCCAATCTTTCCTTCATAAAGTTTCATCCTGTGTCCATCCTTCATTATCATAGTCGATAGCAGTCTTCCTGTCATCTGGAAATATTGTATTCTTATTGAGAATAATTGTCAATAAGTGTATCCTGGCACATTCGTCCGCCCGGTGCGGGCAAAGGCATGTGTGCACATATCAAAAAGACTGAGAGCTTCTGTCTCCCAGTCCTTTTTCCTTTTTTATAGCAGTCACATACCTTCGTCTGTAAAATCCTTCCACAGCATTTCCCCGGAATACAAAATATTTCTTCTTCCTGCTCCGTGAAATTGGCGTTTTCAATAATTGTTTCAAGCTCTGGCTTAGTCAGTTTTGAAAACTTCATAAGCCACTATCCTCCAATATTTTATTCTTCTCCCTGCCAGATCTTCGGTGTACCGTCCATCATTGCCACATATTTTCCGTAACTCATGCCGGCTTCTCTTGCTTTTCCTAAAACATCATCTAATGTACTGTTTCTACATGTTTTTACGCTTCTTTTTTCCCTATCTTTTCTTCTGCGGTATTCATTTCTGCAATCCTTTCCACAGGTAAGTGCTCTGACTGATATTGATTTATATTCTTTTCCGCAGATCACACACTTTTTTGTATATACCTTGCTATTGAGCATAATTACACGTTCTCCTTAATCATAACAATCCCTGATATCATCTACGTCTCCTGCCAAAAAGCTGTCAAATACTTCTGCTACTCTCTCTATAAGGTCTCCATCATGTCCATTCACTCTCATCTGCTCCGAGAAATCTTTCTGTGAACACTGAAGTAAACCGTTTTCCAACCTTGTCCATTCTTTTTTGTAAATTATTCCATTCAATTCCAATGTTTCAGTAATACCGTTTTCCGTCAGTTCTACCGTATACTTCATGCAATCATTCCTCTCTTTCTACATTATATTTCTTCCACGCAACAATTTTACTTCTGTAAAAATACTCTGGACATCCACTAAAACACTTACCTCTTCTAACAGAATGTCCCTTGCATGTAAGAGTGCCGACAAATTCACGCTGCGGCAAGAGCAAGTTGTCGCTTGCTGACAATAAGAAAACCTTTGTATCTAATGGGCAACTGTCCATGTCATAATTCCAATCCATCTGTGATCCTCTCTTTCCGTATCATCTCCCACCCACCGCATATACTACTGCGGAATGTGGTATGATGATTGCTTGGTTTTGTTATCTGGTTCTAAAATAAACTCATCTGGTTCTCATCGTACTGGTAAATGCGTCCAGTCATGATCCTCCCTAACTGACGCAATCTCTCAACCCGTGGTTTCTGCTTAAGATTTGCCATATAATTATTGTCCACTTTCGGCGGTAGGGATAAATAATATTCCTCCGGTAATGGCAACTGATTTTCTGTACAGGCCTCGCGCATCTTTGACTGATAATAAATGATATGATTCCGTGTCAGATTCATGTTGCAGCCATCCGACCAGAACGGATCATTACACCCGTTCTGATTGATAACTTTCCAGTGTTCTATTTCTCTGCGGATGCACTGGCGGTACTCTTTCACTTTATCTTCTGCTGTCTGTATCATGGCAGCACCTCCACAAAGTTAAGTTTCATCTGCGGATCCGGCTCATAGTTCATCCACACCGTTTCCATCCGCGGCTTTCCGTGCTCCGCACAGCTTGAAAACTGTTTTTTCTCCCATCCGTTCAGATAGTCGTTATACATTTCTGATTCATAGCCAGACAGCATAATCTTGGCTTTACTTTGCAACAAAAGTTTTAACAGTTCTTCGTGGTCAGAATCTGACATCTCATGTTTATACTGTTTCCCGGTTCTGGTACCCAAAACATACGGAGGATCAATGTACATAAAAACATTGCTGTAATTAAATCTCTCAATCACTTCCACCGCCGGGCGGTTCTCGATCTGTACCATGCGCAACCGTTCCGCTATGTCAATGATCCATTCCGGCAGACGGTACCAGTTCCATAATGCATAAGCTCTTTCTCTGCCCTGTACATCATTTTTCCATCCTACCTTGCTGCCATTGGTACGGAACCCGTGCCCCTGCCAACACTGGATTAAAAATCGTAATGCTTTATGATACGGTTCATCCGGCATCATCAACTCCCATGCATCCAGCTTATATGTATCCTCATATTTTTCACGACTGAACGGTGTAGTCATTACCATTCTGGCCAGACGATCCGCATCCTCCTGTATACACCGGAAGATATTCACAACGTCATGATCCAGATCATTAATCGTTTCGATATCAGATACCGGCTTATTAAATAACACGGCCCCGCTGCCGAAGAACGGCTCTACATAGCTGTGATGTTCCGGTATCAGTTCCACCAATCGGGGAGCAATGTTCCATTTACTTCCCGGATATTTCAATACTGTTCTCATTTTCTTCAAAAGGAACCCGATATATCGTTGCCCCGGCCGGAGGTTCGGCTCCTTTCTACATAAAATCTTCTAACCTCATTTGTCCTTCTACATTAGCGGCAGTCTCTTTCTCTTGCGCCATCCGCTCTTGCTTATACTCGTTGTATTTCTTTCTATATTCGTAGCTTTTCCCGAAAATATTCCACGCAGCCTTTACTACGTTCGGTTCATATGGACGTATCAGTTCCAGATCGTCAACAGCCTTATAAGATATCGGGCATCCACAACAACCAGTTCTAGTCAATCCATATACTTCATACGCATCTGAATATCGTATACCATAATAGTTTTTGTACCACTCTTTATCCTTGTCGCTCACATAATAAAGTGGTCTTAATCGATACTGCCCGCTTGAAGTTTCCGCAAAACATAACGCGGTGTTATCTTTCCTCGGAACCGATCTCATTCCACCCTCGTCCCTACGCTCACCGGTAATAACCATCTCATAGTCCTTTTGTATCTTATGTGCGACATTTTTCTTGCAATGTACGCAACAATCGGCGCTTATTTGGAAGTCCGGCGGATACTCCTCTATAAAGTCACGCATATATTTTGACGAATTGATGACCAACTGGATATTTGGTCTTGGTTCCCCGGCGGAGTTGCAGCAACAAAGAAAGTTGATCGTCCCCTCGCAATTTGGGTATCTTTCTTTCAGTTCCGCCCGCTTCGCCTGCTTGTCCTCCGCCTGATCATATTCCTGCGCGATTGATAATGGTACGTTCTTTTTTTGCCATCCAGACAAGCCGGCGGACATAATTTTTGATACAAACGGCACCCCATATTTTCTTGTAGCCTGAACGATGTTTGTCTTTGGTCGAAATTCCTCAATTTCTACACCATACTTTTCCGCCACTTCCATGACATGATTCTTTGTGGCCTGCATTTCAAGTCCAGTATTGAAAAATGCATACTTGACCGGCGGCAGGTTAAAAAGTTTTCGTGTCCGCTCAATAAGATCGATCATAATATCACTGTCTGATCCGCCCGAATATGAACCTATGGCATTCGGATGTTCTCTCAATCTTTTTGCAATAATGCTCTGTATCGCAGTAAATTTTGCTGGTGCATCAAAGTCTGCATAATCCGGTCTATCTGTATACACCCGGCTTCTAAATTCTTCTTTCATTTTTTCTCGGAGTAAAGAGCTCTTTCACGCTGGCCAGCAAACCTCTCACTCCTTTCGATTTAGTTTAAAATCTCATCTAAGCAGGCATTCCAACCTACCCGACGTATTGATGTGCTGAGATCTTCATAACCAGATTTCAACTCTGGTATCTTCTCTGGCAACTCCCGGAGTGGACACCAATCCGGCTTTTTTCCGTCTGGCACAAGTTTTCCTGTCGCACAGCACAGATATTCGTCATCATTCTCTGTCTCATAGCACAATGTGCATTTCTGGCACACCTGTTCCGGCATATCCATAACCAATACTGCTTTAGACATCTTCATTCCCCCTTATTTTGCTATTCAGCAGCGTAGCTCAATTCGGATTCCAAATATTCTGTCAGTTCCTCCACCGTTTCAACGTTTTCTCCTGCACGAATTTCTGCAACTAACAACTCAATGCTTTCAAATTTGCTTATTACTTTTGCTAATTCTTCCATAATTATTTTCCTTTCTGTCATGTGATTAACTTTCAATTTCCGGTTTTTCGCATCGTTCAAATTCGATAACCCATACATAAGAATTAGCATCCCAGCCGTAGCGGTCAATGTCGGATTTCTTGACGGTGGAGTTCCACAAGTCTTCAAATTGTCCTCTTGCGGTACACGCCCCGGTAAGCAATCCGCTATTGCATCCTTCAGCCTGTGCTTGCACTTCCGTGATCTCTTGCAACCGCTCCACTCTCACATCCGTAACCTTAAGCCAGATACGTGCGGCTTCTTTCGGCATGTGGATGGATGGTTTCCACTTTGTAACATCGGCAATGTCATTTCTTTGCCAATCTTCGTAGTAATAGTATCCGTTCGGCGCCTTTTTCCACGTTTCTCGGACATACAGGATATCGCCCGTACAGATAGGACAGGTTCTCTCCGCCGTACTTAACTGTTCCATATGCTCCTTATCAACAAAGTTATGTACTGCATAAGTCCGCCTGTCAGCATTGTAAAAATCCATATCCGGTACGGTATACTCATTTGCATCTTTGCATATACGCCTGGTACAACTCTTTCTTCCGTCCAGAATTGCCCGAACCATTTCTGTATTGAATAAAATCGGTTTAATTGCCATCTACACCACCTCATCTTCCCATCATGTCAGTGGATTTCTCCCATGAATTTCTAAACGCTTTTGTTCGAAGTTCTTTATTTTCTGCCCTTAACGCTTTATTTTCTGTCAAAATCTTCTGCAATTTGCAATCCTTTTTATGCTCACATCTTGTGTCCGCAGAATACTCGGTACACATTCTACATAATTCTATGCTTGTCACTCTACACCGCCACCTTTCACAATCTCGATTGCCTTATCGATAAAATAATTTGGATCATACTCCTGCAATGGGTCTTCACATTCTTTTCTAAGTTCTTCCAACTGCTCCACAACCTTGTCCGGGTCATAGGCGGTCGGATATTCTTCTAGTAAATACAATACTGCATTTGTATTTACTAAAGTTCCATTGCTTAAAGTAACCGATTTTAAATCTTTCTTTAGTGCATCAGCATCAATCAATCTCATCGTTTGCCCTCCTGTTCCACTTTTTAGTCGCTTCTGTTCCCGTTTCTCCGCTAATGGCTCCTCCACACTCCGTGCATTCAATAAATGCTCCTCCTGTATACACTGGCATCTTGCAAATGATGTGCCTATGTGGCTCAATAACTTCGATTACAGCTTTCCCGCCACAGAACGGGCATGGCTTCAATTTTTCGTTCATTCTTCATCCCCCCAATCTAATCTCTGACCGCAATCACAATATACGGTATCCTCTTCCAATATGTCTCCACAGCAAGGACATCTCACTATAAGACCGACATAGCTGTCTCCGTCTTTTACCTGGGATATTGATTTCACTTTCTTCGCTGTCTACTTCTCCACCGCCGTCCGGCATTCTTCCGGTGTGCCGATCGCCTTATATTCTTCCCACACCTTAGCATCCTCGTTTGTTAAAAGGCAAAATCCCTCATGCTTCTCCCCTTCAAACACCGTTTCGATAAAGTGGTGCATCAAAAGCGGAATATCTACGTTGGCATGATAACGTTCTTTTAAGTCTTTTTCGATTTTCCGGTATTTCTGTACCTCTTCCAGTGCGTTTATTGCCATTGCATAAGCATTTTCAAAAGATTTCCCCCATGATGTATCACACGGAATCGCTTTTCCAAGTTCGTTACAATCATATTTTAATTCTTCAATTGCTTCATTCTCCGTCATGTTTACACCTCCAACAGCTCCGGATTATCAATCGCATTACCGATTACCTCTATTTCGCCGAAATCAACATCGAAAAATCCGTACATAGCACATCCGCATTGTGCCAGTTCCCATGCTGCGTAATTCTCACTCCATCTAATCAGATATGGCTCTTTATCATCATCATTATGCTTTATGGCAATGTCATTCTCGAAGATCAGTTTGTTGTTCTTATCAGGCATTGCGGTGCACTGGCAGACGGTTTCTGGGTCTACTTCGGCCATGTTCGGGATATCATTGATCATTCCCCATAGGATATATCTTCTCTCCCAGATACCATATAAATATCCTTGTATCCATTCGCCATTATCAATCCGCTTTCCACGGGATAAAAATCTATTCTCCATCACTTTCTCCTTTCTTCGGATATACAAGCTTCAAATCATATCCGCTTGTAATAAATTTCAACGTCAATTCGTGATTGACTGCGTTTCCGAGTTTATCGTAAATCCAGTACATATCCTCTTGCGTGAATTGTGTTCCGAGATATTCATTGTATCCAGAAAGAAGCGATTCTCTCCATTCTTTATTTCTCTTCTCTTGGCGGTAAGGTTCTCCCTTTGCAATAGGTCTGGAACACCACTCTAAAAGTTTACAGATAATATCTTTCTGTGTATTACAGTCTTTTTCTATAAAATATACATTCCCTTTGTCTGATAAAATAAGTTCTCCAAATTGAGTAAGATAACTCTTCGGAAAGCATTTCATCACATCGAAAATTTCATTAAGCATCCTTTTCCTCCATTTCTTTCAGCTTGGCTTCGGCTTCCTCTCTGGTAAAGAAAATTACTTCTCCAAAACGATGTGCAAATGTAAAGTCATAGTTTTCAAACCATATTTGCGTAGTAAAATCCGTTCCTTCCATTTTTTCAATCTCGATTTTCAATACCCTATGTTTTGAAATTTTTTTACTTGCCTTATTAACTTTATAAACAATATCTCCAACCTTGCACGGCAACCGCAGAAGTAAGCCCTGCTCCTCGGCATCCTCATAGTCTTTGAGTTTCCGATATACGGCATCTATTTCCTCGCAATCCGGTTCACATGCCCTTTCCCACAGTTCATCATCAATCCACAATGGATTTCTCTCTGTTAATCTCTCCATGCTATCCCTCACTTTCTGCAAATTTTGCATATTTCCAATCACACACATATGCCTGATCTCCAGCACTCCATGATGTAGTGCCCTGTTTCCATGCATACACTAATCCGTTTTTGTATTTTGCAAAGTATCTCCGATCCCATACACAGGATTCGCTATGTCTCACAAGAATCGGTGTATCAACTGGAACTCTGCTCCAATCAACCTGTGGTTCGACATATTCACTGTTCGCCCATTCGTTAACATTTTTTCTGCAATTAATATTACTGTTGAAATCACACTTGCTACATGATGCACCACTGCACTGTCTCAGCTTTCCATCGATCATAGCAATGCTATGTCCCTCACATGCAATATTTAAAATCTCTTCCGCGTATTTTTCTCTATTCAGCATCTTTCTTCTCCTTCCCGTACCGCAACTGATACGGTACTTCCTTAAAATCTCTCAATGCATCCGGGTTTGGATGCTTTGGTATTCTCGTCTGACGGTTTTCCATCTCTGCTATGATTCTGCGTCTCTCTTTGCTTTCTCTGTGCAATTTATACCTCCGTCATTTTCCAAGATTATTCACAAGCTGTTCTGACCTCGTATAAGCCTTATCCAACAGTTCTAAGTATTTACTAAAGGAAATCTGCGCTTTTTCAGATAACTCCATCGTATAACGCTCTAACAAAGCCTTGACGCACTGTTTCATGTCTCCAAAATATCCGATTGTTCGAACACTCTCTTTTCGTTGCCGTCCTTATCCTGTCCGGCATATCTCTGTCTCAGGGTGTGATTCAGAGGATCAATCTCCACAAAATATCCATTCTGCAGTTCCACAGTTAACTTGTCCATCAACCATTCCTCCTATATTTCATACGTCTTTCCGATAAAACGCTTGTCAATGTACTTACATTCCCATTCCAAAACACTTGCGATCCCCGTCATAGTTTCATATCCAGTAGCAAGGCAGTTAATCAAATATCTGATTCTCTCATAAACCTGTCTGATCTGATTTCCCGAAAATTTAAACTGTGTTTTAAGGCAGACACCCAACATAGCAAAATAATTAAATACCTGTGCCAGTAAAAACTTATTTGTATCATGCAGTTCGGTGCAATCTTTCTCTCTACCAGATAAAAGCTCTCACGATACGGAATCTTATTTGTTTCCTTTCGCACGTCAATCTTGCATTTATCTTTCAGATAAAAACCAAGTTCCTCGCCTGTCGTTCCATCCTTTGCATTTTCCACATATGCATCAATGGTCTGCTCAACCTTTATGATTCTTTTGTGTCCGAATCCGAACTTATCATGCAGTGCCTGATATGCCATCATACGGACGTTATAATAGGATTCCTCTATCAGATAATCCGCATTGCTTTGTGCCTTGGCGTGTCTCTGTATTCCGATCAGTTCACTCTTGGAATATCCAAGTGGCTGCATCCGCTTTTTCTTTCTTGCCAGTGCATTACTCATTTGCTCTTCCATCTCCTCTCTACATCCTCAAAATGGCTAAATACAAGACTTTGAACATATTTTGATATATTTGTCCGTGCATATTTTTTAATTAGCATTTCCCCTGCTTCCATCATTCCTTGGAACCACTCATATTCGTTATCAGCTTCATAAAACTGCTGCCGGAATTTATAATAGTCATTAAAAAACTGCCATTCTTCGGAACCTTTTTCAAATTTCTTACTTGCCATAATCATTCACCTTTTAATCAAATGGTGTGCCGCCACATACTTCTCGGAAACCTTCTTTCTGTCGCATCCGTGCTTGAATCTGTTCAATGGTTTCGGTTCGCTCGATGAATCTCATGTGATCACCGTCAAATTGGAGAACTTCTTTTAAATGTGTTCCCTGCCTTTGCTTTTCAATTTTCCATCCCTTATATTGACCATCCTCATCAAGATTCCATAACAAGATAATGTTTGATGCATCCTGCTCAACGTCTCCGGATTCTCTCAATTCTGCCATGGTTGGCTCTTTTGTTTCTCTCATCTCTGATATTCGATTAAGCTGAGACAGTACGATAATTGGCACATGCAGTTCCATAGCCAAGGCTTTGATAGCTTTTGAAATATCTCCGACCTCGGATGCACGGTTACCGAATCTTCGATCAGCCTTGATTAACTGCAAGTAGTCAATCACGATCACATCATATCTTTGGTGCCTGCATTCTGCCCGGATTTCACTTACCGACTTCGCGCCGGTTGAAATAGTGATGCTATACCCGGAAAGTGTTTCATTCGCCTTGTCGAATGCTTCTTTCTCCCCACCAAGAAAAGCCTTTGCCCGGCGAACCCTTGTTAGACCGATTTCAGACATTCGAGAAACGAAACGCTCATACACCTGTGATTCGTTCATTTCAAGGTTATAGTAGCCAATGTTGTAATCCTTTTCTGCCATCTGCCCGATCATTTGCGTAACGATTGCAGATTTTCCAACTCCCGGTCTTGCGCCAATTACAGTAACGTCTCCGCCTTCCAAGCCGCCAAGGCAATCATCTGTTCGATAAAATCCAGTTTTTATCAATCCCTCGCCTACATGCTCATTGAAATAATTCCCTTTATTTTCTGCAACAATCTGCTTCATAGTTTTTGAGTGAACGGTTTTGTTTTCTTGGATTTCTTCGAGTTTCGTGAGAACTTCAGCTATAGAATTGTCAATATCACACGGTCTAAGGCTCACTCTCTGGAAAAGGCTTTTCGTTTCCCTTGCCCGCCAATCCTTAATGACTGCATCCGCATAACTTTTTATTGCCGTTGAGACTGGGGTAACAGATATGCATTCTTTCAATTCGCTTGCAATTATTTCCGGCTCCCATTTGTGGTTTTCAAGTGACTGAGACAGTGAAACGACATTAATGTTTTCTCCACGATCATACATGGCAAGCATTTCAGCAAAAGCATCTTGGCAAAATTCAGAGCTGAACATTTCCGGCTTCAATTTGTTATAAACCTTGTACATGGAATCATTGTCAATCAATACACATCCGATCACTCCAATTTCTGCTTCCGTCAACTGCTCTCACCTCGCTTTCGTTTCTCAACTTGACGAATCCAGTAATCACAATCCTCTTTCAGCCAGTCTCCGTATTTTGGTATGTAGCGATAGTTCGTATCATCTGGATTCTTCTCTATATAGTCAGTAACATATGCCACTGTAGCCTCATATATCAGCTTTGCAACGGCTTTCCGGTTCGGCTCGATAACTTCTAAAAGCTTGTCCATCCATGCTACCTTGGCAGACGTTAACGACGTTTTCTTTGGATATGCATTGATTGTGTATTCCCATCCCCATTCCGCGTCAAAGTCCAAATCAGATGCAGGCACGCTTTCTTTTGTATTTTCTTTCTCTATCTCTATATCTGTATCTATATCTTTCTCTATATCTATCTCTACATTGCAATTTTGTTGCAAAATGTTGCACTCCGTTGCTCCACTGTTGCATTGCAACGCTTTTTGTGCATTTTCCCTAGATTTACGACTTCTACGAGTGCTTGCCGTCTCGCTTCCTAAGTTATCTTGCACAAAAGGCAACTTGTACTCAATGGAATCTGATGTTTCAAGCAATCCGCAGGAAAGAAGATACTGAATCGTTACTTGAACATTGATTTCGTCCTCGTCAATATCAAGGGCGATCTCTTTGTAAAATTCATCTTCCAATCCGGAATATTCCAGATAGCCACCTTTTTTCAACGACAACAACTGCATCTTAAGGTATATGATCGTGTATGTATCGCCGCCTGCCATCTTTCGGAGTTTTTTGATTCGTTTGCTATCAAAGAAATCATCCATCAGTTTAAGCCAGTAATACCGCTTATTCTCCGCCATTTTCACTACCTCCAAGCAATTCAATAACCTTTGCCCCAGCATCTTCCGGGCGACAAAATACGAACTCAACGCCATACTTAAGTTGCATTGTCAGCATAGCTTTTGCCAATACCTTGCCAGATGTCGGCTTTGTTTTCGGTAGCGATACATTCAGCAATTTTCCAAGTGTGTGCATATATGCAATATTGTTATACCGGTCCACTCGTGGATTATGCCATGTAAATACATCATTGACGGAATACACCTTGTCTGTATTTTCAATAAGCACATATAGCTTAATTCCGTTGTTCTGCGCCAAAATACACTCGTCACGGAATCTCGGATGTGCTTTTCCACAGATATTCCCTGCAATTTCCTGCATGTCCTTTTTCGTGTCAACGGAAACATCATATGTGCCAAGAAAATCCATCTTTTTAAGTTCCATTTTTCTAGCTGATTTTCTATGGATAACATCCTCTACCTTGTCTGTGGCAATTATGTAATCTCCAACCGGCAATGGTGCACGCAAGACTTCCATATCGTGGCTTTTAAAATATCTATTCTTAAGGATATGTAAGCCCTCTTTCTGTCCTTTATCCTCAATTATTAACACGTATTCTCCTTTCTGGTGGTCACTTTTAGCAACCGCCAAAGGTATCTCATGGCTTTCAATTTAGTTTTGTGATATATTAAATTCCATACCAAAGTCAGATACCGCATAAACTGGTTTCTTTTATGCTTTCACATTGGTGTTTCAACCTATCAAAACGGGCAAAGGTTCATATCAACCTCTAATCCTTTTTCCGCTATATAAACATCCGCTCCATATTTAACTGTTTCTTCTGTCTTTTGTTTGAATAATGCCGAATCTGCTGATTTATCTGATAAGTGAATTAGAACGACATTTCGCAATGCCGGATTATCGTTAGTAGAAATAAATTTAAGTGCCGTATCAAGGCTCATATGACCTCGTAGGCGGTGTTCATAGTTCGGTTCGTCTCGGTTTACAAACTGCATATCGTAGTTGGATTCCACCATGATGTGATTAACGTCCTTAAATCGCCATCTGACGTATTCTGTGTCTGTTGCATACACCAAGCTGCCAATATCCGGGTGTGTGATGTAAAATCCGTAGCAGGGGCACTCTGAACCGTCTCCGTTGTTGTGTAGCCATCTGCCGGACTTATCCCGGTTTTCAAATGCTCGTATGCTAAAGCTTTCTTTCCCAAACTGTAGGATATTTCCATCTATCAATTTGAACGGCTCCCACACTGGAATACCGGCTCTAACATACTGAAAGAAGTACTGATGATGGTCTGAATGTATGTGGGTTGTGATTACTGCTTTAATCTTTCGCACATTGAAATCCAGTGCTTTCTTAACTTCCATAAACGGCAACCCTGCTTCAATAATTAACGCTTCGCTTTCATTTTCCAGTATGTAGCAATTACCGGATGAACCAGAGCCTAAGGCTTTAAGTTTCATACCTCTTTCACCTCAATTTTCAAATATGTGTTTATTATCGATTATCCAAGGATGTTTCGTGTAGTCTATATGGCTTGCCGCATTTGCAACTGTTTTCCGTAGCATCTTTAAATGTTCCTCACAATGCTTTCTTCCAGATACCGCCGGTCTACCACAGATTATGCACAATCCTTTATCCTCCCGGTACTCCCTTTGGCTTGTGGACTTCTCGCACGAACGCCTCTTTGCCAAACACCTGTTGCATAAAACAGTTCCGCATACTGCATTACGTTTTCCACACTTCACGCATATTCCACTGGACTTATTCATGTAATATCTGGTACGGACTCTTTCTTTCCGTGCTTCTGCCTGTTCCGGTGTTTCCCTTGCAAGTCTCTTAGCCTCTACCTTCGCTTTCTTCTCCCGGCACTCAGCGCACATTTTGTACTGCGTTCCCAATATGCCTTTGTGACATCTGGAGCATATACCAAGAGATACATAAGGGTCTTCCGCTTTTTCTCTCATTCGGCATCCTCCAAAAACCATATTCCTTCCGGTTTTAAAAAGTTGCCCTGAACAATGTTCTTTCTGAATATACTTTCTGCTGTCGGTGCAAGATCCGTAAGTCTCTGTATGCTCTCTTCTATGTTGTCTGCCAGAATATCAATGCCGAATAATGTCTCTGCAGCTTCCGTTTCAGTCATTCCTATTGACAGTTTCCGTTTCAAGATTTCCACAAGGAAATTTCCAGTACCACACGCAGGCTCCAACACTGTTCCTCTCCAACACTCTGCACCACCATTTTCATCTTCCAACATATTGCACATCTTTTGTACCATCCAGCCCGGCGTATAAACTTCTCCAAACTTTTTGACGCGTTCTCGGCTTTTTGTAATTTTTTCTTTCTGCCTATTTTCCATTTCTGTGATAAAACTCACTCCTCACATCAATAATCTGTCTTGTCTGTCCCAACAATGCCC
>OLWA01003114.1_pt1 | contig 13280 bp, 16 predicted proteins | sample 1673251 | NCBI WGS metagenome assembly OLWA01 (sample SAMEA3178937, study PRJEB25190) | human gut metagenome | biome: human gut; feature: human-associated habitat; material: faeces | place: Austria | collected 2013
TTAAATATTATAAAATATAATAATTTTTTATTCACAATCATCACCTCTTTCTTTAAAAGAATAGAGGTAATCACCTAAACAATTAAATGTTCCTTAAGGGATAGAATATCAAATTATTAGATGTTAGGTCAAGTAAATATTACGAAAATTCATATATTAATAATAATGTCATATAATGTATAAAAAATAGGTATTTGTTTTTCTAAAAATATATGATAAACTTATATATAGTAAAGAGGTAATTAAATGAAAATTAAAAGAATAATAATTGGGTGTTTGGTTAGTGTTTTTGGTATAATAAATGTTAATGCAGCATCTTTAGAAATTACTGGTGTATCAACATTAAAAACTGATGAAAATGGTAAATATGAAATTAAATTAAAAGATGTTGGTAGTGATGAATTTACCCAAGTTGAATTTGAAGTTGCTTATGATTCTAATTTAATTAAGTTTGAGGGTAATGAATCTAATGATTATTCTACAACTCCTAATTATTCAGGAAATAAAGCTTTTATAGTTTCAGCTAATAATTATAAAGATGGAGTTATTGGAGCATTTAACATAACAAACTTATCTGGAGAAACTGCAACTACGTCATTTGTAATTAAAAATATTAAATTTAAAAAAGGTGATGTTGAAGTTGGAACTGCTGCTGATTATTCTAAAACTTTAACATTAAGACAAGGTGTAACCACTACAACAACTAGACCTAAAAATACAAGTGCATCAGTTACTAGTTTATCATTTAAAAATGCAACTATGAAGCCAGCATTTAACCAAAGTATTCATGAATATAAATTATATACTAAAGATACAATTAGACAAGTTACATTGTTTTATACAACATTAGAAACAGGTGTAACCTTAAAAAGTGAGTGTACAGTTGGATGTACTGTTTCTAGTCAATCTGATACAATAATTCAAACTATTCAAGGTAAAAATGAAGTAATATTTAAATTTACTAGCGAAGATGAAAAAAATACTGAAGAATATAAATTTATTATTTATCGTGGAGAAACTACAGATGGATCTAATAAATTAGCTGGATTAAATATTAAAGATTATAATATTAATGAACAATTTGATGAAAATACATTGGATTATACTGCATCTGTTCCTTATGAAGTAGAGAATTTAGAAATAAATGCAACTGCTGCTGATGAAAATGCAAAGGTTGAAATTAAAGGAAATAATAATTTAAAAGTAGGAGAGAATGTTATAACTATTACAGTTACACCTACTGATGAAGAAAATGAAATTAAAATATATAATATAACTGTTATTAGAGAAGAGTATGTAAGTGAAGAACCAACTTCAGAATTTGTTCCGGGAGCAATTGATAAGAAAGATAATTCAAATATAATATTAATTATTTTAATTGTGTTAGTTTCATTAACAATTATTGGAGTTGCTGCTTATTTAATATTCTTTAATAAAAAGAAAAATAAAAAAGATAAATTAGATAAAAATGTTGATCAAGTAGATGATAAAACAGAAGAGTTAGAAGAATTACCTAAAGTTAAAGAAACAAGTATTATAGATAGTGCTTTTGAAGAAAAAGAGCCTACTTCAGTTGAAGATGCTTTAGATGATTTAATGAAAACTAAAGATATATTTGATGATAATAATAATGAATCACTTTAATAGAATATATTAAGGTGATTTTTTATGTTTATAGCGCACCGTGGTTTATATGGTGATAATATTAAGGAAAATACTATTGAGGCTTTTGATAATGCTTTTAATAATGGTTATGAGGGCATTGAGTTTGATGTTAGGTTAACTAAAGATAAGATTCCGGTCATATTACATGATTCTTTTTTATCAAGGGTATTTGGAGTTAAGGGATTACTAAAAAATTATACTTATCAAGAATTATTGGATAATAAAATAGAAATTCCTAAGTTTGAAGATGTTATTAGTAGATATAATAATAAAGTTATGATTATTGAATTAAAAGAAAAGATTGATATAACTAAATATATTAAAGATAAGCGTAATTTATATTATATTTCTTCTTTTAATTATGACTATGTATCTTGTTTAAATAAAAGTGGTTATTATAAGTTAGGAGTTATTAATTATATATTAAATAGTGGAATAGATTATAGTAAGATAGATTTTATAATGGTATTAGATAGTATTTATAATAAAAAATTATTTAAGTTAAAAGATATAGAAATTATTATTTATGGGATTATTGGTAATATTAATAGTTATAATAAAGAATTAAAATATATTGTTTAATTATTAATTATTTTTTAGTTTATGAATAGAATATATTGTACATCACTAGAGTGGTGTTTAAATAGATTAGGGAGAGAAATAATTCTTTCCTTTTTTGTATTTTATTTTAATATTATTTTTGATATAATTAATTATAGTTGGAGGCTAGAAAATGAAAGATGATGATGTAATTGTATTAGGTACTTTAAAAAAAGAAAAATCTAGTAAACCTTTTTTGGTATTATTTATATTTATTATATTAATAGGTACTTGTTTAGCGTTTCCTTATATTAAAGCTTATTTAGGTGATGATTTTAATTTAGATGATTTATTAAATAGAAATAATACGACTACTACAAAGCCGGTTACTACAACTACTAGTACGACAACTACATCTGAAGTTATTAATAATACTATTTTAACTTGTAAATATCATAATTATAGTTATGAATATACTTTTGACAAAGATAATAAGTTAATTAAAATATTTAATAGTTATTCTTTTAATAGTGAAGATAAAACTGTTTATGAAGATACTTTAAATACTTATATTAGTAGAAGTAAAGATATTAATAATATGGGTGGTAATAGTAAAGTTATTAATGATGATGAAAATAATACTTTTGTGTTTGAAAATATTATCGATAAAGAAATTGATTTAAGTTCTATTGATGTTAATTATTTCGTGTTAAGTTCTAATTATAATGATGTTTTGAATCAATTAAGTGGTAAGGGTTTTGATTGTAAATGAATGTTGAAATAAATGATTTTAGTGGTCCATTAGATTTATTATTACATTTAATTAAAAGTAATAAAATGGACATATATGATATAAATATTGAGTTAATAACTAGAGAATACATTGATTATATAAATAATAACAAAGATTTAACTATTGATGCTTGTAGTGAATATTTAGTTATGGCATCTGAACTTATTCATTTGAAAAGTAGACTGTTATTACATCATGAGGATGAAGATGATGAAGAATATGAAATTAATAATGAAGAGGAATTAAGAGATAGATTACTTGAATATCAAAAGATTAAAGATATGGCTAATGATTTTAGAGTTTTAGAAGAAAGAAGAAGTTATGTTTATACTAAATTACCTAGTAATTTAAATGAATTTAGAGAAGAAGCTAAGTTAAATACAGATATTACTTTAAATGATTTACTTAATGCTTTTGAAGAGTTTTTAAAAAGACAAAAAAGTAAGAAACCTAGTGTAACAACTGTTACTAAAAAGGAATTTAGTGTTGAAGAAAGAAATAATTCAATTAGAAAAATTATTAAAGATAGAGGTAAGATTAATTTTTTAGATTTATTTGATGATATTTCTAAGCCTTATGTTATTATTACTTTTTTGAGTATTCTTGATTTATCTAAAAAGAGTGAAATAATTATTACACAGGATAAAAATTTTGGGGAAATATATTTAGAAGGAAGTAATATATGAAAGAGTTAGGGATTTTGGAAGGTATTTTGTTTGTTGTCGGTGATGATGGCATTTCTCTTGAAAATTTATGTGATGTGATGGGAAAATCAGAAACTGAAGTTAAAAATTTACTTTCTACTTTAAAAAAGAATTATGATGAAGATGATAGAGGAATAAGAATTAGTTATTTGGGGGATGCTTTTAAATTGACTACTAAACCGGAACATAAGGAAATTTATGAAAAATTGGTAAAGAAACCGGAAAGTAATACTTTGTCACCTGCTGCATTGGAAACTTTAGCAATTATTGCTTATAACGGGCCAATAACTAGGGTAGAGATAGATGAACTTAGAGGAGTTTCTACTGTGTTTGTGCTTAGAAAACTTCTTGCTAAAGATTTAATAAAAGTTTGTGGTAAAAGTAATTTACCGGGTAAACCAAATTTATATGAAGTAACAAATAATTTTTTAGATTATTTTGGACTTGCTACTATTAATGATTTACCTAAATTAAAAGATAGCGAGAGTGAAGAACTAGATTTATATAATACTTTATATAAAGAAGATTAATTTTTGTAGCATTAATTAATTATAGTATGCTATAATTAATTTGTTCTTGCTCGCATGGCGAAATTGGTAGACGCGATAGACTCAAAATCTATTTTCTGATGAAGAAGTCTCGGTTCAAGTCCGAGTGCGAGCACCATAAAAGATGATAAAAGCTTTGAAATAAGGCTTTTTTTAATTATAGATAATTTATCTTTATTGTTGAATGGATTTATATCCTTAACTTTTTTTATTCATAATTGCATGTTTCCCCGACTTTGTAAACGCTATCATTACGAACAAATGATTTGACATTTATTGAAATATATGTTATTATATAGGCACTTTGTTAAAGGGGGAATATTTAATGGAAGATATGATAAGAGAAGAAAATCTATTAAAAGTAAAAGATTATATTAAACATTTAGATATTAAAAATTATGATTCAATAGCTAATTTTGATTTTTTACTAGATTGGATTGATATTAATTCTATTAAACTTAATTATGAAGAAATAATAGCATTAATTAATACAGATGATTATTTTAAAAAGATGATATTTGATGTTTGTTCTTTAGATAAAATTAATTATGATAAGTTAAATTTAAATGAAGCAACATTTGTAAAAAACATGGTAAGAGCTTATAAAATAGTGCAAGAAGTAAATTCTAAAGAAATAAATGATATCGAAAAGGAACTTGAAAATTTTAGTTTAGATGATATTAGAGACGAAGATGTTAGTATAAGTACAATGGAGTTAGATCCGTTAAATTTTTATTTAAGCCAAGCACCTAAAAGATTATTAACTAGGGAAGAAGTTATTGATTTATGTAAAAAAAGAGATTTAGGATCTCAAAGAGCAAGAGAAATATTAGCAGAGTATAATTTAAAATTAGTTGTCTCTATTGCAGTTAAACATAGAAGAGCTATTGAACATTGTGATATGATACAAGGTGTAGATTTAATGGATTTAGTTAGTTCAGGTAATGAAGGATTAATGATTGCGATAGATAAATATAATTATAAGTTAGGATGGAGTTTTTCAACATATGCTTCTTGGTGGATTATGTGGGCAATTAGAAGAACACTTACTAATGAATCAAGAACAATTAGAGTATCAGCTGGTGTTCATGAAGATTGTTTAACAATTAATAAAGCAATATCTAGATATTATGAACAATATCATAAAACACCTAGTGATGAAGAATTAGCTAAGTTTACTAATATGCCATTAAATAAAGTAAAAACTGCATTACAACAGTTGAATAACGTGACTTTCTCATTAAATGCTCCAATTGAAAATATTGATGATTGTGAGACTGAGTTTGGAGATTTTATAGAAGATAAAGAAAATTCTAAAGAATCTATTGAGAAAAAAATATTAAATGATGAGTTTAGAGAAGCATTAATAAATGCAAGATTAACAGATAAAGAAAAGTTTGTTATTTTAAATCGTTTTGGTTTTATTGATGGAGAAAATCATACATTAGAGGAAATTGGTCAAATGGTGGGAGTTACTAGAGAAAGAGTTAGACAAATCGAAAATAAATCTATACGTAAGTTAAGGAAAGATCCTAAAATTAAAAAATTTGCGTAAAAAAGGGGAATATTATGATAAAAAAAATAGTAAATAGTGAAAATGTATATTACATTAAAGAATTTATAAATAATAATTTTGGAGAAGATGTAATAACAAACATTAATAAATTAGCAGAAGAATTAAAATATATTAATTTAGGTGATAGAGATATAATTTTTCTTATTAACACTTGTGATATTTTATCTAAAAATGTTAAAGAAATACTTCAAAAAAATATTAAATTAAATTCTTTAGAAAATAAAGAAATAGTTAATAGATTATTAAAGGCATATAAATTTATTATTGAAGTAAATAATAGTGTTGATAATGATGAATTAGTGCATATCTCAGATGATTATTTAAGTGACGATATTGTTAGATCTTATTTAAGAAATTTACCTAACAGATTATTAACTTTTGAAGAGTTAGTAGCTCTTTATAAAAGAATTGAGTTAGGTGATAAAACAGCTAGAGAAACGGTTGTTACATATAATTTAAGATTAGTTGTTGCTGTTGCTAAAAAATATGTAAATATGGGTGTTGATTTTGAAGACTTAATTAGTGCTGGACATGAAGGATTATTATTAGCAGTTGATAAATTTGATTATAGAATGGGCTTAACATTTGGTAATTATGCTGTTTGGTGGATTAGACAAACTATTACTAGATCAATTGCTAACGAATCAAAAATTATAAGAATTCCAGTACATTCTTATGAATATTTACTAAAAATTAAAAAATTTATGCAAAATTACTATGTTAATTGTGGACAAAGACCGTCTGTTGAAACGATCTCAAAGGCTTTAAATTTAAAAAAAGATACTATCGAAAGTGTTTTACCATATGTAGATGATATGGTGTCACTTAATGAGTCAACAAAGAATGATGATTCTAATGATACAGAAATTATAGATTTAATAAAGGATGATTATGATTTAGAAGAAGATTTTCTTGAGAATGAGCGAAAAAATGAAATAAGAGATTATATATTTAATTATCCATATCTTACAGATAGAGATAAATTAGTACTTGCTTATCGTTTTGGATTTAAGGCTGGAAAAGATTATACATTAGAAGATGTTGGACATATAATTGGTGTAACTAGAGAAAGAGTTAGACAAATTGAAAATAAAGCTATAAAAAAATTAAGAAAATCTTCAACACTTGGTAGATTATGCAGTTAATGATAATTTTGCTTTAAAATTATAGACATAATTTAAAATATTTGATATAGTATCTATGTTTGTAATTAATTTATAAACCGCACTGAAAAGGTAAAAGATGCTTAGGCACACCTTAAAGGCGAGTCCTAAAAGATGGGAGGAAAATTAATGAAAGCTATATTTGTTACAGGTGGTAAACAATATTATGTTGCTGAAGGTGACGAAATCTTTGTAGAAAAATTAGATGCTGAAGCAGGTTCTACAATCGATTTTACTGATGTACTTGCTGTTGGTGATAAAACTGGAACTCCATATGTTAAAGGAGCTAAAGTTGTTTGCGAAGTAGTTAAACATGGTAAACAAAAGAAGATTTTAGTGTTTAAATATAGACCTAAAAAGAAATATCGTCTAACTAAAGGACATAGACAACCATATACTAAATTAGTAGTTAAATCTATAGTTGGTTAATATGATTAAAGTAGTTTATAGTAGTAATTCTTTAATAGTTACTGGTCATGCTAATTATGATGATTATGGTAAAGATATTGTATGTGCTTCAGTATCAAGTTTAATAACTTGTACAGTTAATGGTATATATAGTTTAAATAAGAATTCTATTTTATATAAAGATGATTCTAATACGATAGAAATTAAAATATTAGATGATGAAAATGCTTTAAAATTATTTAACAACTTAATATTAATGCTAAAGGATTTAGCAAAAGATTATCCAAAAAATATTAAAATAGAAAGTGAGAAATAAAAATGTTATTTATTAAATTAAACATTCAACGTTTTGCTCATGTTAAGGCTCAAGGATCTACACAAAATGGTAGAGATTCTGTTGGCCGTAGATTAGGTGCTAAATTAGGAGATGGACAAACTTGCGTAGCAGGTAATATTATTTATCGTCAAAGAGGTACTAAAATCTATCCAGGAACAAATGTTGGAATGGGTAAAGATCATACTTTATACGCACTAATTGATGGTGTTGTAAAATATGAAAGATTAGGAAAAGATAAGAAAAAAGTAAGCGTTTATAGTAAGTAATGCTTACTTTTTTATTTGATTTGATTTATTATTAATGTTATACTAGATTTTGTAAGGATTTGATAAGATGGAAGAGATACTTAAAAGAATACATGAATATAGTCTAGAAGAGATAATGGGATCTCGTTTTGCAAGATATTCAAAATATATAATTCAAGATAGAGCAATACCTGATGTTAGAGATGGATTAAAGCCTGTTCAAAGAAGAATTATATATGCTATGTATCGTGATAAAAATACATATGATAAACAATTTAAAAAGTGTGCTAATGCGGTTGGTAATGTATTAGGTAAATATCATCCTCATGGCGATTCATCTGTTTATGAAGCTTTAATTAGAATGAGTCAAAGTTGGAAACAAAATCATATTTTAATTGAAGTAGATGGAAATAATGGGTCTATTGATGGTGATGGACCGGCAGCTTATCGTTATACTGAATGTAGACTTGCTAAGATAAGTGAAGAATTATTAAAAGATATAGATAAAGATACGGTTGTAATGGCTCCAAACTATTCAGATACTTTAATGGAACCTACCGTGTTACCAGCGAAGTTTCCTAACCTTTTAGTTAATGGTACAAGTGGTATTTCAGCGGGATATGCAACAAATATTCCACCACATAATTTAATTGAAGTATGTGATGCTGTTATTAAAAGAATAGATAGTCCTAATTGTCATGAAGATTCTATTTTTGAGATAATAAAAGGACCTGATTTTCCAACTGGTGCAATTGTTGAAGGAATTAATGGAATTAAAGAAGCTTTTAAAACTGGTAGAGGTAGATTAATTGTTACTAGTAAATATGCTTTTGAAAAGAATAAAGGCAAAGAACAAATAGTTATTACTGAGATTCCTTTTGATGTTAATAAACAATTGTTGGTTAAAAAAATAGATGATATTAGATATGATAAGAAAATTGACGGTATAGCTGAGGTTAGAGATGAATCAGATAAAGATTCTTCAATTCGTATAGTTATCGATATTAAAGCAGGTGCTAATAAAGATTTAATATTAAAATATTTACTTAAAAATACTGAATTACAAACAACATATAATTATAATATGGTTTGTATAGATAAAAGAAGACCTAGATTACTAGGAATTATTCCAATAATTGATGCTTATATTGAACATCAAAAAGATGTTATTACTAAGAGAACTAAATTTGATTTAGATTTTGCTTTAAAAGAAATGCATATTACTGAAGGTTTAGTTAAAGCTATAAGTATTTTAGATGAAGTAATTGCTTGTATTAGAGGAAGTAAAAATAAGCCAGATGCAATTATAAATTTAGTTAAGAAGTTCGATTTTACTGAAGAACAAGCAACAGCAATTGTTATGTTACAATTATATAGACTAACTAATACTGATATAACTATTTTAAATGAAAAGTTAGATAATTTAAGAAAGATTATAGATGAACTTAGATTAATCTTAAGCGATGAAAATAAATTAAAAGCAGTTATTAAAGAAGAACTTAGAAGAATTAAAAAAGAATATGGAATGCCTCGTAAGACAGAAATTAGAAGTGAAGTTAAAGAAATTAAAATTGATGAAAAGGAATTAATTCCTAGAGAAGATGTAATCGTTATTTTAACTAAAGATGGTTATATTAAGAGAGTTTCATTAAAGAGTAAATCTGATGAAGAAGATACACTTGTTAAACTAGGAGATTATGTAATTTCTTATTATAAAACTAATACGTTTAATAAGTTATGCATTATTACAGCTAAAGGAAATTATTTATATATTCCAATCCATGAGATACCAGTATGTAAATGGAAAGAAATAGGCAAGCATGTAAGTAATATTGTAACTATTCCTTCAGATGATAGAGTAATATCTTCTTATGTTATTAATGAAGAACAAAGCAATCCGATTATTTCGATATTTACTAAAAATGGTATGGTTAAGAGATGTAATTTAAATGACTTTATAGTTTCAAGATATAATAAACCATATACTGCTATGAAACTTAAAGATGATGATGAAATAGTAAGTACTAGTTTAAATAAAGAAAATGCGATGATTGTTACTAGTGATGGATATTATTTAAATTATAACGTTAATGAAATACCAATAGTAAGTCCTAAAGCAGCAGGTGTTAAGGGAATTAACTTAAAAAATGACTTTGTTGTATTAGGCACAACATATAACGATAGTGATGAATATTTAGACGTATTTACAAATCAAAAGACGGCTAAGAGAGTTAAGTTAAAAGATTTAAGTTTCTTATCAAGAGCTAAGAGAGGATCTAGTTTACTTAAGAAAGTTAAATCAACTAAGTATGAAATATCATTTGCGTTCTTAACTAATAGTAAGGATGAGATTGGATATATTACAGGAGAAGATACAAATCTATTAAAAAATAGTGATATTCCAATAATGGATGTTCAATCAACAGGAAGTGTTTATACTAAGTTAAATGTAAGTGATGTATTTGTTATAAAAAATATGAAAAATATAGATGAAAATTCTTTTGTAGTAAAACAAGAAGAGAAAACGAATGAAGAATTAACTATTGATAATTTCATTGATGACTTTAAATTATAGAATTATAAGACCACTTAATTAATATAATATATTAGGTGGTTTTATTTATGGATAAAAAAGATGAATTTAAAGAATTTATTAAAAGTAAACCGGAACTAGTTGATTTAGTTAAAAATAAAAAATATACATGGCAAGATTTTTATGAAGTATATGATTTATATGGAAATGACGATAATGTTTGGAATAAATATAATGAAGAAAAAAGTGAAATAGATAGTGATGATAGGAAAAATGCATCTATTACAGAACTTACTAATTTAGTTAAAAATATAAATATTGATAATGTTCAAAAATATATTAATAATGCTCAGAAAGCTATTAATGTAATAAGTGAGTTAACAGCTAAAAAACCGGTTGATACAATAAGTACTGTTGCTAAAACACCTAGGGTAATTAATAAGTTTTTTGGTGATTAATGAGAGCTGATATTTTAATTAAAATTAATAGTGATCCTAAATTAAAAGAGTTTATTAATAATAATTCTTATTGGTATAAATATTTAAATAGGGGAAGCAGTTATTATAAAAATTTTATGGATGCATATAAAGGTTATAAGAAAAATGAACGTATAAATAAAACTAATAATATATTAGAAACGGTTGACACTGTTAATAGTATTTTGAAAATATTAAAGTAAAAGTAATTGACATAATCTTTTCTTTCTTGTAGAATTAATTATAGATAACATAGAAAGAGGGAAAAGATTTATGAAAAAGTTAAATAAGAAAGGTTTTACATTAGTTGAGTTACTTGCTGTAATTGTTGTTCTTGCTATAATTATGGTACTTACTTTACCAACAATTATGAATTCAATGAGTTCTGCTAGACAATCTACATTCTTACTATATGCAAATAGAATGTTAGATACAGCTGCTGATAAATATCAATCAGATGCATTATTAGGTAGTGGTGAAACATGTTATACTATAAAGGAATTAAACGGTGAAAATACTTCAAACTATAAAGGAAAAGTATTGATTTCAAATGATGGAACTACTTATACAATTCAAATGTATGATGCTAATTATCAAATAGGTATAACAGCTAGTGATACTCTTGGTGACAAAGCAGGTGGCGTAGGATATAAAGATATTGATGGAATAAAAGGTAAGTTATCATCTTCAGTTAAATTACAAACAGTTCCTGCAACATTAACAGAAGCTTTTACAGCTGCTAATAGTTGTTCATAATTGCAATAAGTAATTTTATCGGAAATGAATTATTAAAATCAAAGGTTTAAACTTTGATTTTTTTATGTTATGATTTTAGTGGTGGTTAAAGATGATAATAGGATCTCATGTTCATTTTAAAAATAAACAAATATTAGATAGTGTTAAGGAAGCAATTTTATATAATGCTGATACTTTTATGTTTTATACTGGTGCACCACAAAATACTTTTAGATCAGCTATAAAGCCAGAATACTTAGTTGAAGCTAAAGAGTTGATGATAAAAAATAATATTGATATAAATAATGTTATATGTCATGCTCCGTATATTATTAATTTAGCTAATAATTTAGATGAACATAAATATGAATTTAGTAAAGAATTTTTAAGAAAAGAATTAGATAGATGTGAAGAATTAGAAGTTAAATATCTTGTGTTACATCCAGGATCTAGCGTTAAGATAGAACGAAATGTTGCAATAGATAATATAGTTAGAGCTATTAATGATATTACAAAAGAAGAAGATAAATGTATTATTCTTTTAGAAACTATGGCAGGTAAAGGTACTGAAATAGGTTGTAATTTAGATGAGATAGCTTATATTGTTAAAAATGTTAAAAACAAGATTGGAGTTTGTTTAGATACATGCCATTTAAATGATTCAGGAGTTAATCTTAAAGAATTTGATAGTTATTTAGATGAATTTGATAAAAAAGTGGGTATTGATAAAATTAAATGTGTTCATGTTAATGATTCTAAAAATATATTAAGTAGTCATAAAGATCGTCATGAAAATATTGGATTTGGTACTATTGGTTTTGATACTTTGTTAAATATAATTAATAATCCTAGATTAGAAAAAGTTCCTAAAATATTAGAAACTCCTTATGTTATGGATAAAGCCCCTTATAAATATGAAATAGAGATGATAAGAAAGGGAGAATTTAATCCAAATTTAATAAATGATATTATAAATAATTAATATATTCATCAATTAATTTGCTTATTTTACCGGCGTTTTCTTTAGAAAAACGATCTTTATAATCATTAAAATTATATTTATATTTATCTTGCATTATTTCTTTATAATGTTTCTTAATAAAGTCATAAGTAAAGTCTAATTCTTCGTTAGATAGTCTTATGTCTTTTTTAGTTGCGAAGTTTAAAACATCATCTTTTCTTAGATTATTCATATATATATCAACAATATTCATAAAATCACCCTATATATTTTATGTTTTTATCCATAATAATATTATGAAAAATAAAATTATATATTTATATATTTTAATTAGTTTGATATCAATTATAGTTGTTTTTAACTTTATGAATAATAATTCTTATAGTGTTACTGATGAATATGTTTATGGGTTAACTGCTCCAAGAGGAAGAATATTAGATGTTAATGGGAATATATTAGTTGATAATAAGCAAATTAAAGTAATTATTGCTAATACTTATGGATTAATTGAAAAAGAAATTATAGAAAGTGTAAAAGAGTTAGCTAAAATTATTAGTATAGATGGTAATGTTAGTGAGTATAATTTAAAATATTAT
>OLWA01003116.1_pt1 | contig 13275 bp, 17 predicted proteins | sample 1673251 | NCBI WGS metagenome assembly OLWA01 (sample SAMEA3178937, study PRJEB25190) | human gut metagenome | biome: human gut; feature: human-associated habitat; material: faeces | place: Austria | collected 2013
GCGGCATAAAAATATGCAGAATATAAAGGGAAAAGATACTTCTATTGAAATTAAACTGAGAAAAGCTTTGTGGGCAAAAGGATATCGGTATCGAAAAAATTATAAGGAATTACCGGGAAAGCCGGACATTGTTCTAACAAAACAGAGAATAGCCATATTTTGCGATAGTGAATTTTTTCATGGAAAAGACTGGGAAATATTAAAGCCAAGATTGGAAAAGTCAAAGAACAGTGAATATTGGCAGAAAAAGATCACAAGAAACATGGAGCGGGATGAAGAGGTTAATAAACAGCTTATGTTTTTAGGCTGGACGGTTATTCGATTTTGGGGAAAAGATATCTTAAAAGATACTGATGAATGCATAAAGGTAATAGAAGAAACTATTTTTGAAAACAGATTTCAAAATTTATATGAAATAAAAAAGATGGGTGCAAATGTTGAGATAAATAGTAATAAAGGATATATATTTGGACCTACAAAATTAAGAGGAAAAACAGTAAATGCAACAGATTTAAGAGCGGGTGCATCACTTGTACTCGCAGCCCTTATCGCAGAAGGAACAACAACAATAAATAATGCAGATTATATATTAAGAGGATATGAACATATAACAGAAAAACTTACATCTTTAGGTGCTAAAATAGAACTAACTCAAATATAATTTACTAGTAGTAATACTAGGGAGTGGGTATATGAAGATGAAAATATTAATAATATTTCTGTTTTTTACAGGCATTATATTTATTTCTTATGTAAAGAGTAATAAAGAAGAAATAAATTATACAATTATAGGAGAAAAAGAACTATTTTCAAATAATATTATATCCAAAAATTTTTCTGATTTAATATATGATGAATTGTCAAAAAAGAATAATTTTGGTTTTTATTCAAAAGAATTTACATATAAAAATATAAGAACAATTGATATGATAAATAACATTAATAATAATGTAAATATAGATAATATATATATACAAAATATATTAAAAAGGACAAATGTTCTTATAATAAATACAGGGAACAATGAAATAAATTATAAATTATCGAAAGTAGACAGTAATGAAAATAATGATAATGAAATATATAATTATTTAGATGAAGTGTATAAAGATATTAAAGTATTAATAGAAAAAGTAAAAGATTTAAATGAAGGAAAAATAATATTTCTTGGAATATATAATGATACAGGAAACAAAGATAATGATAAATATTATAAATATATAAATGAAAAATTAGAATTATTAATGCATTCAAATGACATAGATTATTTAAATTTATTTGATGTATTAAATAAAAATGAAGATTATCTAACAAAAGGAAACAATATTTATATAACAAATGAGGGTAATATTGCAATTTTTAATAAATTATATCGTAAAATTGATCAATTATACTTGCATAAACAACTCTAAATTGTTATAATATTAAAGATTTTAGTAATTCTATGACTAAAAAAATAGTTATGGCGGAAGGAGAAATAAAAATGGCAAAACAAGGAAATATTGAATATATGGATACTACAGTTACTTGTGCTTGTGGTGAAACATTTACAACAAAGTCAACAAAACCAGAAATTCGTGTAGATGTTTGTTCTAAATGTCATCCTTTTTATACTGGAAAACAAACAAGAGCATCTAAAGCAGGTAATGTAGAAAAATTTAATGCTAAATATGGATTTAAATCAGAAGAAAAATAAGCTAAATACTAGTTTATTTTTTTTTAATGTTTTATAATAATAATGGGTGAATAAAATGAAAATAGGAATAGCGTCAGATCATAGAGGATATGAATTAAAACAAAAAATAATAAAAGATATGAAAGGCATTGAATTTGTAGATTTTGGAACAAATTCAGATAAGAGTGTGGATTATCCTGATTATGCATTTAAGTTATGCACAGGAATAATAAATAAAAAAGTAGATTTAGGAATTGCAATATGTGGTTCAGGAATAGGAATAAGTATTGCATGTAATAAAGTAAAAGGAATAAGATGTGCAAGAGTTACAACAATTAAAGATGTAAAAGTAACAAAGAAAGATAATAATGCAAATGTAATAGCGTTTTCTGGTGATGTAAATTATGATAAAGTAAAAAGAATGATAGAAGAGTTTATAAATACACCATTTAGTAATGAAGAAAGACATATAAAAAGAATTAATAAAATTAGTGAATATGAAAGATTAAATTAACATATACTTTAACGGGTGAAGACTATGAAAAAAATAGTGGTAATCATAATAAGTGTTATATTTATACCTTTTATAATTACTAGTTTTTTTTATGAGTATAAACTTCAACATATACAATCTGGGTTTAATTCAAATAAAGATGAAACAGTAGTTAGAGTTCTAAAAAAAAATAATACTGTGGAAAAAATTAATTTAGAAGATTATTTAGTTGGAGTAGTATCAGGAGAAGTACCTGTTTCATTTGAAAAAGAAGCAATAAAAGCACAAGCAGTAGCGGCAAGAACATATGCATTAAAACAAATAGAAAACCATAAAAATTATGAATATGATGTAAAAGATGATACATCATCACAGGTATATCAAACAGATGAAGAATTAAGAAATAAATGGGGTAATAATTATGATGAATATGTAAAAAAAATAAAGGAATGTGTAAATGAAACAGAAGGAGAATATGTTTCATATAATAATGAAGTAATATATGCATTTTTCTTTTCCACAAGTAATGGAAAAACAGAAGATAATAAAAATGTATTTGGAAAAGATTTACCATACTTAAAAGTTGTAGATAGTAGTTTTGATGAATCCGAAACAAAGAACTTTACAACAGTAAAAATAGTATCATTAGATGATTTTTATAAACAATTAGATTTAGAAAAAAGTGATGAATTAAACATAACTGATATAGTAAGAACAGAATCAGGTAGAATATCAAGTATTATGGTAAATGGGAAAGCTTTTACAGGAAGAGATTTTCAAAAAAGATTATCACTTAGATCAAATGATTTTACTATACAAAAAAATAATGAAAATATATCAATAATAACAAAAGGATTTGGTCATGGTGTTGGAATGAGTCAATATGGCGCAAATGCACTTGCAAAAAGACATAAAACATATGATGAAATACTTAAATATTATTATCAAGGTACAAATTTACAAAAATTATAAAAAAATTGTATAAAATAAGAAAAATCTACCAAACTTAAAATGAGGTGGATAAAATGAAAGAAAGAAAAAGAAAATTAAAACCATTTGTAATGCCAATGGTATATGCATTAGCGTTTACAGCATTAGTATTATCTTTATCAGTAGTAGATACTATTCAAAATAAAAAGGTGTCAAAAGCAGATGATAATTATACATATGTTAATAATAGTATAATATCAAGTAATGTACCTGTTGTAAAAGAAGAAACAACAGAAGTAACAATAAAACCATTTAAAAGTGATAATGTAGAAATAGCAAAAAAATTCTATGATACAAATGCAAGTGACGAAGAAAAACAAAATGCACTTATATATTATAATGATACATATATGCAAAATTCAGGTGTATTATATAAATCAAAAGAAGCATTTGATGTAGTTACTATATTAGATGGAACAGTTGTAGATGTAAAAAAAGATGAAGTATTAGGTAATATAGTTGAGATAAAACATTCAAATAATTTAATCACAACTTATGAAGGATTATCCACAGTAAATGTAAAAAAAGATCAACTTTTAAAACAAGGTGATGTAGTTGGTAAAAGTGGTAAACTAAATTTAGGTGAAGAAATAGAAAATGGATTACTATTTGAAGTAATAAGTGACGGAAAATATATTAATCCTTTAACATATTTAGAACAAAAAAATAATGGACAATAAAATAATCATAAAAAAATAATATTTATATATATTTTACTATAGGGGTGTTTAACTTGAATAGTAAAATATATAAAAGAATAAGATTAGAAACAGAATATATTTTAAAGGAGAATTTAACAGTAAGAGAAATAGCAAAAAATATAAATGTAAGTAAAAGTACAGTACATAAAGATTTACATGAAAGACTTTTTGATATTGATAAAAATTTATTTAAAAAAGTAGATAAAATTATGCAAGAACATTTAGAAATAAGACATATAAATGGCGGTAATGCTACTAAAATGAAATATGAAAAATTAAGAAAGGGATGATATCTTGCTAAGCAAAGATATAGGAATAGATTTAGGAACTGCAAATGTTTTAATATACGTAAAAGGACAAGGTATTGTCATAAATGAACCAAGCGTAGTTGCAATAGAAACAGAAAGTAAAAAAGTATTAAGTGTTGGTGAAGAAGCCCATCAAATGTTAGGTAGAACTCCCGGAAAAGTTCGTTCAATTAGGCCATTAAAAGATGGAGTAATTGCAGACTTTGAATTAACAGAGGCAATGCTTAATAATTTTATAAAAAAAATAAAAGTAAAAGGAGTTTTTACAAGACCTAGAATACTTATTTGTTGTCCATCTAATATTACACAGGTTGAAAGAAATGCAATAAGAGAAGTAGCGGAAAGTGCAGGAGCAAAAAAGGTATATGTAGAAGAAGAACCAAAAGTTGCAGCAGTAGGAGCAGGCCTTGATATAAGTGCTCCATCTGCAAGTATGGTAATAGATATAGGTGGAGGAACAACAGATATAGCAATACTTTCATTAGGAGATATAGTAAATAGTAAATCAATTAGAGTTGCAGGAGATTTATTTGATACAGAAATAATTAAATACGTAAAAAATAAATATAAATTATTAATTGGTGAAAGAACAAGTGAAGATGTAAAAATAAAAATAGGTACAGTATATCCTGATGCTAAAAAGGAAAAAATGCTTATTAGAGGTAGAGATATGATAACAGGTTTACCAAACTCTATTACAATAAGTTCAAAAGAAGTAGAAGAAGCATTACATGAATCTATACATAAAATAGTACTTGCTACAAAGTCAGTATTAGAAGAAACAATGCCAGAATTATCTGCAGATATTGTTACAAATGGAATAGTAGTAACTGGTGGAGGAGCATTATTAAATGGACTTAAAAAACTACTAGAAGAAGAATTAAAAGTACCAATTAAAATAGCAGATTCACCACTTACATGTGTAGTAGATGGAACTAAGGTTATGTTAGATAATATAAAATTACTTGAAAAATAAGTAAAATACTTATTTTTTTTCATTTATATATATGTTATAATTCTATTAGTAGGTGATAAAATGAGTAGTAATTTATTAGATAACCTAAGAATAATTGCAATAGTTTTTTTGTTTGTTGCGTGTTTAGTACCATTCATAAAAAAACTTGCTTTATATATAGGTGCTGTTGATATCCCTGGCGGAAGACATATCCACAGTAAAATAATGCCAAAACTTGGTGGACTTGCTATATTCACAGGATTCTTATTAGGATATATGCTTTTCTGTAATCAGACACCACAAATGATTTCAATATTAATAGGTGGATTTATAATATTAGTATTTGGATTATTTGATGATATAAAAAGACTCCCTGCCTCTGTTCAATTTATTGGTCAAATCGCAAGTGCTGTAGTAGTGGTCTTTTATGGTAATATAGTAATGCAAGATGTATCTGCATATGGAATATATTTAAATTTTGGTGCATTTGCACCATATTTAACTATTATCTTTATAGTAGCACTTATGAATTGCTTAAACTTTATAGATGGATTAGATGGCCTTGCAGGCGGAATTGCGACAATATTTTTTGTAACTATTTCAATAATTATAAATTATACAGGAATATATAATGGATTAGATGCATCATTATCATTAATAATGGTAGGTGCAACATTAGGTTTCTTAGTACATAACTTTCATCCAGCTAAAATATTCTTAGGAAATAGTGGATCAATGTTCTTAGGATATATGATCGCAGTAATATCATTACTTGGATTTAAAAATGTAACAATAACATCAGTAATAGTACCATTACTTATATTAGCGGTACCAATACTTGATACATTCTTTGCAATAGTAAGAAGAATTATAAAAGGTCAATCACCAACTCAAGGTGATAAGAAACATATACATCATCAATTGCTTCAAATGACATCTAGTCAAGTAAAAACAGTACTTATAATATATTTAGTAGATATATTATTCTCATGTGCATCAATAATATATGTAATAAAAAATGCAAAACTAGGTCAAATAATATATGCTATTCTAGTTGTTATTGTACTATGGTTTGTACTTACAACAGATATAGTCTTTGATAGAAAGACGATAAAAGATGATATAATTCATAAAGTTAATAAAAAAAATAAAGAAGAAAAAGAAAAAATAGAAAAAAATGGGGAAAAAGAGTGATTTTTTCCTATTTTTTTATGTTTTTATAAAAATTGGTAAAATATGGTATAATTATATAGTGGTGGAGGAAAAATGATAAATTTTGTAGTATGTGAAGATAATAAAATAATTTTACAAAGAAATATTGATATTATTAATAGGGTAATGTTTAAGAATAATATCAATTATAGGGTTTATTCTTTTAGTAATTATTGTGATGATTTAAAAAAGTTAATTAAATCAGATATAGGTAAAAAAATATATATTCTGGATATAGAACTTGAGGATGTATCAGGTATAGATATTGCAATTAATATAAGAGAAAAAGACTTAAATAGTTTTATAATTATTTCAACATCTTATATTGACTATTTACCATATACGTTAAAATCAAAATTAATGCTATTTGATTTTGTATCAAAATTTGATGATTATGAAAAAAATCTTACCTCCGTATTAAATAGAGCACTAAATTCATATAATAGCGAAATCAATGGTGATGTAACTAAAAAAGAAGGAGTGATGTAATATGAATTTATTGAATGTTATTTTGAGTGCAGTATTGTCAGGTGTTATGTCATATGTTGCCATAATAAATATGTCAAATGAAAAATTTAAACTAAAAAATTTTATTATTTATTTAATAATATTTTTGCCATTATTACTGACAACTTATATAATCTTTTCAGGTATAACAAAATTAGTCTTAAGTATTATTTTTATTATTACGGCATTATATTTTTCAGTTTTTAAAAGTGATATATCAAATTCAGTATATTTTGCATTTACATATGAAATGTTAGTATTTGTTTCAGAAATCGTTTTATCTGTTTTGATATTATTTATACTTAAATTAGACGGTTCAGAATATTCTAATATTCCATTTTCTTTATTAATTTCAACAATTTTGAATTGTTTTTTGGTGTATTTGTTATCAAGAATAAAATTTATATCTAAAAATATTAGAAAATTAAATCATATTATAAAGAAAAATAATAAAGATTGGATTTATATAATATTAATAATGATATTAATGGTACTTTTTATATTTTTTAATAGATACAAAATGAACAATTCAACAGAATATTTTGTAAATACAGCGATGGCTATTTTTGTAGTAGTATCATTTGTTTATGTTATTTATAACAAATTTCAAAGACAAGCTATGGAAGATAAATATAATGAATCAATGGAATATGTATTAAGATATGAAAAAATAATAAATGAGCAAGGTAAGAAAAATCACGAGTATAATAACCAATTAATGGTTATAAAAGGTTACATAAATAAACCAGAAAGATTATCAGAATATTTAGATGAAGTTATTGGTGAGCATAAAACTGGTCAAAATTATACTGTTAAACAATTAGGTTTCTTACCTGATGGTGGAGTTAAAGGTTTACTTTATCATAAATTAAGTAAAATGGAGGATAATAATATAAAATATTATTTATATGTAGATCAAAATTTAAAAGATAAAGATATAGAAAGTTTTGATTTGAAAACATATCGTGACTTAACAAAATTATTAGGTGTATTTTTAGATAATGCTATTGATGCAGCTTTAAAGTCAAAAGAAAAAGAGATAGAGGTTGAATTAAAGGATAAAGATGATTGTCTTTTATTAACTATTTCAAACACATATGATAAAAATACAGATATAAATAAAGTTGGTAAGTCAGGATTTACAACAAAAGGTGTTGGCCATGGTTTTGGACTATCAATAGTTAAAGACATTGCCAAAACAAATTCTGAAATAGAAACATTTAGTTCAAAAGAAAATGATAAATTTATACAAACTGCAATGATATATTATAAAAAATAAAAGTTCTCTAAAACAAGAGAACTTTTTAAATAATTAATCAATAAGAGATCTTGGCATTTCTGGTTCATCAAATAAAGCTAAAAAACATCCAGTAGTAGCAACTGTACCAAGAATAGTACCAATTGCTGATAAAGCAATAGCTAAAGCTTTTTTCATAAATTTCCCTCCTTAATTTATGGTCAACTATTTAACCTCGTAAGTTTTGTAATTATTATAACTAACTCCAAATAGCTTATATGTTATAGGAAGCATTATAATAATTTGTATAACTATTGCAAATATGAAACAATTACTAAGTGTATTATCTTTAATTACAATAGCTATAGTCATATATATTATTGAAATCATTATTGATAACATTTTATAAATTTTTCTTTTCTTTTTATTTATTAGCGGTCTTTTTTCTGTATCCGCAGGAGCAAATATTCCAATTAATACAGTGAGTGGTATAAATAATATTATTTTTACAATTAACGGTATTGTAAGTTTAATGCATATTATTGGAAATAATATAAAGAATAGTGTTGATGATATAAGACAATCAATACTTCTTTTTGCATGTACCCCAAATGCTGTAAGTCTAATACCATTAAATATAAGTATTAATAGTAAAGTTTCTTTCCATATACTCAATATTATTGAAATAATTATAATAAAAATTAATTTTGTTATTGTAAGATATAAACCTTCTAATCCATATTTGATTTTATCAATATCTCTTTGCGATAAATCTTTGTTATATGTTGTTACAAGTTCCATACATTTATTTATAATTAATTTCTTCATAACTACTCCTTGTCAACATATTACCATCAATATTATGATGTAAATGAAATTTTAAAATAATAAATAAACATTAAACTTTTTTTCTAAAAATTATAAAAAAATATAAAAAAAATGCAAAAAAACTCGAAAAAAATCTAATTTTGTCGAGTTTTATTTTTAGCATATATATTAGTGATAAAATTAAATTGTTGACCGCAATTTTTGTCGAATTTTTGGGTACGCTTTTCCTTGAATGTCACGTATATATAGCGGTATCATAAATATAGACATGAGAAGGAGGAATATATATGTCAAAGGGAATAATAAAATGGTTTAATAATGAGAAAGGATATGGGTTCATAAATGGTTCTGTTGACGAAGATATTTTCGTTCATTATACAGCTATAAAGCAAGATGGATATAAAACATTATCAGAAGGACAAGTTGTTGAATTTAATTTAATAAAAACTGATAAAGGTTTACAGGCTACAGACGTAAAAACTGTAAACGAAAAAGAATTAACTGCTATATTATAGTGGTTTTTTTAAAATTTATGTTATAATTTTTAAAAGGAGATGATATGAATGAAATATATTATTAGACGTGCAAAAATGGAAAACACAGATGCAATCAAGGAATATATTGAAAACAAATTAGCTAGACTTGATAAATATTTTCAAGACTCAGATGAAATTGAAGCCAATGTTTTAACAAAGGTAAATGGAAAAAATCAAACAATTGAGGTTACAATTCCTACAAAGCATTTTACTCTTAGAAATGAAGAAACAAATGAGGATTTATATGCTGCAATTGATAAAATTGTTGATAAATTAGAAAGACAAATAAGAAAAAATAAAGAGAAAATAAATAAAAAAGTAAATAAAACTTTAATAAATGATTTTGAATATGATTTAGTTGATGAATTATCAGAAGATGAAAAAATCGTTAAAAGGAAAAATGTTGAATTAAAACCAATAGATGAAGATGAAGCAATAATTCAAATGGAAATGCTAGGTCATTCGTTCTTTGTATATAAAGATGTTAACACAAATGAAGTTTGCGTACTTTATAAAAGAAAAAATGGAAATTATGGAATAATTGAAACTAAGTAGGAATATGTATTTCTACTTTTTTTTTCTTGTAAAAATCTACTCATTATTATATAATTATTTTAGATAAGGATGATATTAATGAATAGAAAGTATATACGATATCTTTTTGTTATAATAAGTTTGTTTTTTATTGGAATTATTCCGGTTTCAGCAAAAGAAAATTGTACATCTGTTAAATCAGAAATAGACAAATATGATACCTATGTAAAAACCCTAGAAACATTAGATTGTACTAATAATAGTGATAGTGATAATGTAGTTAGTTGTAATGATTATAATATGAGAAAAAATTTAATTGTTACAGATTTAATGAAAAGAAATGAAGAAAAGAGCATTTGTTCAAACGAAAAAAATCAAGTTAAAAAAATTATAAAAGAAAATGAAGATAAATGTGGTCAGATTTTTGATAGTACATTCAACAATTTTGTAAATAAAGTAATGTTAATTTTTTATATCGCTGGACCTATATTATTGATTCTTTTTGGATCATTAGATTTTGCAAAGGCAACAGTATCATCAGAAGCAGATGCTTTAAAAAAAGCAACTACAAGATTTGCAAAAAGATTAGCGGCAACTATATTATTATTTTTAGCTCCAGTTTTAGTAAATATAGTAATTAGTTTTAATGTATCAGACAAATATTTATCAGGAAATGCTTATGCATGTGATTATAAATATTTAGTTTATACTAAAACATATAATATAAAATATGTTCCAAAAAGTAATGGAAAAAGCAATATAAAAAATAATACGACTGGAACAGCAGGAACTAGAAATGGTGATTATATATTATATAGCCAGTGTGATGCTAGTTGGAAAAATGATCGATTGATAAATTCTTCAAGCTATAACCTTTGCAGGGCTGGATGTGCAGTAACTGCCGTTTCAATGCAAATAGTAAATTCTGGAGTAGTAGATGAAGATTCGTTTTCACCAAAGGTTTTAAATGATTGGTTAAGAAAAAATACAAGTACTGGTGGAAATATTAGTTGGAGTGCAGTCTCGTATGGTACTAATGGTAAATTTAAATATCATGATAGAAAAGATATATCTGGATATCTTACATCAAAAGCACCAATTTTTCAAGAGTACTTATCTCAAGGATTATTACCAGTTATTCAAGTTAAAGTAAATCCTAATTCACACTATGTAGCAATATTTGAAGTAAATGGGACATCAGTTATTGCTGGAGATCCAGCAACAGGTGAATTGATTACATTAAATAATTCCAAATATCCTATTGCAACACAGAGTTTGACTACCCAAGTTGAATTATTTACTGTAGAAAGGTAGGAATGGATATGAATAAATATTTAACTAGGTTAATTTTAATTGTTTTAATTTCTTTAAATCTTATTTTCTTGATTTTATCTCATATTCAAGAAAATAAGTATTCTTTTTTGATATTAGATCAGGATACTATTTGGAAATATTCTACTAAAGATGTAAAACAAATAAATAAAAGTAAGATTAAAAAATTATCATATGAAAAAGTAAAAATATATTCTGAAAATGTTTTTGATGGATATTATGATGTAAATAATAATAAAATATATAATTCATATTTAGAACCAATTGCTTTTTCTTCTAATACTATTATTAATAAGGGAATTAACAAAATTCAAAATTACTCTTATAATATAACAACAGATATAAATAAAGAAGATGAAAAAAATATAATTGATATTTTAGAATCTATTGGAATACAAGCAGAAATTCAAAATTTATCATCACTCAAATATCAAATATCAGAAAATGAAATTTTATACTCAATATCACCATTGGAATCTAATATAGATGATGATAGCTATTCTGTAGTTTTTATTAATTCGAATGGTGTTAATAATGTAATATATAATAAATCAAGGAATGATAATAAAGATTATAGATTAAGCAGTTTAAACAGAGTTATAGATATGAACAATGACGGAAATCTAGAAATAATATTATTATCTGATATTGCTGGAAGTGCAGGTAATGAATGTTATAGTTTATATCAATTTAATTCAATAAAACAAAAATACGAAAGTATTATTGATTGTGAGGACTAATTATGTGCAATAATATTATAATTTTATGGTTATTTATAATTCTAAAAATAATTGTTATATTGTTTCTTCCAATATTTATAATTGCAAAAAGAAAAAATAAATATGTTAATATTTTAATTGTAGTTGATATATTATTTCTTGCCTTCTTTTTAATATGCAATATATTTACAATAAATAAATGTGTATATAATTCAAATTTAAATGGTATAAAAAGAACAAAGACCGAGAATCAAATTACTTTATATAATGAATTACATCCTGAAGAAATTTATGGCAATCTTTCAGATGGAATAAATGCTGAAAAAAAATATAAAACATCTTTAGGCAAGGATTTATATTACTTTAATCAAAATAAACAATATATGAAAAATGCATATTATACATGTAATGGACAAAATATATATATGAATTCATTTGGTAGTAGTATTACATCTGTTTCTATTGCAATTTCAACATTGTATGATAATAATATAAATCCAGTTCAAATATTTAATTATTATAAAGAAGATAATGCCAATTTGTGTAATATAAAATTTGATATTGGAAGCATATTTTCATCTGTTATGAAAAGATATGGTGCATTATCATTAACTAATATTGATAGTTCTATGATAAAAAATGAACTTAAAAATGGCGGAATAATAATTGCAGAAGTATCTGCAAATGAAAATTCAAAATTAACTTGTGATCATGATTATATTATTGTTTACAATTCTACTAATGATGGAAAAGTTATGATTGTAAGTCCTTCAAGTTTAGATGAACCTTATGTTTGTTCATATTCTTCAAGAGCCTATGGGAATACTATAGATTATTCAAAAAATTCTGCTATATCTATTGATGATTTAAATAAAGAAGCGGTAAAGTATTACTTGATAAAGAAGGTGTCATAGATGAATAAAAAATTAAAAATATTTATATAGTAGAGCGATTTGCTCAAGAAAGGGAAGAACAGATGAAAATAACATTTTTAGGAGCAACCAAAATGGTTACAGGCTCAAACTTTTTAGTAGAAGCTGCAGGAAAAAAATTTTTAGTAGATTGTGGAATGTGGCAAGGAAAAGCAGAATTAGAAGAAGAAAATTTCCAAGAATTTGAATTTGACCCAAAAGAAATAGATTTTGTACTATTAACACATGCACATATAGACCACTCAGGAAGAATTCCTCTTTTATATAATGATGGATTTAGAGGTGCAATTTATACTCAAAAAGCTACAATGGATTT
>OLWA01003117.1_pt1 | contig 13271 bp, 10 predicted proteins | sample 1673251 | NCBI WGS metagenome assembly OLWA01 (sample SAMEA3178937, study PRJEB25190) | human gut metagenome | biome: human gut; feature: human-associated habitat; material: faeces | place: Austria | collected 2013
GGAATTATAAGTTTTGAATTATTCTGCTTGCAAACCTTCTTTATTACACTCTCAGCCTCCCCTGTCTGTTTCGACATTACAACAGGACAGTTCTCTTTAATTATTCCTGATTTAACTTTTGTTATTTCTTCAATAGTACTGCCTAAAAACTGGGTATGGTCAAGACTAATTGTGGCAATAACACTGCAAAGAACTTTTTCAAATACATTAGTGGCATCAGTTTCTCCGCCCATTCCACATTCAATTAAAGCTATATCACAGTTCTGCTCTTTAAAAAACATTAACGCCTCTGCTGTTTCTATTTCAAAGGATATTTGTTCTTTTAAAGGCATTATAATATTTATTGAAATCCGGAACCATTTCATAACAATCACAAATGTTATTTTCTTTTATTCTTGTAAGCAAATCAGCAGATTGTTTCTCTGATATGTATTCGTCATTTATTCTTATAATCTCACGCTCATTAAAAACTGCAGGTGAACAATATCTTCCAACCTTATATCCTGATTCCATTAAAATATTCTGAACAAAAGTCATAATGGAACCTTTTCCGTTAGTTCCAGCAATGTGAACTACTTTAAGTTCATTTTGTGGATTGCCCAATCTCTTAAGTAATTCCTTTATGGTATTAAGTCCCAGAATACTTCCCAACTTATTCACATTCTTCAAATACTCTCTTGCTTCACTATAATTCATTTCCATATCCTCAATCCTAATCTATTAAACAGTCAACTTTAATAATAAAATCTAATTATCACTTTAATAATGTAAAAGAAAGGCCTGAACAATTTCAAGCCTTCCCTAAATCTCATTAGTTTCAAAAACTATACTAACGCTATTAATATAAAATTAATATAAAACTCTTAATCAAGCATATTAGAATAACTAAGATATTTCTTCATTACATATCCTGTATCCTTGCCATATTTAATCTGGCACCACTTGCCATTCTCTGAGATGACCTGTACTTTCTTACCTGCTCCTATCTGAGTTACAAGTTTGGATTTGGCACTTGCCGACTTACGCAGGTTCAAAACATCAGTAGTATACATATACTCTTCTGCCGTAGTAGTCTCCTGAACAGTAGTCTGCGCCACTGTTGTAATCTGCTTTGCAGTAGTTGTCGAAGTTTTTGCCGGCTTCTTTCCTGATGAACAGGACTTAGCCAAAACCATTACCAAAATAAGCACAACTAAAATTCCAACACCAATTGCTATTATAGTGTTTCTCTTCTTAATCTGTTGCTCTCTAATTAACTCTGCCTTGCGTCTTCTGTTTTCTACTATCTTCTTTACTTCTTCTTTTCTTGCCGCTTCATTGTTTGTCCCTGGCATCCTATCACCTCTTTATCTCTAAAGATGATTTAATTATCCAAACATACAAATCATCTCTATACGGATTATGACCTGCTTTACACTCCTACAGTCCTAAATATTATTCCTCGATAATTTCGTCATATTCTCCGTCTTCAACAATATTGTCAAACACTTCTGAAACCATGTCAAATTCTTCCTGTGTTTCAATATTGTCAAGTCCAGGCTCTCCATCTTCGTCTTCAAAATATCTATAAATAAATATCTCTCCATCTTCTTCTCCATTATCATGAAGTAATGCAATATAGTCCTGTTCCTCAACTTCAAAAATTGTAAGCACTTCGCATTCAATCTCTGAATCATCTTCCAATGTAATTGTTACAAATAATTCTTCATCTTCATTGTCAATATTATTAGTTCCCATCTTTTCCTCTTTCCGCTTTCCGCTATTTATTATCGGTATACCTTTTTTATACCAATTAGTTTGCTATAACTTTATCAAAACATACGGGAAAATGCAATAAAATAGATACAGTTCACAAATATTTAACTTTCTACAGCATCTCTTCCACAAACATGGACACTTCTATGGGGCATCCCAGCCTTTCCTCCACCGCATATACATTTAAATAATCTATGGCTCTTGTTATCGCCACATAAAAAAGTCTGCGTTCTTCCTCAAAGTCCCTCTCTCTTAATGCCTTTGACGTAGGGATTATTCCCTGATTAGCATCAACAATAAACACAGCCTTAAATTCCAATCCCTTAGAGCCATGCATTGTCATAATATTAATCCTGTTATTTGTGCCACCTTCTCCACTGCTCTTTTTACCAAAATTCTGACCTTCACTATTTTGTGCTGAATCAATGCTATTTATCCACTGTTCTAATGTATTAAACTTGCTACACTCCTGCACTAACTGTTCCAATTGTTTTAACAACCCTGACATTGGAATATTATTTTCAATGGCATACAGGCGCAAATACTCCTCATAACCTGCACCCTTTCTAATATATGACAATGCTGCCTGAGGTGGTAGCTTTCTTATCATCTCAATATGAAATAGAAAACTGTCTATGTTGTTTTTACTATAAATTCTTCTAACAGCGGAAATATTCATATTCACGCTAAGAACAACCTGCCTGCTTATATATCTTTGAGGCTTATTTAAAACATATATTAAATCTTCATTGAAATATGTGCCGTCAAACTTTAATGCTCCTCTAACATAAGACAAAATATCCTTTGCAACCATACCATTATAAATGTTACTTCTATGCTTTCCACTTTCCGCTTCTATCTTTCTGTTTTTTAAAAAACTTGAAATCTCCTGAATCTGACTATTATTCCTAACAAGAATAACCATTTCAGACAGACTAATTCCCTGATTTTCATATTCCTTTATTTTGGATACTACAAACTTTAATTCTTCCACTTGATTTCGAAACTTTCGTATATCAGGTTGAAAATCCTTATCATTATTAGCGTGAGCACACTTATCTAATCTGGTCTTATTATTTTCAATAACACGACCTGCCACATTAATTATGGACTGAGTACTTCTGTAATTAACATTCAAGACAATAAGTTCAGCCTCGGGATAATAATCCTTAAACTCAATCATAATCTCCGGTCTTGCTCCACGAAAACCATAAATGGACTGGTCATCATCCCCCACCACAAAAATATTGTTAAGAGGACTAGCCAACAGCTCTATTATATTCATTTGGATTCTGTTAATATCCTGAAACTCATCTATTAAAATATACTTATACAGCTCCCTCCACTGTTCAAGCATTGTATGATTCTCACATAACAACAAATAACACTCTCTTAGAATATCATCAAAATCCATCTTGCCATCCTTCTTTAACTCCAAATTATAAGCGTTATAAACCTTTATAAAATCCTCTTTCTTGCAGCAGGACGGCTCATATTCCTGAGCATTAAGCATATTACCTTTAATATTTCCAATATCATTAATAATGTTCTGAGACAATTCTGAAATATCATTAGAAGAAATACCATACCTTCCAATAATCTCCCTTATATAGTCCGTTTTCTGCCTTTCAGACAGAATCTCCGTTGCTTCATACCGCCTTGATTTTCTCAAAATCTTATAAAAGACGCTATGAAAAGTGCCAAAGGTAACCAGTTGTCCCTTCCCTCCATTCATTAATGTAGAAAATCTCTTCTGCATACTTATAGCCGCTGCCTTAGTAAAAGTTACAACTAAAATATTCTCCGGGCGCACTTCCGCCTTCTCTATTAAATTCTTAATTCTATGGGTAATAACTGTGGTCTTACCAGAACCCGGTCCTGCAAGAACCATGGCCGGACCATCCATATGGCTGATTGCCTGAATCTGTGATTTATTAAACATATATACAACCTTTCCGGTTGTTTCTCTCCAAGTACTGAAAGTCTATCACAGTCTGACTAAAGTGTAAACAGGTAAATATAATTTCTTATGTTTTCTTATGTTTTTTCAAAGAATACTCAGATTACAAGCAAAAGCTTTTCTATTATCCGAAGGATTTTATTATTAAAAAAGACCTTTGATATGCTATTTACAGCTTTAATCAAAAGTCTTTTTAATGTTTTTAACATTTATATTATTTTAAAATCAATCTATTAACATTTCTTATAGTTATTAACCTGACAGTTACTCGCCTAATAACTATATTTCGTATTAAAATTATTTTGATAATAATTCAATACCTTTCTTAATTCTGCTAATTGATTCTTCTTTTCCGATAACTTCCATAATTTCAAAAGCCCCGGCAGGTGTCATCTGCTTTCCTGAAACTGCAGTTCTAAGTGGCCATAAAGCCTGACCATTCTTGCAGCCCTTCTTTCCAATATATTCAAATACTGTATCGTGAAGTCCGTCAACTGAATAATCATCTGTTGCTTCAAGAATTGGAAGTAATTCTGTTAACACTTCTAATGAATTTTCTGAATTAGTTTTCATCTTCTTATGAGTGTACATAGCCACATCATATTCAGGTAATTCTTCAAAGAAATCAACCATATCCATAAGCTCTGGGAATGTTTCAATTCTAGTCTTAACCATATCAAGAATCTTCTCTAAATCCAAATCCTTAGTAATAACTTTCTTGATGTATGGCATAGCTTTTTCATAGAATTTTTCATTGTCCATAGCCTTAATGTATTCCCCATTCATCCATTTAAGCTTCTGAATGTCAAATACTGATGGGCTCTTGTTTACCTTGTGATAATCAAATTCCTTAATCAACTCATCAAGTGAAAAGATTTCTCTATTGTCTTCAGGGCTCCATCCTAAAAGTGCCAAATAGTTAACAACTGCTTCAGGTAAAAATCCCTGTTCAATTAAATCTTCATATGAAGCGTGACCTGAACGCTTGCTTAACTTCTTGTGATTTTCATCTGTAATCAAAGGTAAATGAACGTATTTAGGTGGTTCCCAACCAAAAGCTTCATATAATCTCTGATATTTAGGTGATGAAGAAATATATTCATTACCTCTTACAACGTGAGTAATCTGCTGAAGATGATCGTCAACAACGTTAGCAAAATTGTATGTTGGATATCCGTCTGACTTAATCAAAATCATATCGTCAAGTTCTTTGTTTTCAACAGTAATCTCACCATATAATTCATCAACAAAAGTTGTAGTTCCTTCTGTTGGCATGTTAATTCTAATTACATAAGGCTTGCCTGCATCAAGATTTGCCTGGATTTCTTCTTTTGATAAATGAAGACAATGCTTGTCATAAACTGTAATCTCTTTTCCATCTTCACCTACAGAAGTCTTCAAAGATTCCAATCTCTCCTTATCACAAAAACAGTAATATGCATCTCCTGATTCAATTAACTTCTTAGCATATTCAAGGTATAAACCTGATGCCTGACGCTCGCTCTGAACATAAGGACCAAATCCCTTATCCTTATCAGGACCTTCATCATGTACAAGACCTGTTTCAGCCATAGTTCTATAAATAATATCAACTGCGCCTTCAACCAAGCGCTCTCTATCTGTATCTTCTATTCTTAAAATAAAATCTCCACCTGCATGCTTAGCAATCAAAAATTCATAAAGTGCAGTTCTTAAATTTCCTACATGCATTCTTCCTGTTGGACTAGGTGCGAATCTTGTTCTAACTTTTGTCATTTTCACTTTTCTCCTACTATGAAATACTATTTGAGATTACATCTCTAACCAATATAGTATAGTGCAAAAATTAAGGTTGTGCAAGGGGGGTGATCTACAATAGTAGTAAGGTTATTCAACATTCTGAGCAGTCTGAGAAGCAGGAGATCCACACTAGTAGAAATTCTTTAAGGTTATTCAACGGTAACATCATTTCTTACATTGTCCGATCTACACTAGTAGAAATTCTTTAAGGTTATTCAACAATGCCTTCACTAAGACACACAGCATATCTACACTAGTAGAAATTCTTTAAGGTTATTCAACAAAACAACGTAGATTTTTTTGCAACGTATCTACACTAGTAGAAATTCTTTAAGGTTATTCAACAAAGTCAGCCTTGCTTGAAGTTCCCGAATCTACACTAGTAGAAATTCTTTAAGGTTATTCAACTCCTATACCGTCATTTTGCACAGCTGAGTTGCCTTTTAACCTTATATTTATCAATATTTTTATACATTTTGCACACATTCTTGTTGAATAACCTCAATTTAAATAACATTAAGACTCAGGTTTGCATTATGTTATGATAAAGAAATCATTTTCGTCATTCTTAGCATAGCCGAATCGCAATACTTCACAGCTTGCTGAAAGCTTAAATACCATAACACTATCCTGTTGTGTAAAGCATTTTTCAAACCTGTTCTTTATATCAGTAACTATATTATCTAATATCCTATTGCTATTGTCAATTTCAAAAACTGAATACTGCAATCTATGTCCAAACTTACTTAAGTATTTAGAGAATTTTGTTCTTAATTTATCATCTGATATATCATAACTGACTATTACCATAACTCCTCCTAATGTAAATTAAACTCTGGCAACTGTTCCACACTTTTCCTTTTCATAAAATATCTGTAGTATTGCTGAATGTAAACAAAGATTTCTTCCTTATATTCTAAAATTGCCTTCATTAGAAATTGTATATACTCAGGATTCTTTTTATATTTCAAAACCCATCTCATATCGTATAAATCAAAATCTTCCTCCTTACATTGTCCTAAGTTGATTGCTTTTCTAACCTGATAATCAACAATTGGACGCATTGATTCCATTAAATCACATACAAGTGATTTTCTCATATAGAAACATTTATGAAAGACTCCATAATAAGTATCAAATCCATATACTTGTAATATGGAATCAACAATATTAAACAGCATCGTATATCCTATATCCAGCGTCACATTAATATAGTCGCTCTTTATTCTTGGTTTTCTCCCCTTCCAGTTAACGTTATTAAAAACTCGTGGAAAATAAACCCTTGCTGCGTTCCCTTCTATTCCCATTACTTCCAAATACTCCAATGGTGCGTCCAGTTTTTCAACCATTTCTTCTAATAATTTAATTCCTTCCTTTACTTCCTCCGTCTTGCTTCTAATATTCTTTAATGCTTCCTTTTGATTATTTATTTTATTCTGCTCAATTTTTCTTCCTATGTCATTTTCAGAATACTCATACTGCCTTTTTCTCAAAAGAGTATTTCCTTCCATTCTTTTTCCAATAATCTCGTATACCCTAAACGTTGTACTCATTAAACATATAGAAAATCCAAACTTCTTGCTTCTTTGTATTAACCCACTTGTTATTGATATATTTCCTATAACACAAACCATAAATAATCTATAGCAGGTAGATTGATGCTTAACTTTTCCATCCCTATCTTTAACAACAATATTGTCATTAGAAAAAGACAGTTTTTCTCCTGCATTGGTAAACAGAAATATGATTTGCTTTTTTCCAAAATCATTTGCATTTAACATTTTATTCTCCTCTGTTCAATGAACGATCACATGCATCCTCGTATATGCAATTACCACACTTTAAAGTATTTGTTTGTTGATATCCTTCCAAGTCAAATTTCCTGATTTCATTAATTGTATTTTCGAATTTTGTATTCATTTCCAAATCTTCTTCGGGCAGTTTAACATTATATTTTTTGTTATCATCTACACTTCTTAGTTCCAATTTAGAAATTTCATATCCCATTTCTTTCATACAATAATACTGCGCATAAAGTTGAAAAATATATCCGTCATATATTTCTTTAATATGCTTTTTTCTTTCGACTAGTAATTTCTTTTTCTTGTCAAAAATATCAATTTTTCCAATTATTCTATATTGCTCCGAATAAACATCAAGAGCTGTAATGATTTCTGCTTTTGTAGAATACTTATTTTCATCTACAGTTTCATGAGCTTTTGTCCCATTAAGCTGATATTTCGATTGAAACATCAGCTTGTTTTCATTTCCATATAAGTTATGAAAATATATAGATGCAGGACAAAATATAAAATCATTTATATTTGAAATTTTTATAATATCATCCATTATAAATACCTTTTGTTTTGAATAAAATCAAACCAATCCTGGTGTCTAATCTTTAATTCTTTTCTTGGAAATTCTGTTTCCTCATTCCAATTTTTCTTTATTTGCATTACTTCATATAATCCTTTTAAGGCTATGCAATAAGCACCATTAGCATCTGCGTCTAAAGGCTTATCTTCATCTCCTCTGGTTGAATCAAAAAATTCGCCATTATTGTTTATAACAGGTGAGATTATGGCATCATAATCTTCTACTGCATTATCAGGCAGACTATTTCGCATTTGAACAATATCTTTAACCAAATACTTGATTTCTTTGCAAATTCCATTCTGGGCTTTTTCATCCAATTCCTCTATCTGCTCAAGAATATCCTGACCTTTGTTGTACTCAATTTCATATTTTTCTAATATGCTTCTCATCTGATAAGTCAAATCAACTTTTTCTGCTGTATCCCATAAACCATTTTTGAACTTTCTTTTTATTCTTTCTCCATATGTATACACCGTCCACTTATTTCTAGCCATCTCAACTTTATGAGTCACAAAATTTTCATAATCAAATTCAAAAGCAAATAATCCTCTTTCGTCATCATATTTAATAGAATCAAAGCTTGTAACAAAGTCTTTATCTGTCATTCCCTTATAATTAAAAATTGCAACAAAACCCGTTGTCGGATCAATCTTTGATGTATAAGCTGCCGGAACATAAAAGATATATCCGCATTGTCTGCCTAATACCTTTAAACTTTCAGGTATATATGTCAGTTGATATCCTCTTAGCAAACCGCCCTCCTGATCAACTGCCAAATCTTTATCAACTAAATAATTCAACTTATTAATTAACATCGTTTCAAATTTTTGATAAACCTGTCTTTCAACTTTGAATCGTCCTCGCTTAAAGCCTTGGTTTAAATCTTCCATTGTTATTATCGCATTGTATTTAACTACTAATTTTGCTATTTCATGCACAACTAGAGATAAATAACCTTCTTTTAAGTCTTTTATTTTTCCAATCTCTTTCCAATTCTTTCTGGCATTATCACGGTCTAATTCTTTCTGTTTTAACTTTTCTTTATAGTCAATTCCGTTAACTATGTTAAAGTTTCTCTGCTCTACAATATTTCCTTTTGTGTCAATTACAGACACATAAATAAGATTTCTTTCACCTCTGTCAATTCCAATAATGTGCATATCCTCTTTTAATGCAATACTCTTCAAAGCTATATTATTTATTGGTGAAAATCCCGCCGCCTTAAAATTAATAGTCATCGGAAGATGAATAAAGAACTTATCAACACTGTATCGATAATCCTTTACGATATCATAATTTGCTTTATAGTACTCAACCTTACCTTCTTCCATTAATTTTTTTGATTTTTCAGATAATTCATTTGTTCCAATTGAATTCAAATACTTGTATATTTCTGTATACTGTTCCTCAGGAATAGACTTTCTTTCGCCGTTTTCATTATATGTTTTGTTTACCAAGACACTTCCTTTTTTATGAATAATAGGCTTCTTTATGCTGGATTTTCTGAAAAATACTTCTGCTTCACCATTTAACTTAAGTACTATGTTCTTTAAATTCTCTTCACTAAAAAGATTCTTTAAGTACATAGTGTGAAGATTTTCTTTTCCTTTACTCTTTTCTGAAAAATCCTTATTGTAAATCTGAAATAAATATAGTTGTCCATTTTCGTCAAGCTCTTTTATTTCTTTCTCACTTATATATGTCCATTCTATTTTGTATCCCTGCTTTTCCACTTCACGATAGAACGTACTTATATCCTCATATTCAGAAGTTTCTGAAAACTTGAAGTTAAACTTACTCCATTCCGGATGTCTGTTAATTGATGTCTTAAAGAAATCAATTAAGTCCCTGCAAAATTTAATATCAAAATTTTTATCAGATTTTATGTGTTTGTTCTGTTCATAGCATTCTAATATATACTGTGATGGTTTATATTCTGCAATTCCTGTTTTTGACATAAATACCTTGGGAAGCATTTTATTTGGTCCCGGTAATAATCTATAAATCATTTTCTTATAATCACCGTTTTCTTCACTTTGATGCCCTTCCATAATCTTCTTGTCCGGCTTATTTTTTGCATTAAATATACCAAGATAATATTTTCCATCTCGAATCATTATAATTGCATTATTATCATATTCTTTAGTCTTTGACCAGCCGTTTGCTAAAGTTGGAATGCCAAAATTTAACTTGATTTTTTCCTCGCTATATGGCTTTTGTGTTACATAATTTCTTATTCTGTTGTAAATAGTTACTAATGGCTGCAACTCATCATATATTTCTTCAATTTCATTATAGAAATTTACATCTTTCTCGATTTCTTCTTCAATAATGAACATTTTAGTCCAATGCATTATTTCCATAATGCTATCTAACTTGCTCTTTATTTCTTCTGATTTCGTTTCATTTTCTATAAGATTTGTTTTTTCATCAAACTCGATTTCGTTCACATACAAATCTTTAATCTTTTCATTTATAGCAGATATATATTCTTCCGCTTTTCTATTTAATTCATCATGATTGTATCTTTCTACTAATTGATTTATATCTGCCAAACTTTTATATTCAATAGCTTTGATAGCCTTTTTTACTTTTTCTTCTTTCGCTTTTCCTTTCGATTTAATCTTTTCATTATAATAAGTTTTTAATGAATCATTTATAATCTGCCAATTTCCGCACATGAAGCTTGAAAAGTTTTCGAAATTTTTGCTTTGAATATAAATTTTATTTATTTCATATTCACTTACATTTTCTCCTATTTTTTCAACTCTTTCCAATATCTTTTTAGAAGCTAAATCACTTAAAAATTCGTTCAAAACCTGATATACTTCCTTGTCATTTTCAAACATAGTTGGAACTTCGAATGTTGATTCATCTATACTTAATATCTGTTTATGCATCCTTTTCATTTTAAACTTATTACTTTTAATGTTATGCTTCTGTCCATATAGATTCATATGATAATTAATCTTTCCACATACGTCATTATAGAATCTAATCCCACCTTGATTAAGCAATAATCCATAAAAATCAAAGTCAAATATTTCCTTCAATGAATAATCACTAATGCTGTCTCTATTCTCTGCCTCGATTTTTTTAATTTCCTGTTCTGCAGTTTTTTTTATTTCTTCAAATGCAAGTAAATTCTGATAAAAAATCCACGCATTTTCCTGAACCACTCTGTAGCATATAGACGTAGATATTTCATCCTTCGAAAACACATTCTTTCGATTTTTAAAGAAATCCGTAAACGAAGATGTAAACCTTTGGAAAAGCTCCACTGTAGATATTTTCTCTTGTTTTTCTTCATTATCTATATTTTGATTTTTAATGAACTCAGGCAAAATATTTGTTAACAGCTTAGCGTTAAATAATTGTTTAAATTCTTCATCATCGCTAAGTATTTTGTATATTTCAGTTCTTTTTTCTTTCTGCTTCTTCTCTAATTCATTTTTGGTTTTAGTTGTATTTTGTTTATAATTATTTTCAATGGCTTGAAATAGCTCTTTCCAATCAATGGTTCTCGTGAGTGCAACATTAGACAGTTTACTATCTATATACGCTCTATAGTATTCATCCATAATTTCTTTTAACTGTTGTCTTTTTTCTGCTCGCAACTGATCATCAATTATAATTCCGTTCTTTTCTATATTTCTTTTCGTTGACTCTGTTGGAACAAGAGAGTTTCTCATAGTCTTTGCAATAGATGATGTGCCTATTGTTTCAGTGAATATTTTATTATTTGATTCCATATCATTGTTCTCCTATTATTGCGGTGGTTATTGTTTCTAATTATGTTATAGCATTCTTTGTTTTCTATGTCAAGTTTTATAAAGCGGTGTCATTTATTTTTATTATTTTTCAAAAAATATAACGCATCATTGCGTTACATCTTTTAGACAAACCGCTTTAATCTACGAAAGTAGAAATTACTTAAGGTTAAATTTGTAACATTACTTGTATATCTACGCATAGTAGAAATTGTTTAACCATATGTTATACCTTATATGTTTGTCTTCACTCTTATAATATACATCCCAATTGTAATATACATTTATATTTGTGTCAAATAACGCAACTTTCTCTTATTTTTACTTTTCAATTTTGCTATATATTTATTTTCCCTCCATTATCTTTTCCAACGCCCAGTTTTCGTCTATGTCAAACCTATCCTCTCTAATATCCGGACTATCCTTCAACACTTCTTCTCTAATTTTTTCCAATAATTCTTTCTCAATGCTTGCCATTTTCGTCTCTCCATTTTCGTCAAATATAATAAACATATACTTGCCCTCACTGCTTACATCAAAGAATATATGTTTTACTTTAATGCCTTGTTCTTTTGCCTGACCAATGTGAAAAATCTTTGCAATCTCTATTACTCTATCGTCCAATCCATTATCGAAAATAATTATTTTTTCTCTTAATTCTCCCGGAGATTTTACGATTCTATACAGATATTTTTCTGCCATTAAATCCTCGAATATTTCAGGCATATCTTCGCCACTAAACATATTGCATGCACTTTCATAGTCTTCCTTATCCCGAACATAATATATCATTATTCTATCTTCCATCTGATGATAGAGACTGCTATAATTTATCCTTGCCTCACAACCGCACTTATTACATTTGAATTTAAAAATCTCTCCTGTTAATACCTTCTTCTTCATTTCCGGATTAAGAACAGTATTTATGCTGCTCCACGCAACAAACTTACTCTCTTTTCCACACTTTGGACATTTAATTGTTTCTTCACTTATTTTTGACATAACCGTATCTCCTTCCATAAATCTTCTTATAACCTTCTAGCTAACCATTCCCTCAACATTTTCCATTTGTTTTTCATCACTCCTCCCCGCCATAACCTGACTAACTACATCTTCACTTTGTTCAGATATATCATTTTTCTTTCCATCAAAAGGAGTATCTTTTCTTTCCTCAATCATCATTTCTTCATAAGTAAGCTCTTTTACAGCCGAAATATTTTCATACTGATTTTCCATATCCGGCTCCTCCTGTACTTCAACTCTATTAAATGCAATATCACCACCTTCATTTTCGTCATCCATTCCATTTTTTTGCTATTTAATTAAGGTCCCGATTTAACACTTGATTGAAAAACTCATTGCAACAACTTTTCAGAAATCACAATGATTTTGTTGCGTTAACTTTTTCAATTAAGGTTTCTTTTTCCTTTTATGCTTCTATTTTCTCATATTCACTGTCCCTTTTTCAGGACTCGATTCCGTTATTTTTTACTTTATCGAACTATAAAATAGAATCTTTTTCATTTTGTTTTTTATTAAATTACACCATTATATTCTCTTTTTTTTATATGTAATACTTGGGAACAGCGTAAGTTTAGCGATGTTGGAACTGTAGCAATGTGTAAACGTAT
>OLWA01003125.1_pt1 | contig 13241 bp, 10 predicted proteins | sample 1673251 | NCBI WGS metagenome assembly OLWA01 (sample SAMEA3178937, study PRJEB25190) | human gut metagenome | biome: human gut; feature: human-associated habitat; material: faeces | place: Austria | collected 2013
GCAGGCGACGGGTGATTTTCTCACGCCGAAGCTCCCGGTCTATGTCTACACCGATGATGAGGCTGTTCAGTTGTGGAAACGAACGCTCGTCTACCGGAGTATGAGCATAATATTCTTCGATTTCAATAGCGCGGATGGCGCGTTTCACCGTATCTACATCCGTTGTATTGTGCAGGCTTTTATAGGTTGCCAATACCTCTGTCAGCTCATCCGATGATTTATTCGCCAGACGGTTGCGTAATTCCGGATTCTCGGGTACAGGCAGTAGCTTGTATCCTTTGAGTACGGATTCCAGATACATTCCCGTTCCGCCGCATACAACGGGCAGACAACCTTTTTGTTTAATGCTTTCGTAGGCATTCAGGAAATCGCGCTGGTATTCAAATACATTGTATTTATATCCCGGGTCAGCTATATCGATAAGGTGGTAAGGTACTTGCTTTCCGTTCACAATGTAATCGGCCAGGTCTTTACCGGTACCGATATCCATACTTCGGTATATTTGCCGGGAGTCGGCGCTGATGATTTCTGTATTGAGTTCTGCTGCCAATGCGGCGGCAAATGGAGTTTTGCCGGATGCTGTAGGCCCTAATATGGCAATTAAATCATAGTCAGGCATATAAATTAAGTATTTATTAATTTGAATACAAAGATAAGGATAAAAACCGAGAGTTAGAGCGGATTGGAGCAAGAAGGTTGTAAACAAGGGGTTTAGAGAGTAACGAACTGCGATGTCGAAGCCAAACTGAAGCCATTGAAAAGCCAACTGAAACCGGAGTTGCGTTACTATCCCGTTACTCTGTTCCGAATGGCAACGATGGTTTGGGGAGGATTTCAAAGCGCTGAAATACAAGCTCTATTCGTCTTGCTCCGACTGCAAATATAGCCGGATTTCCGAAATTCGGGCAGAGGGAGGCGAAAAAAGTTCTATTTCGGGTGCGATTGCGTTGATATGCTGCAATTTGCATATCGAAGAACAGCTCTACAAGGAATAATTTTGTAACCAAAAAAATTGTAGAGTTATGAGATCGACATTCAAAGTTTTATTTTATCTCAAACGTAATGCCCCGAAAAAGAGCGGGCTTATTCCGGTCATGTGCCGTATTACCGTAAACGGCAAAATCGCTCAATTCAGTTGCAAGCTGGACGTGGAGGAGAAATCGTGGAACGTAAAGTCGGGACGCGTTTCCGGTCGCAGCATCGTGGCGCAGGAGGCCAACCGGATGTTGGATAAGATTCGTGTGGGTATCAATCGAGCCTATCAGCAAATCAGCGACCGCGACAACTACGTTACCGCCGAGAAAGTTCGCAATGCCTATTTAGGTTTGGGCATGAACCACGAGACGCAGGTCGGTAAACTCAAAAGTCTGCGCAGCTATTGGAAATACTGCGTCGTTTACAAACACCTCGCGGAGTTCGTCGAAAAGCGGTACAAGGTCAGCGACATTGCGCTCAAAGAGCTTACTCCGGCATTCATCACGGACTTCGAGTTGTTCCTGCGAGTGGAAAAGAACCACTGCAACAACACGGTCTGGTCATATATGATGCCGTTTCGGAAGATTATCTATATGGCCGTCAATAACGGTTTGTTGCAGCGCGATCCGTTCTTCGCGTACAGCATCACCAAAGAGGAGACCAAACGGGGCTTTCTGACCAAAGAGGAAATTACACTCTTAATCAATGGCACATTCAAGAAGAAAAGCTATGAACTGATTCGTGATTTGTTCATCTTCTGCATTTTTACGGGATTGAGCTGGACGGATATGGCGAACCTTACCGAAGCGAACCTGCAAACTTCGTTCGACGGGCATTTGTGGTTGAATACCAACCGTCAGAAAACGGGTGTCGAAACGAATATCCGACTGTTGGATGTCGCCAAGCATATCATCGAGAAATACGACGGTATGGACAAAGGAGACAAGTTGCTGCCCGTTCCGTGTTACGATAACTGCAAGAACAGTATCAAGGTCATAGCGAAGAAATGCGGCATCGAGAAAAACGTCACGTGGCACATGAGGAGACATTACAAATTGTCTTTACCATTGAAATTTAATGACTTGCATAAATCTGTCTCGTGATAGGTAACGACTTAGAAACGAGCAAAGTTCTGTATTCTATCTTGTTTTGCATTACATCAAAAGAACGCCTTTCTGTGAACAAAGATAATTTATTTCCAAAAAAAACAAATCAAGTGCATACAGAAACCAATGTAAAATGACAGTATAATTATTTTGTGAAAAATTCGCTGTTACAGAATGAAGATAGCACATGAAGTTGCCCCCCCTAATCCCTTCATGTGCTATTTTTATTGTAATTTTTCTGTGTTTTATCGCCTGAACTTATCCGGCAGGACATGATACTCCAGAAGAAGTCCGATGGCCCTCTTCTGATTCAGTCCGTAAAGTCATGTCATGCCACTTTATTCTTCCTTTTTTTGATTTTGTCTATCATCAGTACAGCATTTGCCGTATGTATTCCAAAGAAAATCCACAGGATCTCAGTCCCCCTCTTCCTTGCCTTTATTCTTGAGAGTGAGTAATGTTGCTTTTGAGTGCCGAAGCTGCCTTCCAGCCGGGTGGCTCTCTCCCTTGAGAGTTCACTTCTGAGCACCTTTCTCAACCGCTCGTCCTTTGCCGCCCTTCCCTTGCGCACAAAGGAAGTGGATATTCCATATTTTGTACAGAACTTCCTGTTGGCGTTGTTGGCATATATGGAATCGGCAGCCACGCATCTTACTCTCGCCTTCATAAGTCTCTGCTGCAGTCGGATACAATCCTTCAGGCGTATACCCTCGTTGAAGGCCTTGAAGGAGAGATGTTCGATGAAGGATATGCCGTCTATCTGTATGTTGTTGACCTTTGCACCGAACTCAACCGGTTTTGCCTCCTTGCCTCTTACGATGGGGCGTACATAATGGCGGTCGATGCTGACAATACGGCCGCTGACCTTCCCGCTTTCAAACAGTTCCTTCCCCTGCACAAGGACCTTTCTGATTACGGAAAGCAGTTTCAGGTAATCCTGCGTATAGCGGAGTGAGGCACCGTACTCCTTATCAATCCCGTCCCTCTGCATGATGAGCTTCTCCAGAAGCTTGAGCATGCGCCGTTTGAGCATGCGCGTCCTTGAAGCCTTCCTCTTTCTTTTCTTGCTGTAGGACAGGTAGGCGGTCGAGACATCCGCATATTTGTTGCGCGGACGCCTAATGTCTAGATCGCTGCAATGACAGCAGATATGCCTGTGAAGCCACACGATACTTTCCCAAAGGAGCTTCATGTCAGTGGGAAAACGCATGTGGCTCTCATAACAGGTGGCATTGGTCATACACACGTGGAGGTTCTCAAGATAAGGTTTCCAGTGTGAGGCAAGCATCTCCTGAAGAGCGTCAATGTCAAGACGGGAGGCTGTCTCATTACGGATAGCGCTGATTATCTTGAAGTTCGTTATTGGAAAGGATGGGTCTATCATAACTCCGCAGAACATCTGATAGTGTATGTTACCGTTAATGTGTTCCACCAACTACCTGTCGGAGAAACCGGTATAGGCCTTCAGTACCATAAGGGCAATCTTGGCACAAGGACTGAAAATGTTCCTACGTCCCAGACGCTGCTCCGACAGGCCTGCTTCTTTGGCTATACGCTCAAACGGGAACACGGAATGAAGCCTGCCAAGTTCACTCTCATGAAAACTCTTACGATATTTTTCCAGAATATCGAATTCTGTAAAGCCGAATGTTGGCTGAATCTCGGAAATATTTCATATTTTTGCCACATCTTAGTTGGGGTATTTCCCCCGTTTTGGCTACCAAACCGTATTTACGGGGAAATACCTAAAGATACAAAAAAGCCAACTAATCCGCAATATTTTAGGTATGAATTAGTTGGCTAATTAGGGATATTCAGTAAATGTGCAGGTTCAACTGGCAAGTGCAAAATTATCGATTTGTTTGAAGAACTCAGTTTTTGGATTAGAGAATCCGAGTTTTTTTCTCGGTCTGAGGTTAATTTTCTTTGCGACATCCATAATAAATCTGTCAGAGAAGCTGTTGAAATTAGATTTCTTAGGTATGTACTGACGAATGAGCTTGTTCACATTCTCGACTGCTCCTTTCTGCCATGAACAGTAAGCATCGGCAAAATAGACAATGACATCATCACGCCCTTTCATGCGAAGTCCGGCGGTAATGTCGGAATGTGCCGTGAACTCGCTTCCGTTGTCGGTCGTGATGGTTCTGACGCATTTGCGATAAGCGAAAAGCAATCTTACGACAGCCTCGGACAATGGCTTGGCTCTCTTGCCGTAAGGCAGTCTCTCCATCATTACAAATCCTGTAAGACGTTCCAGAAGGACAAGTATGGCGTGTCCGTAGGAGTCCACGGTCAGATCCATCTCAAAATCTCCGAAGCGGTGCCCGTCGGCCTCTGACGGACGCTCATGTATGCTTGTGCGGTCGGGGATGTTGGTTGCTTTCGTCGGTTTGCGCTCCGCTTTGGGGCGCCGCCTGAAGTTCGGGTGACGTCTGTGCTTGCGCAACTCGCCGCTGACGTCGGCATTGATGATATTGTAGATGCTCTGTATCGAGACACTTATGCCCTCTTTCCCCAATACTCCACGGATCTGTTCCGGCGACCACAGATGATCGGTGATCATCTGTTTTATCCGCCATACAAGAATACTGTCAAGCTTTCGGTTGGATGTAGTGCGTTTGCGGCGATCCATCGCTTTGGCGTGAGCTTTCTCCCAAAGGTAGTGTCCCTTGGCCGTGGAATTTCGACGAAGTTCGCGGCTAAGCGTTGACTGACTGCACCCTACGATGAGGGCGATCTCTTTTCTCTGAGTTTTTCTTTGCAGCAACGCAAAAATTTGCGATCTTTGCTGCGAGGTTAATTGATTATATATAAGAGCAATACAAAATCAGTTAATCTCCAGGAGACTTCGGTCTCCTTTTTTCTTTTTTGTATTGCCAGTAATTTATACCTGCTTTACGCTATTGGGGACGGACGCGCCCGTCCCCGCCGCCAGGCAACCCCTCGCGAGGAGAGTGAGATGCCCGATCTAAAAGCTAAGAAGTTTTGCACTTCGATTTGGAAGCTTCAATATTCAGTAAATGTCCCCTAAAAATAAAGATAGCCCATGAAGTTACCCCTCTAATCCCGGTCTCAAGCAAAATTTCCACTCAGCAATCGCCCAAAATACAATTACACTACAATCTCTATTCTAACTACAATGGCTTGCGAAATTTTAACAAGCCATTGTACCAACCGTATTTTTACTCAGTTACTATCACTAAATCTAATAATTTATTTATTTCAGGTGAAGATAGAGTTCTTCTTGTTCCTGAGAAAAGCTCTGTTGTATGAAGGAATGTGGTTATCTCTTCTCGGGCTTTTTTATCAGATACGACAATTCCCTCTATGTCCTCAATATCGAACTTTAAGGTATGTTTTTTGAGTTCTTCTGTCGGGGCTGGTCTCTTTTTCAGAACTGGGTATCTGCGCCATGTATCGTAAGCCTCTTTGGTTAAAATCCATTTAACTTCTGCTATCGGTACTGTATATCTCCATTCTCGTTCTGCGTAATTATTATATGGACTTCCTTTCCACTCGGATATATATTTTTTACAGTATCCGGCTATCCCGTCTTCCAACCAAGCTTTCCAATTTCTAGTTAGTCGATTTAACATTTCATCCGTAAGATACCATACGGGACTCATCCATTTCTGCCGTAATGCCCATTCCTTTTTCATCATGATAGCATACTCGCCGTAATCAGGATTTGCATTCTTCATAAATTCGGAAATATCATTATCTTCAATATCTCCAAATGAAACCATTGGTATACCCATATACCTCACATCAGTAGGGGCCTTTGAGAGTCTGAGATCCTCTTCATGATAATTAGGCACAAAACCTTCGGTCAGAACTTCAGTTATCCGAGAAAACTCTTCAAACCGATGTATTATAAAGCTATGTTTACTACTCATTATGCTCATTTTTTAAGAAACGTCTTACATCATCGAACAGAGAAGGCTTGAGATTTATGTCTGAAAAGTCCTTAAATAATATATTGACTTCAATCTCCGTCCTAAACGGCTCATAGTTTACTGTGTTTAGATAACTTTGGAGTTTTGCTAGCTCAGGGAAAAACCAATTATGTTTCTTATTCATCCATCGGCATACCATCGGACATGCTATCTCTTTACACGGACTTTCCTTGAATCGTAAAGATATCCCTTCGAAATCCTTATACCGAACCGGAGTTATGTCTGTGTTATAGTCTGTTTTGCGCCAATACTGACATCCCTCATCATCCCTTTTCTCTATTGGTTCCAAGCTCTTCATGTTAAGAATGAGATAGAATCTGAGTGTCTCTCGGATAAAATATATCCTTTTATCCTTATTTTTCTTATCCGTAATAGAATCATAGCCTACTTCATAGTTGGGAATCAGGGCTATCTCGTCAGTAATGAGATGTGAAATCCAATGGAATTTTGATGTTGTAGATAAATGATTTACATTTTCATTAAGGAGATGGTAATTTATCCGGTCGTTGGACACATCCATCAAATCAGCAAGACGTAAAAGGATGGAAATGTATTTGGAGCTAACTACATCATCCTTAGCCGAGGAACGCATGTCATAAACATTATGAATATCTTTACCATGGTCTTCTCCAGCCTTCGCTACTGCTTCAACTATTGTTTCTTCAAGATATTGAAAAAGGTCGTGCCGTTTATTCTTTATAAACAGGGCACTTTCTTTGGGATGTTTATCCCTGACATCGGATTCAAAGTAATCAAACACTTCATTGAATATTGCTGTCATTTTCACGCCAAAAGATTTCCAGAAATTAACGAACCATTCAGGATCACCTGTCATGGATACATTCTTCTCCCATTCATTGGCTTTATTTTTCATTTCAGTCAGATACCTATCCATCAATTCTATGTTCTGCTCTTCAGCATGACAAAAACGCTGCAAATCAGGATGAATAACCATACTGATGTCATGTAGATAACATGCCAAAAAAAGAATATAATAATCAAGCTGCTTTAACTGAAAATAATCAATACGTCTTATTATTTCCATAGAAAGGATAATCAGTTTCACGGCATGCTCCTCATTGTGTAGGGTATATGAATTTAAGAACTTCGATCCATTCTGCCACAATCCTTTTACAATCCTGTGAGTTAATATGAGGTGGTCCACTTTCTCTGGATCCGATATTTGTAGGATAAATATTTTGACCACTTCGGGAAGACCGTTGTCTACAATCATTCTTTCTGGAAGTGCATGGTATTCAATCTTTGACAGAAAGTGCCAGAAATCTTTGAAGTCGAAATGAGGATTCCTAAGCCAGACAAGGATCCGAAATGCCGCATAATCTATATTACCGCCTCTTGTCTTTACAAATGGAACTTCCTCTGACGGATTAACACCTACTAATACTGAAAAATAAGCGTTGAGTATTCTGCGTTTGAATTCCTCGGATATATGCTCCATGAAATATATACCCTCTTTTGCTCCAGCCATGGGCGAAGTCGCGTCACTCTTTTGTTGGGTTTCTTTATTGGCATTCTTATCCGGAGAAAAGATAAAATAGAATTCCCGATGAATAAACTCTCTTAATCGATCGATAGCTTTAGCGGTATCAATATTAGCTGCAGCTGGAAAATTATTACGAAAACTTTTGCGCAGACTTTCATACTTATCTCCACTTATAGTTCGCGCGGAGATGACACCTTCAATATATTTATGAAAATATAGATGAGAAGAAGAGCTATTATGCACCGTAGAAAATGACTCTTCAAATTTTGTTATCTGATCTTTAAGTTCTCTTGCGTACTCTAAAGAGCTGCATTTTAATAGCTGTAGTGCTTCTGCTCGGAAAGATTCCTTATCGGTAAGTTCGAACCATAACTCTTTTTTACCCTTGCTGAATACCATATCAGACGAATATACGGATACTACTTTGGGCACGTTTGAATCTTCAGCCATTTCAACTGGGGAAGAGTATTTATTGCGAATTTCTAATCCCTCGGGGGTCAACAATCTCAGGAACCAGTCCTTAAGTCCTTCCTCTATATTTCCAGAATCCATAGTATCGAGCCACATATTTCTGGATAAGAAAATTTTTCGGAATCTTTTAAAGACTTTAAGTTGAAGGGTATTATCATTATTGACGGTCTTCCCTACATGAGCACCATTCTCCTGTTCTTTCTGTTTGATAATATTCCATGCATAATCATTTAGGGCATTCATTTTCTCCTTTGAGATGCGTCGGTCATCTCCCTCTGTAAAGATTGAGGACGTCCCAGAAGCATTACGTCCCAGACCTCCCATTGACTTTATGACTCGATCTGCGACATCAATAGTTTGAATGCTGCTTTTTCCATCTTCATGAAACACAATTTTGTATTTATCCTCCAGTTTCTTGTGGAAGTCTATGGCCTTTCCGCAATATTTTTTTAGGTCTTCAAACAGAGATGAGCAATCACTAGAGTCTTTCAAGGATGTTTCCCAACGTAGTTCCAGCTCTTCAATAGAAGCCAGCTCTTCTAGGGCTTTATTCAGTTTTTTTATCTTATCATTAAATTGATTTTTTAAATCTTCATCATATCCTTTGACATAGATCACGGAATCATCCACATAGAAATAATCCTTGCCCTTGAACATATCATCACCCATAATCTTCCTGCGTACATCCGTCATACACAGATTACCGAAGAAATAAGATTGTGGGAGCCCCTGCGCAACTCCTTTGGCGAATAGATCGGTATGGTCTTTAAATCTTGGTTCGGCACCTTCATCTCCATAATAATCAAATGCGGGATCTATGATTTTATCACCATCCTTAACTTTTAGAAATAAGAGCTTTGCAGTTGCTCTTTTAAGAATAGTTAGGTTTTGGTGATAGATTTTCTCCTCACTGTTAATTGGATCTGATTCGGTAAATTTATTTACCTTATTACGATATCTTTCTTTGAGGATATCGCAAATCTTTACAAATAAGTAAAATGGAGAAATAGATGGGAAAAACTCCTTGATGTCAAGCGACACTTCGTATTCATACTTATGGCTTCTGCTATACTTGGTGCATGATTCCACAATCTTCTGGTTATATGCCTGATAGTTCGGAGCCCATTTTTCATAGATGCGTTCTAATTTCAAGGAGCCGCGATTCCCATAGAAATTATCCGGAATTGACTTAAGCAAATCTGACGGAAAACGCCGAGGCATCGCACTTGGTATGTCATCTATTTCATCGTTATCCTCAAACATTAATACTTGTAGCATAGCAACCATGCATATCTGATCCACAAGAGATGCTGTATGCAGGGGTCTGAATCTTAATTTTTCTTTTTCAGTATCATACTTCTTTAAAGAGAAGAAAACAGAAGTTTCAAAGTATTCATCGCTCTTGAGAATGACATCTTCAATCCTGGCCTGACATGCCGTTATCACCTCATTAATCACATTCCAATTGTATTTGTCATGAAGGATGTAATATAACTCCAAATCGCTCTTATTATGCAGTTGACTATCTGATTCTGTGGAATTTTTCTTTGCATTAGACCTATCTGCCTTGGTGCCTAAAAGATAAAGTTCGTCAATATATGATTCAAGAGCATATATAGCTCGATATATATTTCTATAGGAAGTGATAAACTTAAATAGTGGAGCACCTTTCAGTTCATCAATATTATTAGAGACCATATCACTCATTGTGCTTACGTTTAATTTTTGTTCTTAAAATTATTCGATGTAAATCCGATCATATTCATCCACTCAGATATATCCTTATAGAGTGGACTGTCAACTTCCGGATCAGGTAGAAGTACACTCCATTTAAATTTTTTGTTCTCGCTGATTTCTCCTCTAAAAATCGCCTCTCGGACGTCTTGATTGAAATTCGGTACAGAGACCTTGCGGCAATACAATAAATCTTCTTCCGAGTAAAGTCCCAAATTAAGTTTGCCTGTATTATATACATCAAAATCTCTTAGTCCATTTTCATTTATTATTAAGTGAAGCTTTCCGGCTTTATGCTCTACCATAAGGATATTATTAAATCCTATTCTAAGAGGTCTTGTATTGAGTCGTGTTTTTTGTTCAAGTTGGTTCCAATTGAATATCATATCCATTACTTTGCAGAGAATATAGGTATCCAAGAAAAAGATATTCAAATCCACTAATATTTTTATCATTAAACGGAGTTTTTCTGTAAAATAACCAATATTATACTTCCGCTCCTGATCCTTGAGGAGAATATAGCGGTAAAACATCAATTGAGGATTTTGCCATATGAATCTTTTGACATCAATTTTTTCAATCGGAAATTTTCCTTTTCTGATTGATTCAATAACGTCTATATTATGGAGATCAAAGATATATGTCAGTAAATAATACTTATCTTCAAGACTGAATAAGCTATTTTCCTTTGAACCATGTAATCTTCGAGTTGATTCCATAGTTTCCTTACTCCTTAAATCTTTTTCAAACTCGTTAATAAGTTCTCCTTTAAATTTGGAGTAACTCAAAAATATGTCAGTCGGTTTTATCCTCATAATTAAAAATCTCTATTAGAAAAATACCATTCGCCATAATCCTTGTATTCTGCCGGAATATCTTCTTTAAATATGGATATTCCTTTTTTCGCTAAGGCCAGTCGTAGTTTCATAAATCCATCCCAACCAGCCTCATCATTGTCGGGCATCATTTTCAATTTATATCCTTCCAATAGGGATAAATCATCTTCAGGTATAATTGTGGCACTTGGAATAGCTATTGCGGCTTTTCCGCTCGATAACACAGCCAGGCAATCCGTTACTCCTTCCGTGAGATAAAGATCTTTATCAACCATAAATTCATTCAGCAATGGCATATTGAAGAGATGTGTCTTTTGACAAGATAGAAATTGAAACCGAGGCACTTTTTTGTCATCCCCAATATACCGTGATTGCAGCCCCAATAATTTACCATTTCTATCTCTGTATGGGAAAATTATACAGGGGACCCAAAAAGATAGATAACCTTTTTCTCCAAACAACCCACTTGCGCGACATCGTTCTTCACCAAATTTCCTCCATGCCGTTCGGCTTATTGTCCGGCTGTCATCTAGTGCCTTAATCCCTATTTTGTATATAATTTCTTCGTTTAGTTTTCTCTTTTCGAATAAAAAATGTTGAGCATTATGAGTCAAAATCAAATTATCAAGTAACCATTCAGCTATCTCAGCATCAAACGGTTTATCAAAGTCCAAATTATTCCGCCTCGAAACAGATTGGGAGGTCAACCTTCTTTTAGGCACATATGTTGGCTTCCCGCTTGGGAGTACCATGCCATAAATTGCACATAACTTTTCGCATGCCTCAGTAAATCCACATCTCTCATACTCCATCATAAAACTGATAGCATCGCCGCCCTTACCACATGAAAAGCAATGCCATACATTTTTCTTTGAGGGATGGAATGATAGACTGGGAACAGATTCGGAGTGCAAAAAACAATAGGCTTTATGCCTACTGATTTCAATTCCGAGTCTATCTGCCAGCTCTTCACAATCTCTCTGCCGAAGATCATCTACAATATTCTGAGGTATGAACATAAGATTTATACGAAAATACATCAATCATATAGCAATGCAAAGTTACGAATTTATTTTGAATTAACAGCTATTAATGAAAAGATTAGAGGTGCCACTCCCAAAATATGGTCATTTGACCATATTTTGGGAGTAAGGATATATTTTACCACAGATCACTCTCTTTCTTCGACATGGCGGCGATTTCATCGGCTATCTCTTCGGAGGATAGTTTGATGTAATCCATGAAGGTCTTTTGCGTCTTATGTCCACTGACGTGCATCATCTAGAGGATAGTGTATTTATGGCTGAGATACATATTAGTAATGCCAGTGCGTCGAGCTGTATGACTTGTCACGCAGTCATAGCGTGGCACGATCACGTTGCCGTTAAGGTCGGTTTCCGGCTCTTTCTTCTCCTTTCTCAATGTCTCCTTCTGCTTCATGGTGAGCTTGGTCGGCACTTTCTCTTTCAGTGACGGCAACTGCTCCGACAGGTCTTTCAGAATATCCTTGATGTAACGGTTCAGCACCTGCTCGTTGGCTTTCGGTATGTTGTAGCCGTATTTCTCGCAGATGGTGATAAGGTTCTCATTGAGAATAGGGATTGTCACCTCAGTCTTGGTTTTCTGCTGGACAAGACGGATTATGCGCGTTCCTTTTCGGGTGGTCTCAAAGTTGTTGGCATTAAGGTTGTTGTAATCGTTCACGCGCTGACAGGTATAGCAGCCAATGAGAAAAACATCACGGAAATGTTCTTTCTTACCGGTCAGCGGCATTTCGTAGAGGGCTTGCAGTTCCTCCTCGGTGAGATAGATTTCGACAGCCTTGTCACGGTCTTTAATCTTTTTTGACGCCCTTTGGTTGTCGTGTACGCCGTCAATAAAGGCGGCATTGATAAGAGTCTTCAAGTTTGTCAGATGCTTGTTGATCACTTTCGCCATGTAGCCGTGCTTCTGCAAATAGTTGATGTATCGAGACACAAACGCGCGGTCAATATCCGTCCATCCGAATTTGTGCAATGGGTCGAAACCCTCATAAACCCCGATAAAACTTTTCCACGCCTTGCAGGTACCGGGCGCATAGTCGTCACTGCCAATCTTGCGCGCCCCGCTTTTATGCCATCGACAAACTGAACGAGAAACGGCCAGATAAGGCGGTTCTTCTCATCCTCGATACGTTTCTTTTCCTCGGCTTTCTTGCGGGCTTTTTCTTTCGCCGCCTCCCGTTTTGCGATAGCCTTTCGCTCGGCTTCGGCGGCTTCCTCCATCGCCCGGCGTTCAGCGTCCACCTTCTCCGGCTCGGAAATATAACGCACATCCATGTCAAGTGCCTCACGGTCAAAGTTCACCTTTGCAAGATGAGCCTTGACGATGCCCTCTATCTTCTTTTGATGCGCCAGCCATGCGCGAGGGGATGCCGTCGCTTTCTGCCAGTCGGCAACCTCGACTTGAAGCATGGTCGATACCAGCACATCAATCTTACGGGTATGTATGCGGATAAAGAGTGTCGCGGACTCTTTACCTATGTCCTTGTTTCGGATGTGAAATGGGGTCAATTTCTTTGGAGAGGGTGTTGTTGCCATATTTTTTTCGGAGTAAAAATTTTGAAAAGAGGCGTTCACTGTTATTCACAGTCAGCCACTTTGGTTCTGCAAATATA
>OLWA01003129.1_pt1 | contig 13231 bp, 15 predicted proteins | sample 1673251 | NCBI WGS metagenome assembly OLWA01 (sample SAMEA3178937, study PRJEB25190) | human gut metagenome | biome: human gut; feature: human-associated habitat; material: faeces | place: Austria | collected 2013
ATGTGGAATTGTAAATATGAACCACCACATTCTTGATGCCCTGGATCGCTTCAAAGGTTCTCTTGATCAGATGCTCTCTGCACTGTACCAGAACCTGCACTCTTACGTCATCAGGAATCATGCGGCGCTCTACTAACTGTCTTAAGAAATCATACTCAATCTGGGACGCAGCCGGGAAACCGATCTCAATCTCCTTGAAGCCTAATTTGATCAGCATATTGAAGAACTCGATCTTCTCCTCTACCACCATTGGCTCTACCAATGCCTGGTTGCCGTCACGAAGGTCTACGGAACACCATGTTGGTGCTTTGTCAATGTAGTCCTTCTTTGCCCAGTCCATGCAGGTTTCCGGTGGAAGGTAATACTGTCTTTTGTACTTGCTTGCGTTCATCATTTTTCTGTTCCTCCATATTGTAAATTTAAGATCTGGCTTTTGCGGATTTTTCGTGAATGTCAAATATAATCTGCTTACTTGGGAAAATATTCTCGTCTTACAAGAAAGCAGTTTCTGTAAACAAAAAAGTCTTCCGCCCCGCACATATCTGTGCAAGAGACGGAAGACATTATGTCCTACGCGGTACCACTCTTATTTCATGAAAAATCATACACTCAACGGATACGGGATCACTCCTTATATCCTCTCCTGGTAACGGTGGAAGCCGTCTGCGTCTACTCTTGCCGACAACCGAAATATGTACGGGCAATTTCAAGCAGCTGCTCCAAGGCGAGTTCTACAGATTCCTTCCGCTGTCTTACACCGACCGACAGCTCTCTGCGCTCTGGTTCCTGTATACTATTCCTTATCAAAGCATTTCTCTTATTATCCTGTGGTTAATACATTAACATTTTTGCCGCATTTTGTCAATGAGAAATTTAAGCGGCCGGTTGGCAGTCAGGGCGATTCTTTTTTCCCTGACGCTGGCGTAGGTAGCTTCCATGACAAACAGCTTGATGATGCTGGCCGGGTACATGCTGGTGTCGTTGATGGTGAATGAAGTGTTGGTCTTTAAGTCTTTTACATAGACAGACCAGCCGCTGCCGTAGCTGTTCAGTACGGACTGAACGTTTTTCTTCAGGGTGCCAAGGTAGTTTTCCAGTTGGTCCAATTCCGTAGTTCACACCGCCGACCCGATACCATCCGTACTGCTGATGAAGTCTTCCATTCACTTCCCCGAAACAGTAAGTTCCCTTGAAACGTGTGCTGCCAATTCTGGTATCCAGATCATGAAAGGTTCTTCTTCTGTCAAGCCTTCCCTGGGTATTAAAGTAATAGTATCCAGTGGTGATTTTACATCCCTTCGGAGTCTGCAGATGAACAATTCGTCTCAAATAATTGAGTCTTTTGAAATTCACTTTACTGCAGTTAAGATACCATTGTGTTTCATCCAAAGTCAGGGTTCCGCTATATTTCTCATTTACCTTGACTTTCCAGGTGGTCGTGTTCTTGGTGGCTGCCTGCGGTGTTGCTGTTGGCATGAAAAACAGAACCGTAAGCAGCGCAGCCAGACCCACAAACCACTTTTTCCATTCCTCTCCTGTAAAATATGTATACGAACCATATTTTACCGCAAAGAAATAGAAATTTTAATTTTTCTCGAGAATTTTCGACATTTTTAGTAATTTTTCGTTACGATCTACTGACAGCATTTTTGTTTTATGTAATTTTAGAAAATAAAAAAGAACCTGAAGTCAACTGCTCCAAGTTCTTACATCTCTGCTTCTAATCGGGGCAACAGGATTTGAACCTGCGACCTCACGGCCCCCAGCCGTGCGCGCTACCAAGCTACGCCATACCCCGAAACGATTAATAGTATATCAAATTCCAAATAAGATTGCAACTATTTTTTTCAAAACATTAAATATTTTTACATAAAACGTGAAGCCCATTCCTGGAACTTCACGTTTTATAGTTGATGTCATGGGACAAACCGCCACATTCTCAAAAAGGGGCAAAACGCCCATCCTCCAACCATGCATCAATTCAATTATCAAGGAGAATTTCAAAATCAATAAAACTACAATTTTATTCAGTCAAAAGCCGCATTTTTTCGCTCCATATATCTGTTTCTTAATTCCTGAAATTCTTTTCCGTCAATCCCTTTCCAATCACCTCCATCATTCTGCCATGTCAATAAACTGCTATTGGCAGCTTAAATGGCTGTGGCAATTCCGCCTACCATATTTGCAGCTGCCTTTGTTACAAGTCACTAATCAATTTCATCAAATAATTCGTCAAAAGTAATCTTTATCTTGGGAAAATGTAATAATTGTAACTCGTCTTTGTTTTCTTCCGTAATCGTTTTTAAAAGGTAGTATTTTGGAGTCTCTCCCTCATAGTCCAGCTCATAAATTTCAACTGTTCTTTTACGCCAGTCAACAATCCAATATTCTTCAATCTCCTGCTCACAATACAACTGCATTTTCTCTGTTCGGTCATAATTTTCTGTTGATGGTGACAAAACCTCCATAACAAAACGCGGCGCATCTGTAAATGTATTTCCACGATTTCCACATCCCTTTTCGTTTTTGATAACATAAATATTTATTTGTGTCTGTTTTATTGTATTGAAGTTTCTACATTTCAGGAATATCCGGGACGATTGGACATTCAAAAATTGTCATGGGATCAATATCAATACACTCATACTCATTCCGCTTTCCAGCTATGTCCCACGCAACTGTCCCATTCAATACGGTCAGCGTATTTTTAAATACTGTTTCATCCTCGATCTTCTTGAAAATACCGCCTTGCTTTATCAGCGGCTTAACATCAAATTCTCTTACGCTTCCATCATTCATATAGGCATAGACTGTATAGTTTTCTCCTGCCACTGCCTGGTAAACTTCTGGATAGAATCGTTGATCAAGTTTATTATCACCCATTCCATTCACCCCTTTTAGATTAACGGATTTATTCTGTTTAATGGCTTGCCATCCTTTGACAATTCCCAGTTCTGCATTAATTCGTCTTTATGGATTTCCGTCCATGCCAGAACAAATTTCAGCTGACGGCTGGGTAAATAACCTTCACTGATTACTCCATCTTCTATCAATACCACAGCTTTATTATTTCCGTATTGTGCATGAAAATGTGGCGGATTGTGATCGTTCCAATCCATCGTAATGCGTATTCCATAAAATAAACTAATCTCAGGCATTGGATAATCTCCCCTTATATTGAATGCAATTATTTATTTTAGTCTACTCTATTATAACATCATTCCCATTGATTAGAAAAGTAATTTTTATCCGCCTCCTGTATTGGTATAATTTACTATCGATTTTGCCCGGTTTGCGGTATAATTAGGGTACTGCCACTAATTCTTATACCATTACAGGAGGTTTATTATGGACGCTAATTCAGTACTTATTGACGCATTAGATTCATATTCACTGAATCTTGGAGATTACAAAGGGGACACTGCTGCTATAGCCAATGCCATTTCTAAATGTAAAGATTATCTATCACATAATACTGTCACTACCGATTGGGTAAAAAGGAACTGGGGTAACAGGCTGAATATTATATTTTATCCCCTTATATAGAGCTATTTAAAACGTTTCCTAATTTCCTCCATTGAGTTAAAAACATGGAAATCTGTGCCGTTTCGGATTCGCTCCACAACACGTTTTTGTCTGTCTGTTAATGGCTCTTTATAGCCGTGGTCTTTGATTGTAAATGCCGCCATCTTTCTTGCTTCCTTCGCAGCATCTACTTTATAATCCCTGACTGTCCACTCTTTTCTTGGTTTAGGGTTGCGGAAATTCCGTATGATGTAACCGAAATACTCCGTAAACGGCACATCCTTTGGGATTTCCTCACCTATGTGTTTATACTTTTGGAGGCAATCTAAATGCCGCCACATGTCCTTATCATATTGCTCAAGCTCTTTTTCTAGCTCTTTTAATTCGGCATCTGATAAATCGTCTATTTCTCTTCGGTTGTCGATTATTTCTACCGGTATGTTCTCTGTATCATTTATTTCTTCCAAATTTTTACTCCGTTTTGCGCTGGAGTTTAACGCCACTTCAAGGTTAGAAATAGGGTAAACTCCGCTATTTCGTTCTATGTATTATTGTGATGCCTTTCGTGCCACTAGATTATTTCAATCTTAAAAGGGTATGAGAATATTATTTTTAGTTTTTCTTCTGAGGTCAAATTTTTGTACTCAGGCATTGCTTTTATCTTGTCCGCAAATTTGTAAATTTCTTCTATGTTTGCGATTATTGCTTTTTTCGTTTCTGTCATTTTTCTCCTTATAGAAAAAGACCTTGCGCCTAGTAGAACTAGGTACAAGGTCAATATGTGAGGCTGTGAAATTTGCCCCTTAACAGGATATTTTACTTTGCCTGTTGACACAAATATCAGTGCTGTGCATTAATATAATTTACAAGTCCCTCTGCCTTAATAATCTTCTGCATAAACTCCGGGAAGGCCTGACCCTTGAACTGAGTTCCTTTGGTACGATTGTAGATCATACCAGAGTCGAAATCCACTTCCACCTGATCACCGTCATCAATTCCCTTGCTTGCTTCCGGGCACTCGATGATCGGAAGTCCGATATTGATAGCATTTCGGTAAAAAATTCTGGCAAATGTCTCAGCAATTACACAGCTTACACCAGCTGCCTTGATAGCGATAGGCGCATGCTCACGGGAGGAGCCACAGCCAAAATTCTTGCTTGCTACGATAATGTCACCCTTCTGCACTCTCTTCACGAAAGTATTGTCGATGTCTTCCATACAATGGGTTGCCAGTTCAGCCGGATCTGAGGAATTCAGATAACGGGCCGGGATAATAACGTCTGTATCTACATTGTCTCCATATTTAAATACTCTGCCTTTTGCCTGCATGATGGGTACTCCTCCTTATAATCCTAATTCTTCCGGTGCACAAATATATCCGGTTACAGCACTTGCAGCGGCTACTGCCGGGCTTGCAAGATAAACTTCAGAATCCACATGTCCCATGCGGCCTACAAAGTTACGGTTGGTAGTGGAAATGCAGCGCTCTCCTGCCGCAAGAATTCCCATGTATCCGCCAAGACACGGTCCGCAGGTCGGTGTGCTTACCACTGCGCCAGCCTCAATAAAGATCTTCAGAAGACCCTCTTCCATTGCCTGCAGGTAAATAGCCTGAGTAGCCGGGATCACGATGCAGCGAAGTCCTTTCTTCACTTTGCGTCCCTTCAGAATCTCTGCGGCAACACGAAGGTCATCAATACGGCCGTTTGTACAGGAACCAATCACAGACTGATCCACAACAACCGGCTCTTTGATCTCGGAAATGGTCTTGGTATTCTCCGGTAAATGCGGGAACGCAACTGTCGGCTCAAGTGTACTGAGGTCGATGGTATACTCAGCCTCATAAACAGCATCCTCATCTGCTTCATATGCAGAAAACGGACGTTTGGAATGCTCTTTCATGTATTCAATGGCAAGGTCGTCAACCGGAAAAATTCCGTTCTTTCCGCCTGCCTCGATAGCCATGTTGGCAATTGTGAAACGGTCATCCATAGACAGGTTCTTAATGCCCTCGCCTACGAACTCCATAGATTTGTAAAGGGCTCCGTCTACACCGATCATTCCGATAATATGAAGGATCACATCCTTACCGCTTACCCATTTCTTAGGTTTGCCCACAATATTGAATTTGATTGCGGACGGAACCTTGAACCATGCTTTACCGGTAGCCATTCCAGCTGCCATATCAGTACTTCCAACACCTGTGGAAAATGCTCCAAGAGCTCCGTATGTACAGGTATGGGAGTCTGCTCCGATGATCACATCGCCAGCTACCGTCAGGCCTTTCTCCGGAAGAAGGGCATGCTCGATTCCCATCTGTCCTACATCAAAATAATTGGTAATATCGTGACGACAGGCAAATTCACGGACACATTTGCAGTGTTCTGCAGACTTGATATCTTTATTTGGAATAAAATGATCCATAACAAGTGCAATTTTATCTTTATCAAATACAGTATCTACGGTCATCTTATCCATCTCATGGATTGCAACCGGAGAAGTAATATCATTTCCAAGAACAAGGTCAAGCTGTGCCTCTATAAGCTGTCCTGCTTCTACATGATCCAAGCCTGCATGAGCCGCCAGGATCTTCTGAGTCATTGTCATTCCCATTTTTATATTCCTCCTAGTTATTGTATAATGGTATGATACCAGGGTCAAAAGGTCAAAAAGCCTTTTGACCCCAACATCATGGTATTTTTCAGCAAATATATACCGCGAGGTGATTCTTCCCTTCTTTATCACTGTATGTTGCTATTTTAGCACATTCTCTGTTATAATAACAATACATATTAATCATATTTATTATAACCAGTAGTTATATTAACATGAATAAAAAAGGGAGAATCACATATGCAGGAAAATCTATCGCTTTATCATATTTTCTATATAGTCAGCCGCACAGGAAATATTTCCCAGGCTGCCAAAGAGCTATACATCAGCCAGCCGGCTATCAGCCGCGCCATCAAAAAATTAGAAGATAATCTGGACACTATTCTTTTTAAGCGCAGCTCCAGAGGTGTCACTCTCACTCCGGACGGACAGCTTCTGTATGAAAAAGTAAAAGCAGCCTTCGAGCTTCTTTCGGAAGGAGAAGACTCCATTTTGCACAATCGTTCCAGGGAAATTCCAAGACTGCGTATTGGTGCCAGCACCACACTGTGTAAATATGTGCTGATGCCAAGGCTGAAAAATTTTATTTCTGCAAATCCGCAGATGCGCATTACTATTTCCTGTCAGTCTACTTACCAGACACTGCGCCTTCTGGAAGAAGACAGAATCGATATTGGTCTTATTGGGCGTCCGGGAAAATTATCTGGATATGAATTTCTTCCTCTGCTGCAGATTCAGGATACCTTTGTAGCCACAAAGCAATATCTGGAAAATCAGCACAGGCTTTTCCCTTTGGAGCCTCTGTCCCATACTGCAACCTTCATGCTTCTTGATGAACAGAATATTACAAGGCAGTCTGTAAATATCATGCTTCACGACCATCAGCTTCAGCTTGGACATATTCTGGAGGTTTCATCTATGGATCTTCTGATCCAGTTTGCCCAGGTAGGTCTTGGAATCGCATGCGTGATCAAGGAATTTGTGCAAAAAGAGCTGGATGAGGGTGCCCTTGTTGAGGTACCGCTGGGACTTATATTCCCCTCCCGTGAAATCGGCTTTGTTTGCCGCAGTGGAGCAAAAGCACAGGAGCTGGTGACATCCTCCCAAAGCCTGTTCATATAATTTGATGATACCAGGGTCAAAAGGTCAAAAAACCGATGCAATGTTTTGAATGTAACAGGAAATTACACCATGAAGCTTCTGTTATATAAAAAAATCCGGGTCGCCCCGGATTTCTTTATAGTTAAAATTAGTTGTTGATCAGCTTATCTTCGCCGTTCCAGCTGTAAAGCTTACGAATCTCTTCGCCAACCTTCTCTGATGGATGCTCAGCAGCTTTCTTTCTCATGGCTTTGAAGTGAACCTGACGTCCAGCTGGGCTCATGTCAAGCAGGAACTCTTTTGCAAAAGTACCGTCCTGAATGTCGGAAAGGATCTTCTTCATAGTCTTCTTGGTCTCTTCTGTGATAAGCTTCGGTCCTGTGATGTAATCGCCGTACTCAGCTGTGTTGGAGATAGAGTATCTCATTCCAGCGAAGCCTGACTGATAGATCAGGTCTACGATCAGTTTCATCTCATGGATGCACTCGAAGTAAGCGTTTCTTGGGTCGTAGCCAGCCTCGCAAAGAGTCTCAAAACCAGCCTGCATAAGTGCGCAAACACCGCCGCAAAGAACTGCCTGCTCACCGAAGAGGTCTGTCTCTGTCTCTGTACGGAAGGTTGTCTCAAGAACACCAGCTCTTGCTCCGCCAATACCAAGTGAATATGCAAGTGCAACGTCAAGAGCTTTTCCTGTATAATCCTGCTCAACAGCTACCAGACACGGAACACCTTTGCCTGCCTGATACTCGCTTCTTACTGTATGTCCAGGTCCCTTAGGAGCGATCATGGTAACATCTACATTCTTTGGCGGAACGATGCATCCGAAATGGATGTTAAAGCCATGAGCGAACATAAGCATGTTGCCTTCCTCAAGGTTTGGCTCGATATCTTTCTTGTACATATCAGCCTGTTTCTCATCATTGATCAGGATCATGATGATATCAGCTTTCTTTGCAGCCTCTGCTGCTGTATATACTTTAAATCCCTGCTCTTCAGCTCTCTTCCAGGATTTGCTGCCTTCGTAAAGACCGATAATGACATCGCATCCGGACTCCTTCAGGTTCAGTGCGTGAGCATGTCCCTGGCTGCCGTAGCCGATAATTGCGATTGTTTTTCCATCTAATAAAGAGAGATTACAATCTTCCTGGTAAAAAATTCTTGCTGACATTTTCGTTTCCTCCTACTGTATTAAAACTTAAAAATATATATCGTTAAGGGAATAGATATGCATATTCCGTGTATGTATATTCATTCTCCAAAATACGCACCCCTTAGCAAACTATAAGAACTTCACTCCGTGAGAGCCTCTCTCAAGTCCCATAACACCGGCTCTGGCCAGCTCTAAGATCTCGTAGTCTCCCATCAGATCAATAAATGCTTCCAGCTTGGTCTTGCTGCCTGTCATCTCTACGATCAGGGAATCCTTGCTTACATCCACAACCTTAGCGCGGAAAATATCTGCAATAGAAACAATTCCCTGGCGCTGCTCCGGTGCTGCCGCAACCTTCACAAGAACGGTCTCGCGGACTACGCTGTCTGCCGGGTCAAGGACCTTGATATCCCTTACATCCACAAGCTTGGCAAGCTGTCTCACGATCTGGTCGAGAATGGCATCATCCCCGCTGCACACCACAGTAATACGGGTGTAATTCACATCTGCTGTAACTCCAGCAGTGATACTGTCAATATTATAACCACGACGGCTGAACATTCCGGCAACCCGGCTGAGCACGCCTGAAGTGTTGTCAACTAATAATGATAAAATCTTATTCTGCATAAAATAATCCTGCTTTCGTGCTTCAGATTGATATGCTTACCATTATAACAATTTAATTTTTTTTGTCAATGCTACACACTAAAAAAATTTTAATGTTTTATTGTATTAAAGCATATTTATACATAATTATACCGTTCCAAAGAGGCTTCTGCAATTTTTCAGATCAGATATTTGTTCTGCATATCGGAAACGGTCTTTGGATTCAGGTACAATCCCCTGCGCAAAAAGCGCTCCACCTTGCCATACTCTGCATAGATGGCTGCAAACAGCCGGTCCAGATATTCTTCCTTTACCTTAAACAGCGCGGATACCTTGTTTACATTATCAATGCTGTCCAGCTTATTGGCCTCCAGGTAGCGGAGCATATAATCCAACTCTCCTGCCAGACAGATATTGGAGCGCATAAAATCCTCCCGGATCTCGTCCCTGTGCACCCCAAGAACGCATAGAAGAAGGGCTGTCATCACCCCTACCCGGTCTTTTCCAAGACTGCAGTGCCATAATACAGCACCGTTATCATGGTGGAAAAGCACATCCATAAATCTGGCGCACTGCTTCACGGAATACTGATCCTTCACGAAATTCTCGTACTGCTTCCCGATCAAAGCCTCAATGTCCCCGTCATATTCCAGGATCTGGCGAAGCCTTGTGCTTCCCTGTAAAATGCCAAGGGTACTTTCCGGCATGTCCGCAACAGTCTCCTCATCGATCATGGGGATGTGATAATATTCCACCCCCTTCATCACGGCATCCGGCTTTTCCTTTTTCTCCGTCTGGTCCCGAAGGTCGATCACAGTCTTCAGGCGATAATCCTCCAAAAGAAGGTTCTGATCCTGCAAAGAAGCGTGATACAGGTTTCCGCTTCGAAGAAGCCTGCGGGGAATAATATGCCGTCCGTCCTTTGTGGCAAGGGCGCCAAGGTCCCTTGTATTGGGCAGGTTCAGAAGCGGCAGCCTGCCCCCTCTTGGAAAGCCGGTGGACATGTCCGGATTCAATATTTTCAAAAGGCGTAGGCAGTCCTGGGCCTCATGCTCTGTCATCTCAAAACGATATCGTTTCTTTCTTCTGGTTATGATCACAAGATAATTGGAAATCATCTGCTTCACAGCAGCTTCTGCGTTTTCGCCTTCCCGATGGATGTATGCCCAGACAATGTCCCTGCATGGGAGATTGTTCTGTATCATATGCCTGAGAAAGATCAGGTTGCCATCTTCTATGCGAATTTTACCGTATCTCATAATTTTCCTCCATTCGTCCCCCCGTTTGTTATAAGATACCACAGAAAACAATATTTGACAATTATAGGAAAGGGTTTATAATCAAAAAAGATATTTCGCAGTTACTGTTCATAGGTAATATTCCGCGAGGTGTTTTTTGTGAACAAAGTTCACAGAAAACCCGAGGATTGCGGCGCGAAATCATGCAAAGCATGATTTCTGTGCATCGCGAAGCGTGTTACTGGGCACGGAGTGAACAGTAACATTTCGCACTTTATTGCGGCAATTTCAGAAAGGTGTTTTTGATTATGGAAAATCTGGTTTTTTGTCTTAATGCTACTATCCCTATTTTTATAACCTTAATGCTGGGATATCTTTTTCGGAGAATTGGACTTTATGATGACTCCTTTGTGTCCCAGATGAACAAGTTCGCATTTAAGGTTGCCCTGCCTGCCATGTTGTTTCTGAACATTGCAGAGGCAGATTTCTATGAAGTGTGGGACACCAAAATGGTCGTCTTCTGCTTTGTGGCTGCGTTTTGCAGCATCGCCATTTCCATTGGGCTTTCCTTCCTTTTGAAGCCCAGGGATATCCAGGGGGAATTCGTACAGTCCTCCTACAGAAGCAGCGCCGCCATTCTGGGAATGGCTATTATCCAGAACCTTTACGGGAACGTGGGAATGGCTCCGCTTATGATCATTGCCAGCGTGCCTCTTTACAATGTGATGGCAGTTGCGGTGCTTTCCTTTCTGAAGCCGGGAAGCCATGGGATGAGCCGGCAGATGGTTATGAGGACCCTGAAAGGAATTGCTGCCAACCCGATCATTCTGGGAATTGTGACAGGGCTTGTGTGGTCAATGCTTCGCCTGCCCCTTCCAACCATTCTTTACAATACAGTAAACAATCTGGGAAAAACAGCGACGCCTCTTGGTCTTATGGCAATGGGCGGTGCCCTTCATTTTGGAAAAGTATTTTCACGGCCGAAGGCGACCATTGCATGTACTTTCTTGAAGCTGGTTGGATTCTGCGCCATCTTCCTTCCTATTGCCATCCATCTTGGGTTCACCCATGACAAGCTGGTTTCCATTTTGATCATGCTTGGCTCTGCCACCACAGTGACCTGCTACATTATGGCGAAAAACATGGGACATGAGGGTTCCTTTTCTTCCAGCGTGATCATGCTCACCACCCTGCTCAGTTCTTTTACACTTACAGGATGGCTGTTTATCTGCAGAAGTCTGGGGCTGATTTAATAACATAGAAAACAGAATATTTTTAAATCTAGGTGTTATTTCATAACAATATTATCAAAAAGCCCATGCATGTATCATTGAGCTATACATGTACAGGCTTTTCTTATCTCGATATTGACTTATCTGCATTTTCATATACCGCAAAACGGGGCGTGCAGATTGCTGGAATGATTTTGGGAGCACGCGCCAGAGCGTACTCCCACAGCTGCCGACCCCATTGGTTTCTCTTTGCCGAATCAGTTCTCTTCTTCCCTGGAAATTCCCGCAAGGATTTCGTACAAAGCTTCCAGACTATAAGGCAGCACCGCCTCGTCAATCTGGAATTTGGGATGGTGAAGGGGATAGGTTTTTCCTGGAATCCCAGCGAGAAATACGCTGAAAAGTCCCCTGGATTTCTGGAAATACCTGTAGGCATTATCCCCGGACAAAAACAGCTGGTTCTCATCTTCCAGGATAAAATGTTCCCCAAATACCTTTTTCCCGGCGGCAGCGGCAATCCGGGTAAGGCTGGCATCATTGGCAAAAGGAAGCACCGCAGGCTTAGGATATTCGATCTCAATCCTGGTTCCGGTACGCTTCTCAATTTCCTGCAAAACTGCCTGCATTTTCTCATCCAAAGCCTGATAGTCCTCTTCATAGGCAGCCCGGATGTTTCCCCGCAGGGTCACAAGATCCGTGATAATATTGGAATACTCCCCGCCATGAAAGGTTCCGATTCCCACCAGACAGGGACCTTTTCCCTGATAGGTTTCGTTCAGGTCATGAAGCGCCTGCACCACCAGCGAGGCGGCATAAATGCTGTCGATTCCCTGGGATGCCTGGCACCAGTGGCTGGACTTTCCGTGAACCCGGATTTCCATGCCGTTGATCATGGCTGACGCCTGTCCTTCATGAACCGCCATTCCAAAGGGCATATCCACTGCATAGTGGAACATCAGAAAGGCATCCGGCTTCGGCTCAAGGGCCCCAGCAGACAACATTCTCTTCGCCCCTTCTCCAATCTCTTCCGCAGGCTCAAAAAGGAACCGCACCTTTACAGGAAACTGCTCTTTCTCCTTTGCAAGGATTTTCGCCAGGATCAGGGCCGTTGCCACAATCCCGTCATGGCCGCAGGCGTGCATGACACCGTCGTTCTGGGACCGATAGGAGAAGGTATTCATCTCCTGAAGCCTTAACGCATCCATATCGGCGCGCAGCGCAAGAAGCTTTTTCCCACTGCCAAGGTCGCAGACGACAGAGCCTTTGCCATACTGCTCTGTCCATGTAAGGCCGAGCTTCGTCAACTCCCGCTCCACCAGCGCAACCGTTACCGGCAGGTCAAACCCTTCTTCCGGATGGCGGTGAATTTCCCGCCGCATGGAAATGATGTACGCCTCGTCCTCCGGACGGAAAAATTCCTTTACAAGCATCTGTTTTTCCTCCCCTTCTCAGAATCCAAGCGTTTTCATATACTGTGCAATTCGCCGTGTACCTTCGCGGATGTTTTCCATGGATGTGGCAAACGACAGCCGGACATAGCGTTTTCCGCTTTCACCGAATGCCTCGCCGGGAACAACGATCACGCGGACCTTTTGCAGCAGATCCCTTGCAAACGTCTCCGCGTCCATTCCGGCTGCACTGATATCCACGAAGGCATAAAAGGCACCCTGCGGGGCAAAGCATGTCAGTCCATTGATCTTCGAGAACGCATCGAGTATGTAAGCGCGTCTCTGGCTGTAGGTTTCCAGCATCTCAGCCACAGGCGC
>OLWA01003131.1_pt1 | contig 13211 bp, 8 predicted proteins | sample 1673251 | NCBI WGS metagenome assembly OLWA01 (sample SAMEA3178937, study PRJEB25190) | human gut metagenome | biome: human gut; feature: human-associated habitat; material: faeces | place: Austria | collected 2013
TACACCTTCACCGGCTGGTACGCCGACAAAGCGCTGACCGACAAGATCACCAATGTGAAAATGACGGGCAACAAGACGGTCTATGCAGGCTGGGAGGCTACCGGTGTGCCGGATATGCTGAACGGCGATGACCACTACGCCTATGTAGTCGGTTACTCCGATGGCACTGTCCGTCCGAACGCAAACATCAGCCGTGCCGAAGTCGCTACCATCTTCTTCAGACTGCTCAAGGAAGATGTGCGTGACGGCAATCTCACCGCTGAAAATACTTTCACGGATGTAACGGATGGACAGTGGCACAACAAGGCGATTTCCACGATGGCGAAACTGGGTGTCGTTAAGGGACGCAATGCTGAGGCTTTCGACCCGGATGCTCCCATTACCCGCGCCGAGTTTGCAACGATCTGCGCTCGTTTCGATAAGACCCAGATCAGCACCAGCAGTAACTTCACGGATATTTCCGGTCACTGGGCAGAAATGTACATCGAGAGAGCCGCAACACTGGGCTGGATCGCAGGCTATTCTGACGGAACTTTCCGCCCCAGCAACTACATCACCCGCGCAGAGGCAATGACGATGATCAACCGCGTGCTCTGCCGTATGCCGCAGAGTGCGGATGACCTGCTGAACAACATGACCGTTTGGCCGGACAATCATCCGACCGACTGGCATTACCTCGCAGTTCAGGAGGCAACAAACAGCCACGACTTTGACCGTAAGGGCGAGGTTAACGAGACATGGACGAAGCTGACAAGCGCACCGGACTGGACGCGGTATCAATAAAATGTCAAAGAAATATACAAAACATTTAGGACAATAGAGATAGACAGGTTATGAAAAAAAGAATCATTGCAAGTATTTTAACGTTCATCATGCTCATGACCATGCTTCCGACTGCTGCGTTTGCGGCAGACGGAGAGAGCACAGAGACAGGTGGCTCGACCACCCCAGAAGCCGCCATTTATCTCGACCAGCAGCATGGCGCAGATGAAAACGACGGACTGAGCGAAGCGACTGCTGTAAAGACGATTGAAAAGGCAAACGAGCTTGCAAACGAAAAGAATATCAAGGATATTTGTCTTTCGAGTTTTTATAAGGTCACGGGGGCAGAAGTTTGGGACCTTGGTGGAAAGACACTGCACCGCTATAAGATCGGCGGCTATATGATAGAGCTCGCCGATGCGTCCGCCTCGCTGACACTGAGTAACGTTGTAATTGACGGCGCGGAGTACAGCGTGGATGCAACACACGCAGCGGAGACCGATTCGATCATCAAGGCGGCGAACGGTGGTACCATCGTGCTGAACAGCGGTGCTATTTTACAGAACAATAAAGCGGCTCAGTTTGGTTCCGGCATTTTGGCGAATAACGGCGTCAAGATAACGATGGAGGACGGCGCGATCATTCGTAACAATACGAACAGTAATTACGAGCTGGGCGGCGGCATTCTAATCGGCAACGGCAGCACCTTTACCATGAACGGCGGCGAGATCAGCGGCAATACGGCAAATGGCGGCGGTGGTGTTGCGATCATCGGTTCGACGATGGTCATGAACGACGGCACGATCTCCAACAACAGCACCTACAAGACATCCGGTCAGGGCAGTTATGGTGCCGGTGTTTATGTTGCGGACTATGCCAATGCAAGCGGCGGCGATACATTGTTTACCGCTCAACCTGCCTCCTTTGAAATGAACGGCGGCAAAATTACCGGGAACACGGCGCTTGACTACGGCGGCGGTATACTCACATTCCCGCAGCAAAGTAAGAAAATTACAATCAATATTAACAACGGCGAAATTTCCGGCAATAAGGTTACAAAGGGAAGCGGCGGCGCGGTCGCAGCATTCTTCGGCGTTACGGAGCTGAATATCAAGGGCGGTACGCTAACGGGAAATAGTGCGTATCAATTCGGCGGCGGTGTCTTTCTGTATCAAGCAACGAATGTAACGATTTCCGGCGGTACGATTTCCAAAAACAAAGCCCTTCAGAGTGGTGGCGGTGTATGCTTGTACAGTGGCTCTGCTGCTAAGCAGACCGGCGGCTCTATTGAAAACAATGTTGCAAAAGTAGGCGGCGGCGTTTTCAGCGGCACCTATACCATGACAGGCGGTGTCATTAAGGATAACAATAACTCCTTAACGGATGAAGAGAGACTTTGGAGAGATGGGGACGGCGTTTATGTAGGCACTGCCTTTAATCTGGGGGATGCTGCAGAAATCAGCACGAATAACGATGTTTATTTAGAAAAAGGCGCAAGGGAAGCAAAAGAAGGGCGCTATATCAATGTGATTTCTTCTTATACAGGTGCAAGCACTGCGAAACCAATTCAAATCCACAGTGAAGATGTAACGGTGGAAGGAGCGGAAATCGGTACACAGCTTGTTCGGTATACAGCCGTTGCGGGCGGCGAAGCTGCGGCGGCACAGGCGGATGCAAACGGTATTTTCGTACCAAGCTGGAAAATGCAGAAGGGCTTGGTTATTGGGCAGAGCAAAGCGGCAGGAAAGACGGACTGGATGACCTATGTGCCATCTATCAGGATTCAGTATCAGTGGGTTAGCACAGATAACCCCTCTGATGTGACACCACCTGCGGATGATTATATCCGTACCGGTACAGCCTATACAGCAAAGGCACAGGAGGCAACCCATCAGGGATATAGCTTCAAAGGCTGGTTTACGGATGATGCATGCACACTTAGCTATACAGATGGTACTGTGTTGAGTACAGATACGATTCTTTACGGCAAGTGGGAAAAAATCGCAACACCGCCTTCTTCCGGTGGTGGCGGTTCTCATGTGACAAAATATTATATTTTGCATTATGAATCTAATGGCGGCACAAAATACGAGGATGAAAAATATAAAAAAAATACAGTTGTCATACTCGATAAAATTCCAAAAAGAGTTGGATATACCTTTACGGGTTGGTATGCAGACAAAGAGCTAACGGATAAAATCACAAGCGTAAAAATGACGAGTGATAAAACTGTTTATGCGGGCTGGAAGGCAACGGATGTTCCCGCAACCTTGAATAGTGATAATCACTTTGCATATATCGTTGGCTATGAGGATGGATTGGTAAGACCAAATGCTGACATCACAAGAGCCGAGGTTGCGGCTATCTTCTTCCGTTTGCTGAAGGACGATGTGCGGGATGATAACCTCACAGCAAATAGCGTTTTTACAGATGTTGCGTTTGGAAAATGGTATAACAAATCTATTTCCACAATGGCGAAAATCGGCATTGTAAAGGGACGTACAGCAAATGCCTTTGCGCCGAATGCACCTATCACAAGAGCGGAATTTGCGGCAATTTGTTCTCGTTTCGACCGAAGCAATGTCGAGATAAAGAGTGATTTTAACGATATCTCCGGACATTGGGCGGAAAATGAAATCAGACGTGCGGCCTCTCTGGGCTGGATACAGGGCTATACAGACGGCTCCTTTAAGCCGGACCAAAACATCACAAGAGCCGAGGCGGCATCCATGATTAACCGTATGCTGCATAGACTGCCTGAAACGGTGGAGGATTTGCTGGATGGCATGATTCAATGGCCGGATAATCAGCCGAGCGATTGGTATTACATCAATATGCAGGAGGCAACAAATAGCCATGACTTTAAGCAGAAAGGCGAAATCAATGAGTATTGGACAAAGCTGACAGAGAATCCGAATTGGGATAGATATAAATAATATTTCGACATAATAGCAAATAGCCAATCAGCAAACAAGGACGTTCAGTGAAAATGAGCTCCCTTTCGGGTTGAGAAGTGAAATGATAAAATCACTGGATACTTGGAAGGGAGCATTGTTACAATGCAAAATGTCGAGGAGGTACAATAAATGGAAAAGCTACCGCTCATTGACTACTTAGCGCAGAAAGCCCGTTGCACTTATATTAGTGATTTACGAAAATTAAAAAGGACAACAAAATTTGATTTGATTGATGCAGTATAGCAGATACCGGAAGAAGCCTATTCTATGGATGATTGGAATGAGGCTTTGATGTATATGAGTAATCGTGAAGCACGGTATTCCTCATTCACTGCTAAAGAAGAAATTCTTGAATTTTTGAAATATGATGTAGAGACTGACTGGCCTGATAAGTTGTATGTTACAATATACGAAAAGGCTATAGTTGGTTATGTAAAATACATGGGATGTAACATGTATTTTGATAAAGATGGAATAGTTGTAGAAAGTTCAACGGATGTATACGAGAATGTGCCTGAGATTGATGGACTGAAGTTTGATTCAATAGTGATTAACAATAAACTTGATGTAGGTAATTCAGAAATATACAATACAATACTTGATCTTACACAGAGCTTTGATAAGTATGATATTAATGTGGATAAGGTGTATTTTGATTCCTCATACAATATTACGCTTTATATGGGCGACGTTAAGGTAAGCCTTGGAAACAGCAAGGATTTTACGGACAGGCTTTTTGAATTGAAACAGTTGTCAGCAAGATTTGGAACGCTTAAAGGAACGTTATATCTGGATGAATATAATGGTGATGAAAGTTCTATAATTTTTAAACGTGAAAAGTGAAAAAACGGTTGATATTTTAAGGAAAAGATTATAATATAATATATAGTGCAATTTTAGATATTAAAGGAGGCAACAACCTTGTTAGAGATAATGACTAATGACCAGGAGTCATCAGCAAAGATTATAGTTGTTGGTGTAGGTGGAGCAGGTAATAATGCTGTTAACAGAATGATAGATGAGAATATTGGAGGAGTTGAATTTATCGGTATTAATACTGATAGTCAGGCACTTACTTTATGTAAGGCTCCAACAGCTATCCAGATTGGCGAAAAGCTCACTAAGGGACTTGGAGCGGGCGCACAGCCTGAGATTGGTGAGAAGGCAGCAGAGGAGAATGTTGAAGAACTTACACAGGCAATTAAAGGTGCTGATATGGTATTCGTTACCTGTGGTATGGGTGGCGGAACCGGTACAGGTGCAGCTCCAGTTGTAGCTAAGATTTCCAAAGATATGGGAATTCTTACAGTTGGTGTTGTTACTAAGCCTTTCAAGTTTGAGGCAAGAACAAGAATGGCCAATGCTGAATCAGGTATTGAGAAGCTTAAGGAGAACGTAGATACACTTATCGTTATTCCTAATGACAAGCTTTTAGAGATAGTAGACAGAAGAACAACTATGCCAGAGGCATTAAAGAAGGCTGATGAAGTATTACAGCAGGCTGTTCAGGGAATTACAGACCTTATCAATGTTCCAGGTCTTATTAACCTTGATTTTGCTGATGTTAAGACTGTTATGGTGGACAAGGGTATTGCACATATCGGTATCGGTACAGCTACAGGCGATGACAAGGCAATTGAGGCTGTTAAGCAGGCTGTTACAAGCCCACTTCTTGAGACAACTATTGAGGGTGCATCTCATGTTATCATCAATATCTCAGGTGATATCAGTCTTATTGAAGCTAATGAAGCTGCAAGCTACGTTCAGGAACTTGCAGGAGATAATGCTAACATAATCTTTGGTGCTATGTATGATGAGAGCGTTACAGATCAGGCTACAATCACTGTTATTGCAACAGGTCTTGAAGATGGTAACGTTAATAAGGCTATGGCAGGATTTGCAGGTATGGCACAGGCAACAAGACCAACTGTTAATGTAAAGCCACAGTATACATATTCACAGCCAGCTAGAACATCTTCTGTATCAAATGATGCTCCGCTTCCAGGACTTAAGCAGCCATCACCTGTTACACCACAGGTTAAGGACAGAGGAATTACAATTCCAACATTCTTACAGAAGAACAAGAAGTAATAATTTAGAAGAATCTAATACAAGCGCATTTAACACCGCCAGTTTCTGGCGGTGTTTTTTTGTGCCAGTTCTCTCATTTTGACAAATTTTGCATATCATGTCGTATATAATTCCACTTGTAACAAGGAAACAGATATTAAAATAAGGAGGCGATAACAGAGACGGTTATATATGCAGATGTTCTGTTTGGAATAAACTTCGTGGCAAACCTGTGTGTGCTGCTTATAACAGACTGGATTTTTAAATTTTCTGCCAGAATATCCAGAATGATTATTTCTGCCACTTTAGGAGCTGCATGGGCTGTCATATGCGTGTGTATTCCACTAAGATTTGCACTGCTTGAAAAGTTCATTACATATGGTCCGGTAACATTAATCATGGCAATTATAATGCTTTCGGGAAATAAGAACTTTAAGCAGAAAACATCAAAACAATTAAAGCTTTATATGAGGAATCTGTTGAAAGCAGGTGCGGGAATGATTCTTACTGCACTCTTTGCAGGTGGGATAATGCATTGGTTAAAGTACACATTTGCAGGGTATTTTATTGAAAATGTAATTCTGTCTGACAGTGAACTGGTAATCTTTCTTACTGTGACGGTTATAGTTGTTGTCATTGTGCTTAAGACACTTAAAACTATCAGGATAACAGATGGTTTGAAAAGACACATTGTGATTGGCGTATCTGGACGGGAATTTGAGATGGACGCAATAATTGATACAGGCAACAGCCTTGTTGATTATGTAGGGAAAAGACCTGTTACAGTGGTTGAAAGGACGTATTTCAGCGATATTCTCAGTGACATAGATAACTTACAAAAGCTTGGATATCATCTGATTCCATATAACAGTGTGGGGAATTCGGGTGGGATGATGGAAATCATAACAGCAGATTATATACATATATACAAGGGAGAAAATATGGTTACAAGAGAACGTGCGGCTATAGGCATGTCTCTTAGGCAGATTAATAAGAATGGGGATTATCATGCCCTTTTGGGGAAGGACATGATTATGTAGAAGAATCGGAAGTTTGAAGAAAATAAAAGGATGGATAGAAATATGGTAGTAAAGGTTGCGATGGCGGATCATTTTCAGTTTAAGGTAATGCCTTCTATAAAGAATTTTTGTTTATTAAAGCAGGGTGACGTACATTATATAGGTGGGACAGATATATTGCCGGCACCACTTGGGGCAAGTGAGGAACAGAACGCAATAGAAGCACTGGGGACGGCTTCTGATGCTGATGCAAAACACACTCTGATAGAACATAATTTAAGACTGGTAGTATATATTGCGAAGAAATTCGACAATACCGGGGTTGGAGTAGAGGATTTAATATCAATTGGAACAATTGGACTTATCAAGGCAATTAATTCGTATGATAAAGACAAGAATATCAAACTCGCGACATATGCCTCAAGATGCATAGAAAACGAGATTCTTATGTATCTTAGAAGAAACAGTAAGATTAAGGCGGAAGTCTCAATAGATGAACCTCTTAATGTTGACTGGGATGGCAATGAACTGCTGCTGTCAGACATTATTGGAACTGACGAGGATATTATATATAAGGATATTGAGACAGAGGTTGAGTGTAAAATGCTTAAAAGAGCTATAAATCAGCTTCCGGAGCGTGAAAGAATAATAGTTGATTTAAGATTTGGTTTAAGCTCAGAGAATGGAGAGGAGAAGACACAAAAAGAAGTGGCTGACATGTTAGGCATTTCACAATCATATATTTCAAGGCTTGAAAAGAAAATAATGCGTCAGTTAAGAAAAGAAATGGTTAAAAGTTGTTGACATTTGCCCCTTCCTTATGGACAATAGTACAAGAAATATTAATGGAGTACTATAATGAAACGTCAAAAGACATTTAGAATAGATAAATTATTTGGACTGGCTACGCTTATATGTTTGCTGGCAATTGCTTTAATGGTGTATAATGATTTCTTCAGGACTACAACAGGCACTGGTAAGGAAACAGAGACACAGTCAAGAACAAGCGGATATCTTAATGATAATAAGAATATAGAATCTAAGGGTGCGTCTTCCAAAGCGGTAGTCTGTCTTGATGCGTCAAGAGGAGGCTTGGATTCCGGACTTGGGTCATCAGGAAAGAAAGAAAAAGACATTAATCTTGATATGACACTTGCAGTTAAGTCAAAACTGGAGGCTGAAGGCGTTAATGTTGTCATGACCAGAACAACAGATACAGATGTAACAGATGAAGACCGTGTGAAGGCAAGTAATTCATCAAATGCATATGTATGTGTGTCGCTCAGAATGAATTCGTATAATTCAGATGCTTCTGTTTCGGGAGCAGAGAGTTATATTCATACATCAAAACCTACAGAGGCAGTGGAACTTTCCAGAATAATATTAAAGAATATGGAAAGCAGCACCGGAATTAAGAACCGTGGTGTTAAGACAGGTACAGTTGCAGCTGCAAAGGATAATTATTATATTAATGCCCATTGCAAATGCACAAGCTGTATAATTAATATGGGCTTCATAACTAATGCGTCTGACTTAAAGAAAGTAACAACAGGAAAAGACAATACAGCACAGGCCATAGCGGATGGCATATTAGAATATTTAAAACAAGCGGGGTTATACTAATGGCAGGAATTAATCAGAAGAACATAAGAAATTTTTGTATTATTGCACATATTGATCATGGTAAGTCAACACTGGCTGACAGAATTATTGAAAAAACCGGACTTCTTACATCAAGAGAGATGCAGGAACAGATTCTTGATAACATGGATCTTGAGAGAGAAAGAGGAATTACAATTAAAGCACAGACAGTAAGAACTGTATATAAGGCATCAGATGGACAGGAATATATATTTAATCTTATCGATACTCCAGGACATGTCGACTTTAATTATGAGGTGTCAAGAGCACTTGCAGCCTGTGATGGTGCAATACTTGTAGTAGATGCCGCACAGGGAATTGAGGCACAGACACTGGCTAATGTATATCTTGCATTGGACCATGACCTTGATGTATTTCCGGTAATTAATAAGATAGACCTTCCAAGTGCAGAACCTGAAAGAGTTATTGAAGAAATTGAGGATGTTATAGGAATCGAGGCACAGGATGCACCGCTTATATCAGCCAAGAACGGAATTAATATTGAAGAGGTTCTTGAACAGATTGTAACTAAGATTCCGGCACCATCAGGAGATGCTTCCGCACCACTTTCAGCGCTTATATTTGATTCGTTATATGATGCATATAAGGGTGTTATCATATTTGTAAGAATCAAAGAGGGTACTGTCAAGAAGGGTACTAAGATAAGAATGATGGCAACTGGAGCTGTAGAAGAGGTCGTTGAGGTTGGATATTTCGGTGCAGGCCGTTTTATCCCATGCGATGAGCTTACAGCAGGAATGGTTGGCTATATTACAGCAAGTATCAAGAATGTAAGAGATACAAGAGTTGGTGATACAGTTACTGATAATGACAGACCATGTGAGCAGCCGCTTCCTGGTTACAAGAAGGTTAATCCTATGGTTTACTGCGGATTATATCCGGCAGATGGTGCCAAGTATCAGGATTTACGAGATGCACTTGAAAAGCTGCAGCTTAATGACGCAGCCCTGCAGTTTGAGCCGGAGACATCTATTGCACTCGGATTTGGCTTCAGATGCGGATTCTTAGGACTTCTTCATTTAGAGATTATACAGGAGAGACTTGAAAGAGAATATAATCTTGACCTTGTAACAACAGCACCGGGCGTTATATATAAGGTTCACAAGACGAACGGAGATGTAATTGACCTTACTAATCCGTCTAATATGCCGGACCCTTCTGAGATTGATTATATGGAAGAGCCTATGGTAAGTGCTGAGATTATGGTTACAACAGAATTCGTCGGACCTATTATGAAGCTTTGTCAGGAAAGACGAGGCATATATAATGGAATGGAATATATTGAGCAGACAAGAGCACTGCTTAAATATGACCTTCCTCTTAATGAGATTATATATGATTTCTTTGATGCACTTAAATCACGTTCAAGAGGTTATGCATCATTTGATTATGAGATGAAGGGCTATGAGCGCTCTAAGCTTGTCAAGCTTGATATTCTTATCAACAAAGAAGAAGTTGATGCACTTTCATTCATTGTATTTGCCGGCAATGCTGAGGAGAGAGGCCGTAAAATGTGTGAGAAGCTTAAGGAAGAGATTCCAAGACAGCAGTTTGAGATTCCTATTCAGGCAGCTATCGGAAGCAAGGTAATTGCAAGAGAAACTGTCAAGGCACTCAGAAAAGATGTACTTGCAAAATGTTACGGTGGTGATATCTCAAGAAAGAAGAAACTCCTTGAGAAGCAGAAGGAAGGAAAGAAGCGTATGCGCCAGATTGGTAATGTAGAGATACCACAGAAGGCGTTTATGAGCGTATTAAAGTTAGATGATGAATAAAACATATGAAAAAGGGATATATATACATATCCCTTTTTGTGTACACAAATGTATATATTGTGACTTTCTGTCTGCTCCGGCTGGTGATGCTGTAAAATATGCTTACACTAAGGCGCTTATTAATGAAATCAGAAATACAGCAGATGGGCAGGTAAAAGATAAGATAACATCCATATTCTTTGGCGGAGGTACTCCATCTGTACTGCCTGATGGCTGTATAGCTGACATATTGTCTGCTGTCAGGGAATGCTTTAATATCTCGGATGATGCCGAGATAACAATGGAATGTAATCCGGGAACAGTTAATGAAAGCAGGCTTTCAGAATACAGGAAGGCAGGCGTTAACAGGTTAAGCTTTGGCTTACAGTCTGCCGATAATAATGAATTAAAAATGCTTGGGCGGATACACACATTTGAACAGTTTGAGGAAAGCTTCAGACTGGCAAGGGCTGCAGGCTTTAATAATATTAATGTTGACCTTATGTCTGCTATTCCGGGGCAGACTGAAAAGTCACTTAATAATACATTTGACATGGTGACGGCATTACAGCCAGAGCATATATCGGTATATAGTCTTATTCTTGAAGATGGTACATATCTTGCTGATAATATTGATAAGTTTCCTCCCATTCCTGATGAGGATGAGGACAGGCGCATGTATCATATTACTAAGGAAAGACTTTACAGTGCAGGGTATGAGAGATACGAAATCTCTAATTACAGCAGACCGGGTTACGAATGCAGGCATAATCTGCTGTACTGGAACAGAGGAGAGTATTATGGATATGGATGTTCGGCAGCGGGTTTAATTGGAAATGTCCGGTATTCTGATATAAGAGATGTTAACAAGTATATAGAGCTTAATGGTGATATAGGAAAACTTCATGAAAATATTGAAATACTGACTAAAGAAGATGCAATGGAAGAATTCATGTTTCTTGGACTAAGAAAGATGGCAGGGATTGACATGAATGATTTTCAGAACAGATTCGGAATGCCGATTGAAAAAGTCTATGAAAAAGAGATAGAGAGCAATATTAATAAGGGACTTTTAACAAGACAGGCAGATATGTTGAAGCTATCAGAATATGGCATTGATATATGCAATACAGTTATGAGTGATTTTATATTAACTGATGGTGATTAATAAAAAGAGGTGGCAGTCCGACTGAACGGAGACTGTCACCTCTTTTATGGATATTAAAAATTCTTAATAAGCTTTATGTACTGTTTAGGAGTGGTTCCTGTAAATGCTTTGAATTCCCTCTGGAAATGAGCCTGGTCTGAATAACCGGTACCCTCGATAAAGAAGCTGTTATCGCGGTCGGGATTGGCAATTATCTCAGCCAGAACATTCTGGAATCTGTACATTTTGATAAAATCCTTAGCTCCGATGCCATAACCTTTATTGTAAAGTCTTGATATATGTCTTACAGAATATTCTGATTCTGCAGATAATTCTGCAACAGTACCGGCACCGGAATATATAAGGTTATTGAGTTCCTTAATGCTTTCAGAAACAGGACAGAATGTCTTGCAGTCTGTAACAAATGCTTTAAAAAGCGCAATTCTGTCTTTAAATGTAAAAGATTTGTGGAAATCTTTTACTAACTGCATCTCATATGAGTCAGGCACCGGTTCATAACGGAATACATTATCTGTTATGTTCACAGGGTAGGTCTTAGCATTACAGCCTTTATTAAAGTAACAGCCTGTATTGTCGAATCTTACTCCAAAATAGTGATCAAATACGTTAAGAGAAAGTTCTGTGAGCTTATTCTGGCTGCCTGCACAGATGAATTCCGCTTTGTCATTGCCGTCGTTGTAACATATTATCCATTCTGTAGTGTATGAAGGAATAAAAGAAATTGTAAAGTTATCAGGCATACCGCTTTTATCAGCTTCGTAAAAGGACATATGCTCAGATGACTTAGTATCAGTAAGTACTTTGTTGTACATGTCAATTCCAAATGGCTGTATCATATGTTTCATAAATTGTCTCCTCTAAAAGTTTATTTGTTAAAATATTATTAAGAAAAAATTAAAAAGTCAATAAAAATGTCCGATTTTTTCAATAATTATTGAAAATGGCGAGTATAATAGGCAACATAAATTAAACAGTGATGTACACAAAGGCGTGTAAGCAGTTTGGGAAAACTGCCTGCACGCCTTTTTTGCATTCTGTTTAATCAGGTACAGAACCTGATCAACTCTGTTACCGGCAATTAAATTAAAATGAATTTCTGATTAGGGAGGAAATGGTTATGCAAGAGATTTTATCAGCGGTAGATGCCGAATTGTTCGGTGTGTGGTTCCTTATAGGTGCAGCTCTTGTTTTCTGGATGCAGGCAGGTTTTGCAATGGTAGAAACAGGATTCACAAGAGCAAAGAATTCAGGTAACATTATTATGAAGAATCTGATGGACTTCTGTATTGGCACAGTAATGTTCGTTCTTATTGGATTCAGTTTCTTATTAGGTGAGGATTTACTTGGTTTTATTGGAAAGCCTGGTTTTGATATCTTCACAGCTTACAAAGATTTTGATTTTTCTAGTTTCGTATTTAACTTAGTATTCTGTGCTACAACAGCTACTATTGTTTCAGGTGCCATGGCTGAGAGAACAAAGTTCTTATCATATTGTGTATACTCAGCAGTTATCTCAGCACTTATCTATCCAATAGAAGCTCACTGGATCTGGGGCGGCGGCTGGCTTGCACAGTTAGGCTTCCATGATTTTGCAGGTTCTTGTTGTATTCACATGGTTGGTGGTATTGCAGCTCTTATTGGTGCTAAGATTCTTGGACCTCGTATTGGTAAGTTTGAAAAGGATGCTAATGGTAAGGTTATAAAGGTAAATGCTTTTCCAGGACATAACATTCCACTTGGCGCACTTGGTGTATTTATTCTGTGGTTTGGCTGGTATGGATTTAACGGTGCAGCAGCAACAACAATTGAAGACTTAGGC
>OLWA01003132.1_pt1 | contig 13197 bp, 10 predicted proteins | sample 1673251 | NCBI WGS metagenome assembly OLWA01 (sample SAMEA3178937, study PRJEB25190) | human gut metagenome | biome: human gut; feature: human-associated habitat; material: faeces | place: Austria | collected 2013
GACCCGGGGCAGTCGATGATATTGAGTTTTCGGTCCATGAATTCGGTGAAGAGGATCGTGGAATAGATCGAGCGTTTGTATTCATGCTCGATATCCGTGTTGTCCGAGAGCGTGTTGTTGGTCTCGATACTACCCCTGCGATCGATGACTTTCCCTTCATAAGCCATCGCTTCGGCAAGGGTAGTTTTTCCCGTGCCGGGGGCACCGATGAGTACGATGTTCTTGATCTCCTTGGCTGAATAGTTTTTCATATTCCGAAAGTTTTAGGTTTTTGGTTTCGTTTCGGGTTGGTGCGGCGTCCTGACGGGGTATTACAGTGAGCGGGTTTTGGCCTGCGGGGATGATCCTGTTGGCCGGCCCGTTTTGGCGCGCGACTATAAATATACGAAATAATCGGGAAAAACAACCGCCCGGAACGAAAAAATCGCCCTTGCGGGGCGATTTTCGGAGGTTTCAGCGAAGTCCGGGCTACTTTGCGGCGTCGAGTACCGGGACGAGGATCTGCTCCATGACGTCGTAACCCTGGCGGGTAGGATGGACTCCGTCGCGGGTCAGTTCGCTGCGCATCGAGCCGTCGCCGGCATCCATGGCGGCATGGTAGTCGACCCAGCGGACGCCGTTCGCATCGGCCCAGGCCTTGACCTGCGCGTTGAGCGTGCGGATTTTTCCGGCGACATCCTCGACTTCGGGTCTCCAGGGATATTTCCCGGCGGGGAGTACCGAGCAGAGGATGGGTTTGATTCCGGCGGCGCGGGCCAGTTCGGCCATCGAGACGATGTTCTCGACGATGTGTTCCATGGCGATCGGGCCGTTGTTGAGGGCCAGGTCGTTGGTTCCGGCCAGAATCACCACCGCCTTGGGGTGGAGGTTGATGACGTCGGCGCGGAACCGGCATAGCATCTGCGAGGTGACCTGTCCGCTGATACCGCGGCAGGCGTAGTTGTTGTCGGAGAAGAATTCCGGATGGGCGTCGTCCCAGCCGTCGGTGATCGAGTTGCCCATGAAGACGACTTCGGGGGCTTTTTCGAGCCGGGCGTTGGCTTCGGCATAACGGCCGTAGTTGGCCCAGTCGGCGGGTTGCTGGGCCGCGGCAAACAGCGGCAGAGCCGCCAGCAGGAGAAACAGGTGTTTTTTCATGATTCGGCTTGGGTTATTTTCCGACGACGGCCTCCAGCTCCTCGACCGTCACGGGGATCTTGCGGTCGCCGATGATGCGGCTTCCGGTTTCGGTGACCAGGATGTCATCCTCGATGCGGATGCCGCCGAAATCGCGGTAGGCATCCAGGGCGTCGTAGTCGACGATTCCCTTGTAGAGTCCCTCGGCGCGGCACTTGTCGATCAGCGCGGGGATGAAGTAGAGTCCGGGTTCGTCGGTCATGATCGTTCCGGGTTCGATCCGCCAGGCCGAGCGGTAGACGCAGGTTCCGGACTGTGCGGCGCGTTTGGCGATCGACGAGAAGTCGAACGAGCGTTCGCCCATGGCTTCGCAGTCGTGCACGTCCATTCCCAGGCCGTGTCCCAGACCGTGGGGCATGAGCATCGTCATGGCACCGGCGGCCACGGCATCGGCGGGCGAGCCCTTCAGCAGACCCAGTCCGACCAGCCCTTCGGCCAGCACCATGTAGGCGGCGTTGTGGATCTCCGAGTACATCATGTGGGGCTTGACGATGCGTGCGACATGGTCGTGGGCGGCCAGGACGATGTTGTAGATCTCCTTCTGCTTCTGGGTGAACCGGCCGCTGACGGGATAGGTTCGGGTATGGTCCGAGCAGTAACCCTCGACGCTTTCGCCGCCGGCGTCGCACAGCAGCAGACGGCCCTCTTCGAGGACGCCGTCGGCGTTGAGGTTGTGGAGTGTTTCGCCGTGCTGCGAGACGATCGAGGGGAACGAGACGCCCTGTCCCATCGATTTGGCGACCCCTTCGATGGCGCCGGCGATTTCACGCTCGACAACACCCGGGCGGCACATCTTCATGGCCAGCGTATGCATTTCGTAACCGATATGGAAGGCGCGTTCCATTTCGGCGATCTCCTCGGCGCTCTTTTTTTCGCGCATTTCGGCCACGGCGAACATCAGTTCCACCGACTTGTAGTCGTGCAGGGCGGCGGGTTTGATGCCAAGCAGATCGGATAACAGGAGTTTGGTTTCGCCGCGATAGGGGGGCAGGTAGTGGATCTTCCGGCCCAGGGCGATGGCCTTGCGCAGACGTGCGGCCAGTTCGGCCATCGGGAAGGTCTGCGTCACGCCGACCTCGGCGCCCATTTCGCGGAGCGTGGGCTGGGGGCCGGTCCAGATGATGTCCTCGACGGTGAAGTCGTCGCCGTAGAGGGCCTCTTCGCCCGAATCGGCGTCGATCAGTCCGACCACCGAGGGGACGTTCAGTCCGAAGTAGTAGCGGAACGTGGAGTCCTGGCGGAAGTAGTAGGCGTTGTTGGGGTAATTGTTCGGAGCGAGGCCGTTTCCGGGCAGCAGGACGATGCCCTGCCCGATGCGGGTGCGGAGTTCGCGTCGGCGTGCGGTATAGGTTTTTGCGGAAAACATAGTGCTTTGGTGTTTTCCACAAAGATAGCGAAAAATCGGAAAAACGTCACTCGGCGGTGCAGAAATCGATACAGGCGCCCTGTTCGTCGACCTGCAGTTGGATGTCGCGGCCCAGGTAGAGGGCCAGGTTGGGATCATCGTGGCCGGCCGGGAGACCGTAGACGACCGGAATGCCCAGCCGGCGGGTGTAGCGGTCGAGCAGCGCCTCGGGGCTCTCGACGCCGAAGCGGTCGCAGCCGAGCGTGCGGGTGAAGTGCCCCACGACGATGCCGCGCAGGTTGTGCAGCACGCCGCAACGCACGAGGCTCTGCATCATGCGGTCGATACGGTAGGCGAATTCGCCGATCTCCTCGATGAAGAGGATTGTGGGCGTATCGGTCTGCAGGGCTTCGGGGGTTCCGTTGGCGGCGCAGATCACGGTGAGGTTGCCGCCGGCCAGCCGGCCCCGGGCCCGACCCGGACGGTTGAACGGATGTGCCTCGAGCTCGATGCGGCGGGTCTGGCCGAAGAGGGCGCTGCGCAGCGATTCGGCCGAGAGGTCGCGTTCGTCGGGCTCTTCGCACTCATCGAGGCGGAATCCGGCGGGCATCGGACCGTGAATGCTCTCGATGTGCAGCCGCCTCAGAGCGAGGTGCAGCGTGGTGATGTCGCTGAAACCGACGATCCATTTCGGGTGTTCGCGCAGCGCTTCGAGCCGCACGAGGGGCAGCAGCCGCACCGATCCGTAGCCGCCGCGGCAGGCGATGACGGCCTTCACCGACGGATCGTCGATGGCGGCCTGCAGTTCGGCGGCGCGCATACTGTCCGGAGCGGCGAAGTAGGCCTCCTTGTCCGGGTTCTGACAGGTGCCGAACCGCACGTGGAGCCCCCACTCCTCGAATCGTTGGCGGATCCTCGCCGTATCGATCTTTTCGGGGAGTTTCCCGGCCGGGGCGACGATCGCCACCGTGTCGCCTTCGCGGAGATAGGGCGGGCGGATGAAGCGGAGCGAATCCGCCTGTCGGGCCGCTGCGCCGAGCGGCGCGAGCAGAAGCAGCAACAGCAGCAGCGGTCTCATGCGTGGGGTTTGCGTTTGCGGGTCAGCCCTTCGGGCAGCGGCAGCGAGAGGCGCGAGAAGCTGATCAGGGCGGCGGCGATGGCGAAGCAACCGGCCAGAATCAGAGCGGCATGGGTGCTGTTCTGGGGCAGCAGGTGGAAGAGCAGGGCCATCAGGGCGGCGCCGGTGGTCTGACCGACCAGACGGGCCGAGGCGAGCATGCCGCTGGCCGAACCGCTGCGCGAGGGGGGAGCCGAGGCGATCAGGATGCTGTTGTTCGGGGACTGGAAGAATCCGAAACCGGCGCCGCAGAGCATCAGCCGCCAGACGATGTCGCCTTGCGAGGGGTCGTCGGGCAGCAGGGCCAGCAGGAAGAGCCCCGCGGCCATGGCCGTGAGCCCCACGCCGCCGAGCAGTCCGGCATGGACGCGTTCGACGAGCAGTCCCGCCACCGGCGCCACGACCATGATGATGGCGGGCCAGGCCGTGAGCAGCAGACCGGTCTGCACGTCGTTGTAGCCGCACGTGTGCTGCAGGTAGAAGGGCAGGGCCACCATGGCGAGCATCTGCCCGAGGAACGAGCAGATCGACGTGAGCACCGAGACCGAGAAGATCGGGATGCGCAGCAGGTCGAACGGCAGGATCGGATAGGTTTCGTGCAGTTGCGAGCGGATGAACAGGAATCCGATGATGAGCAGGGCGGCGATTCCGAGCGTGAGGAGCTTCGGGTCGAGGCCGTGTGAGAAACCCTCGATCGAGGCCATCAGCAGACCGAACGTCAGGGCATTCATCACGGCGTCGCGCCAGCTGAAGTGGTGGGCGGCGTCCTTGACGGGGTTCGAGGGGAGGAATCGGTGGCTGAGTGTCAGGGCGGCCAGTCCGACGGGGATGTTGACGGCGAAGAGCCAGGGCCATTCGGCGACGGAGAGGATTCCGGCGGCGATTGTCGGGCCGGCGACCGACGACACGGCGACGACCGTGGCATTGATGCCGAGTCCCCGGCCGAGACGGTTGCGCGGGTAGATGAAGCGGACCAGCGTGGTGTTGACCGACGTGACGGCTGCGGCGCCGAATCCCTGCATGACGCGGGCCAGCACGAGGCTCTGGAACGACTGCGAGAGGGCGCATCCCACCGAAGCCACCGTGAAGAGGGCCAGACCGCCGATGTAGATCTTGCGGTAGCCGATCACATCGCCCAGGGCTGAGAACGAGAGCAGCGAGACCATGATGGCCAGCTGATAGGCGTTGACGATCCAGATCGAATCGGCGGCCGAGATGCCGAGCTGGGTGCTGATGGTCGGCAGGGCGACGTTGGCGATCGAGCCGTCGATGACCGAGAGCGAGACGCCGAACGAGACGGCGAGGATGGCCCCCAGGCGGCGTGGCATCGGAATTCCGTCCGCGGGGGTGGATATGTTTGAAGGGTGAAGCATCGGCTGCAAAGATACGAAAAGAGGATCGCAGACGGATCGATTGTCCCGAATTTTTGTTACCCAGCGCCGATTCCGGCCGGAGCGTAATATAAAAAAAGTCCCGGTTTGGACCGGGACTTTGCGGGTGGGTTGTGGCGCGGGCTCACACCTTGAGATAGACCTTCTGGCGGTCGAAGAACCAGAGCATCAGCCAGCAGCAGGCGATGTATCCGATGCCGAGGATGATGTCGCCCATTTCGGGAGGCAGCTTGTCGGCGATTCCTCCGAAGAGGAACTTCGAGGTGTAGCTGAAGTTGATCATTCGCTGTCCGAGGTAGATCGTGATCGAGTTGACGCCGATGACCTTGAAGAAGAAGGTCCAGCGGCGCCACTGGCGGACGTCGATCAGGTAGTAGAACAGGGCGAACATGCCGAGCGAGTAGGCGCCGGCGGCGCAGACGAACGCACCGTCCCAGAGGCTCTTGTTGATGGGCTGCCACTGGTTCCAGATCAGGGCGGCGACGAGCAGCACGACGGCGCCGGCAGCCATGTAGAGGGCTTTGCGCGATCCGGTGAGTTTGGGGTCGCTGCTGCGGACGAATGCTCCGGTGAACATGCCCAGCAGGGCGGTGACGATGGCCGGAACGGTGCTCAGGATACCCTCCGGATCGAACTTGCCGGGGTTGTTGATGTGCGACGGGATGAGCGTGCGGTCAATATATCCGACGATATTGCCGCTGTAGGAGAGCGGTCCGGCATCGGGGGCATCGGGAGCCGGGACGAACTGCAGGACGAGCGTGTAGGCGGCCAGCAGCACGACGGCCACCACGATACGGGTTCTGAGGCGGCAGTGCATGTAGATCAGCGCCGCGAACATCCACGCCAGACCGATGCGGCCCAGGACGCTCGGAATGCGGATCGAGTGGAGATTGAGCTGGAGCAGTCCGTTGTAGACCATTCCCAGGACGACGAGCGTCAGGCCGCGGCGGATGATTTTGGCGCGGATATGGCCGTCGCTGAACCCTTTCGAGCGTTGTTTGGCCAGCGAGAAGGGGAACGAGATGCCCGCGATGAAGAGGAAGAGCGGGAAGATCGTGTCGTGATGGAAGAATCCGTCCCAGCGGGCGTGTCCCATCTGGGCAATGAGCCAGTCGGAGAAGTCGCCGGGCCACAGGTGGCAAATGGATACGACCAGGCCGGCGAAGCCCATGATGAAGAGCATGTCGAATCCTCGAAGCGTGTCGAGCGAAAGCAGCCGTTGCGGAGCTGTCGGTTGCGCCTTTTGGGTGGAAGTTTTTGAGTCCATCGTTTATTGAATTTTGAGTTAGGGTTCCGTTCCGACAAATTTGTAGAGCTGATCTCCGCGGCGGATCAGCCCCGGGGTCCGGATGGCGCAGAGTTCTCCCTGGGAGACGCTTTGGCAGGGTTGGCCGTCGGGTCCGTGGAGTTCGGTGAGGGTCTGTTCGGCCACGCCGGTGGTGGCTCCGAGGAAGAAGATCGCGTCGCCGACACTGACGGGCGCCGCCTCGACGGCCACCTCGGCCACCGAGAGTTTCTTGTAGAAATTGACCACCTTGCCGACATAGACCTTTCGCCGGGTGGCCGAGGATCCGTAGGCCGAACTGTGTTCGGCGACGGGGCGTCCGGCGTAGTATCCCTCCCAGAATCCGCGGTTGAAGACTTCACGAAGCCGCTCCTTGAGCGAGGCGGCCAGTTCGGGGGTGTAGCGGCCCGCCTCGAGGGCCTTCAGGGCCTGGTCGTAGCACTCCACCACGCGCTTGACATACTCCGCGCCGCGGGCGCGGCCCTCGATCTTCAGGACGCGTACCCCCGCGGCGATCATCTTGTCGAGGAAGTCGATCGTACAGAGATCCTTGGGCGAGAGGACGTAGCGGCCGTCGATGTCGAGCTGGGCGCCGGTTTCCGTGTCGGTGACGGTGTATTTGCGGCGGCACAGCTGGCGGCAGGCTCCGCGGTTGGCCGAGCAGCCGGTTGCGTAGAGCGAGAGGTAGCAGCGCCCCGAGACGGACATGCACAGGGCGCCGTGGGCGAACATCTCGATCTGAACCTGCTGGCCGCGCGGACCGCGGATGTCCTCCTGCTCGATGCGGCGGTGAATCTCGGCCACCTGCTCGAGGGTCAGTTCGCGGGCCAGCACCACCGTGTCGGCCCACTGGGCGTAGAAGCGTACGGCTTCGGAGTTCGAGATGTTGCACTGCGTGGAGATGTGGACCTCCTGTCCGATCTGCCGGGCGTAGAGGATGGCGGCCAGATCCGAGGCGATGATGGCGTCGATGCCGGCCTGTTTGGCGCGGTCGATGACGGCATGCAGGTCGTCGATTTCGTCCTCGTAGACGACCGTATTGACCGTGAGATAGCTTTTGACGCCGGCCTTGCGGGCCTTTTCGGAGATGCGCTCCAGGTCGTCGAGCGTGAAGTTGGCGGCCGAGGCCGAGCGCATGTTGAGCTTTCCGACGCCGAAGTAGACGGCGTCGGCGCCGGCCTGGATGGCGGCGGCCAGCGATTCGTAGGAGCCCACGGGGGCCATGATCTCTATGTCGGAACGTTTCATGCGGTGGTCAGTGTTTGCGACCCATCAGGCCTGCGGCGTAATCGCGCATCTGGCGCGTGCGTTCCGTGCCGACCGAGAGGGTGTCGAGGATCGACAGCGCGCGTTCGAAACGCAGCGAGATCTGCTGTTCGGTCAGACGCGGAATGTCGAGCCGGTCGTAGACGGCCTTCACCGTGGCGATCTTCTCCTGGTCCGAGAGTGCCGGATTGCGGTAGGTCGATCGCAGCACCTCGCGTGTGGGCTCGTCGGCATGGCTCATGGCCGTAATCATCAGATAGGTCTGCTTGCCTTCGAGGATATCGCCGCCGATGGCCTTTCCGAGGCGTTCGTCGCCGTAGCTGTCGAGCAGGTCATCCTGCAGCTGGAAGGCCAGTCCGAGTTCGATGGCGAATCGCCGCAGCTTGCGGCAGTCGGCTTCGGAGGCTCCGCCGAGCATGGCGCCGATGACGACCGCACCGGCGAGCAGCACCGAGGTCTTCAGTTCGATCATGTGCATGTATTCGACGACCGAGACCTTGGCCTTGTGTTCGAAATCCATGTCGTACTGCTGGCCTTCGCAGACTTCGAGGGCCATGGTGTTGAACGTGGCCAGCACCTGGGGCAGCAGGGCGGACTGGATGCCGCCCAGCAGTCGGTAGGCGCAGATGAGCATGGCGTCCCCCGAGAGGATGGCGACGTTCTGCCCCCACTTGGCGAAGACCGAGGGCTTTCCGCGGCGCATGGCGGCGTTGTCCATGATGTCGTCGTGCAGCAGCGTGAAGTTGTGGAACACCTCGACGGCCGCAGCTGCGGGCAGCGCCTGCTTCACGTCGTCGGAGAAGATGCCGCAGGAGAGCGTCAGCAGCATGGGGCGGAGGCGTTTGCCGCCCCCGGCGAGCGAATAGCCGATCGGGGCGTATAGGAGTTCCGGTTCGGCCGGAAATTCGGTCTGGGCGAGGTAATTTTCGATGGCGGAGAGCATCTGCTCGTTGGTCTGCATAGTCTTGAATGGTACTTTTGGGTCGGAAACTGTCCCAAAAATAGGAAAAAACTTTGGAGTAGCCGAATTTTCGATTAACTTTGACAGGATAAAACTAACTTTTAACCTGAAACACGATATGAAAAAACTCGCGATCGGCGTAGACATCGGCGGCATCAACACCGCTTTCGGCCTCGTGGATGAAAACGGCGACCTCTATGCCGAATCGGTCATCTCGACCAAGAAGTACCCTTATGTTGACGACTATCCGGCTTATGTCGAGGACCTTTGCGACTCGATGCGCGCTCTGGCGCAGAGCCTTTCGTTCGAGTACGAACTGACGGGCATCGGCATCGGCGCGCCCAATGCCAACTACCACAAGGGCACGATCGAAACCCCTGCGAACCTTTGGAAGTTTAAGGAGGGCGACCCCAATCCCGACGAGTCGCGCCGCGTGTTCCCGCTGGCGGACGATATTTCGAAGTGTTTCGGCGGCGTGAAGACGCTCATTACCAACGACGCCAACGCGGCGACGATCGGCGAGATGATTTACGGCAACGCCAAGGGCATGCGCGATTTCATTATGATCACCCTCGGCACGGGTCTCGGTTCGGGATTCGTCGCCAACGGCGAGATGGTCTACGGCCACGACGGCTTCGCCGGCGAGTTCGGCCACGTGATCGTCGAGCGCAACGGCCGTGAGTGCGGCTGCGGGCGCAGGGGCTGTCTGGAGACCTACGTGTCGGCGACGGGCATCAAGCGCACGGCGTTCGAGCTGATGGCGAAGATGAACGCCCCCAGCAAACTGCGCAGCATCGCCTTCGACGACTTCGACGCCTCGATGATCTCGGCTGCCGCCGAGCAGGGCGATCCCATTGCGCTGGAGGCGTTCCGCTATACGGGCGAAATGCTGGGCCGCGCGCTGGCCGACGTGGTGACGGTGACCTCGCCCCAGGCCATTTTCCTCTTCGGCGGACTTTCGAAGGCCGGCAAGCTGATCTTCGAACCGACGCAGTGGTACATGGAGGAGAACATGCTCTTCGTCTTCAAGAACAAGGTGAAACTGCTTCCCAGCGGCATTCAGGGCAAGAATGCCGCCATCCTCGGCGCCTCGGCGCTGATCTGGCAGGAAGCCGCCAAATAGCCGGATACGGCTTGTGCCGCAAGGGCGAAGTTTCCGGACTTCGCCCTTTTTTGAAAACCGAAAACTTTAAATTCACAGCAATGAAACGTTTCTTTCTTCTGACCGTCGCGCTGCTGACGGTCTGGGCCGCGGCCGCACAGATGCGGTTCGTGGACGCCACCGAGTTGAACCTCATCGGCAAGGCCCTGCCGACGCCGCATCCCTACCACCGGATCGACACGGTCGCCTACAAGGGCTTCACCAAGGGCGAGAACCAGCAGGTGCGCTGCTCGGCGGGTCTCGCGCTGGTCTTCAAAACCAACTCCACGCGCATCGACCTGGAGCCGCAGTACACCTCGTTCGTCTACGCGGGGGCAAGCACCCCGCGGGTCGCTTCGGAGGGTTTCGACCTCTACATCCGCAAGGACGGCGAGTGGCTTTACGCCGCGTCGCGCGCCCCGAAGAAACGCGGCGAGGCCTACACGATGATCAGCCGCATGGACTCTTCGGAGAAGGAGTGCCTGTTGTACCTGCCCAATTACAGCGAGCTGACGTCGCTCCGCGTCGGGGTGGACGAGGGGGCGACGATCACCCCGATGGAGAATCCCTTCCGGCATAAGATCGTGATCTTCGGGTCGAGTTTCACGCACGGCGTCAGCACCAGCCGCGCGGGCATGAGCTACCCGATGCAGATCGGCCGCAACACGGGCCTCTACTTTTGCAGCATCGCGTGCAGCGGCAACTGCAAGCTGCAACCCTATTTCGCCGACTACCTCGGCGACGTAAAGGACGCCGACGCGATGGTTTTCGACGCCTTTTCGAATCCCGACGCGAAGATGATCGGAGAGCGGCTGATTCCCTTCATCGAACGCATCCGCGCGAAGCTGCCTTCGACGCCGCTGATCTTCGTGCAGACGATCTACCGCGAGAGCGGCAATTTCGACCTCCGTTCCCGCAAAATCGAAGAGGACAAGCGCGACATGGCCCGTCGGCAGATGGCCGAAGCCATGAAGCGTTTCGACAACGTCTATTTCGTCGACAAGGCGGACCTCACGGGAACGGACCACGTGACCTCGGCCGACGGCACGCACCCTTCGGATCTGGGCTATTGGCGCTGGGCGCAGAACCTCCAGCCCGAGTTGCTGAAGGTATTCAGGAAGTGCGGCATCCGCTGATACGGCGGGTTTTACCGGAAACAAGAGGAGGAGGCTCGCAACGAGCCTCCTCCTCTTGTTTTGCACGTGTCGGAATCGCTTTTGCTGCGACACCTTGAACCCGTCGGTCCGCAGGCGGCAGTCGGTCTCTTCGCCGACCGGCGTCGGCCGGGTGTCGCGGGGCGCTCCCGCGGCGGTTGCGGCGGTTGCGACGGTTGCGACGGTTGTGACGGTTGTGACGTTGCGGCGCCGCAACGTCGCAATGCGGTCCGCTCCGGAAGTTCTCCGCTCCGGCGGTCCGGGATGCTCCGGCGGGCAGCTCTGAAGCGAAAAAGCCGGACGACACGACTGTCGCCCGGCTTATGAACGGAGGTGCGCCGACGTTATTTCATCACCACCTGCGTCTGGCCGATCAGGCGGCCTTCGCAGTAGAGCTGTATCTGGTAGGTTCCGGCGGCGAATCCCGTCGAGTTGTAGTAGATGCCCACTTCGAGGTCCTGGTTCTGGTAGTCGACCTCGCGCATGGCCGAGTAGCTCAACCGTTCGCCCTCGAATTCGAAGGTCGGCATGGCCTCGGTGGTCAGCACGTAGCCGTCGGGCGAGGTGATGCGCACGTAGACGGCCTTGTTGCCCGGGGTGGCCAGCTCGTTGGCCGCGAGCGCGAAGTCGACGCGCAGGCGTGCGGCGTTCTTGACCCGCGAAACGGGCTTGCTGCGGTCGTTGAGCGCCGAGAGGCGGATGTCGCGGGCGCGGAGCACCGAACCCACCTTGACCTTGTTGTCCAGTTCGGCGGCCTTCTCTTCGGCCATGTCGGCGCGCAGCTTGGCCGACGAAATCTCCTTGCGGAAGCCGACGTTCTCCTTGATGAGCTTTTTGTTGAGCGTATTGAGCGAGTCGATCTGCTTCACGTAACCTTTCATAATCGTGCGCAGCGTGCCGACCTCCTTTTCATACTGTTTGATCTTCGCGAGGTTCCACGAACGCTCCTTCTTGAGACGCGTCATCAGCGAGTCGGCGCGTTCGCGTTCGAGGGTCAGCCCGGCCGAAATCGAGTCGTTCGAGATGCGCAGCCCGTCGTAGTCGGTCATCAGCCGCCCCAGGTCGTTCTGGATCGAGTCGCGGTCGGCCTGCAACAGCTCGTTGTCGAGCATCTGCTGGCGGTGGATGCTGAAGTAGAGCACCGAAAGCGCAGCCAGGATCACCGAGAGGATGATGATGACGATGCGGTAGCCGCGGATGGATTTGCCCGCATCGGGCTGCGGGGTGGTGTAGTCGTCGTCTTCGAATTCCGAAGGATCGTATCCCTGTTTGTTTTCCATAGTGATCCGTTTTTATTACAAAGATAGTACGAACCGGGGTGCAACGCAAATTTATTTGCTATGCCGGGAGCGCCTATCCAGGCAGGTGGTTATCTTTGGCAAAGATAGGAAAAAATATGAAAATCCAATGCGGGATAATGACATAACCTTATTGTTTTCGGTCTCGTCCGATGATGGTCTCGTAGTTTCCGGCGGGTTCGAACCCCATCAGCAGCGGTCGGGGGCGGGTGGTGTCGAAACGCTCGCCGATCAGGCTGCGCGCCGGGTCGTACCATCGGCATCGGATACCCGCCAGGTCCAGCAATAGATGGGAAAGGTCGTCCGCCGAGAACGGCCGGTCGAGCGCCCCGGCGACCTGTGCCGCTACATCGGGGCGGTTGCGGCGGTAGGTGTCGGACATCCAGATCATAAACGGGATTTCGAACTGGTATTTGCAGACCTCGGGGGTGAGCGGCAGGTCGTGCGAGCGGCAGAAGAAATCGCGGTAGTCGTAGACCTCTTCGCCGTGGTCGGAGAGGTAAACAGCGATGGCGTCGCGGTCGATAAAACGTGCCAGGATCGCATCGACGACCTGGTCGTTGTAGCGGGTGGCGTTGTCGTAGTCCGCGACGACCTGGCGTTCCTGCTGCGTCAAATCCTCGCGGCGAATATCCCCGGGCGTGAAATACGCCTCCTCCTTGGGGTAGCGGTCGGAATAGCTGACGTGCTGTCCCATCAGGTGGAAGACGACCAGTTCGGGGGTGTCGTCACGGGAGGTGAGCCGGTCGTAGTCGTCGAGCAATTCCAGGTCGTAGGGATGGCGGTTCTCATTGTGGACCGTGAACAGGAGCGGTGTGCTGCGGGCATTGAAAAGCGCTTTCAGTCCGAGATCGTGGTAATCATAGTCGTTTCCGGCGGCCTGGTTGTCCAGGTGACAGGTGGTGTATCCGGCTTTTTTGAAGAGGGCCGGGAAAAGGGGGCTGTCTTTCCAGGACTGTCCGGAGCCGAGGCTTGCAGGCGAAAAGAGGTTTGACAGCACGGACGTGGTCAGATTCGCCGGGGAAACGACATCCCGGAAAACGAAGAGTTCGCCCCGCCGAAG
>OLWA01003138.1_pt1 | contig 13156 bp, 16 predicted proteins | sample 1673251 | NCBI WGS metagenome assembly OLWA01 (sample SAMEA3178937, study PRJEB25190) | human gut metagenome | biome: human gut; feature: human-associated habitat; material: faeces | place: Austria | collected 2013
GTCGCTATTTTCCAGTTGCGAAGCCTCAAGACTGAATTTTGGGGAAACTTAAATTCATTATCCATTGACAAAACTGTCAAAATCATATATAATAATATGATAGAGTGCTAAATGAAAAACTAACAAGGAGAGATATAGCTATGGCAAAAAAACAAATGTCCAGACACGGCTTTGAAAAACTCCAGGAGGAGTATACAAGATTAGTTACAGTCAGAAGAGCTGAGGTTGCTCAGAAGCTTAAAGAAGCAAGAGCTTTTGGTGACTTGTCTGAAAACGCTGAATACGATGAAGCCAAAAATGAACAGGCAATGCTCGAAGCTACAATTGCTCAGCTTGAAGAAACTATTTCTAATGCTGATGTAGTTGATGATGATGAGATTTCTGTAGATGAAGTCGGTGTAGGTTCAATTATTAAGATAAAAAGAGATAATGCTGATAAAATTGAAACACTTCAGATAGTTGGTACTACTGAAGCAGATGCTGACAGCGGCAAGATTTCTGACGAATCTCCAATCGGCAAGGCTGCAATGAAGAAAAAGGTAGGCGACTTTTTTATCGTAGAAGCTCCTGTCGGAGAAATCAGATTTGAAGTTATAGAGATATCAAAATAAACTGGACGGTGGATGTGAAAAAATGAGCGACAATAAGAATAATAATATTCCTGAAGAAGAAGTTACACAACAGGATATAAATATACTGAAGAAGGTTCGTCTGGAAAAACTTGATGAACTCAAGGCAAAAAATGCTAATCCTTATGAAATAACAAAGTTTGAAGTTACAGGTAAAAACGCTGAACTCAAAGCCGGATATGAAGCAGAAGAAAAAGCAATTATTGAAGCTGCAAACGGCAATGAAGAAGAAATTGCTGCCGGACTTGACAAAATAAAGGAAAGAACTGTTACAATTGCCGGACGTATAATGAGCTGGCGTGACATGGGTAAAGCAAACTTTATTGATGTCCGTGACGGTTCAGACAGAATTCAGGTCTATGTACGAATGAACGATATCGGCAAGGAAGAGTTTGCTGAGTTTAAAAAGTGGGATATCGGTGATATTATCGGTATCGAGGGCTTTGTTTTCAGAACAAGAAAAGGTGAAATATCTGTTCATGCCCAGAAGGTAACTCTCCTTTCAAAATCTCTTCTTCCGCTTCCTGAAAAGTGGCACGGACTCAAGGATCAGGATACACGCTACAGACAGCGTTATGTTGACCTTATTGTTAATCCTGATGTCAAGGATACGTTTGTAAAGAGAAGTATGATACTTCGTGAAATAAGAAATTACCTTGACAATCTCGGATATATCGAGGTTGATACACCTGTTCTGCACACACTTGAAATCGGTGCTGCTGCAAGACCTTTCAAAACTCATCACAATGCTCTTGATATTGATATGTATCTGAGAATTGAAACAGAACTTTATCTGAAAAGACTTATTGTCGGCGGATTTGAAAAGGTTTACGAAGTAGGTCGTATTTTCAGAAATGAGGGTATGGATACTTCACATAATCCGGAATTTACATCAATTGAAATGTATCAGGCTTATACAGATTATAAGGGTATGATGGAACTTATTGAAAATATGTACGAAACACTTGCTCTTAAAATCTGCGGTGATACTACTATTGACTATCAGGGAGAGAAAATAAACCTTAAAGCTCCTTGGGAAAAGCTTACAATGGTTGAAGCTGTCAAGAAGTATGCCGGTGTTGATTATAACGACTGGGCAACTGATGAGGAAGCAAGAGCTTGTGCCAAGGAAAAGGGCGTTGAAGTTGAAGAAGGCGAAAATGCTACAAAGGGTCACGTTCTTATTGCATTCTTTGAGGAATTTGTTGAAGATAAGCTGATTCAGCCAACTATTATTTATGATTATCCGGTTGAGAATTCACCGCTTGCAAAGAGAAAACCGTCTGATCCGGCATTTACAGAGAGATTTGAATACTTTGTTTATGCAAGAGAAATGGGTAACGCATTCTCTGAGCTTAATGACCCTGTTGACCAGAAGGAACGTTTTGTAAAACAGGTTGAAGCTAAGAGGGCACAGGGTGCAAATGCTGAGGTTGATGAGGACTTCGTAACAGCACTTGAATATGGTATGCCGCCTACAGGAGGACTTGGATTGGGACTTGACCGTCTTGTTATGTTGCTTACCGACAGTTCATCTATCAGAGATGTTCTGCTGTTCCCGACAATGCGTCCTATTGCACAGGATAACCGCAGAGGCGACGAGAGCGAAAATACAGAAGAATAAAATAATGGGGGATAACACATCAGGTGTATCCCCTTATTATATTTAAGGAGATATAATGCAGGAAAAGGATAATCAGAATAAACCACAGGGGATTTTGGAAACTGTCCGTGAAGTAAATGAAAAGGAACGCCAGAGGGAAGAAGAAAGAAAGATTCAGCAACAGAAAAAAGATGAGGCAAAAAGGGAAGAATATGAGCATCAGCTTGCAGATGAAAAGGTTGAACTTCTTAAACTAAAGCAAGGCGTTATTGATAATTCTGAGAAACTAAATCAGGAAAATAAAGAAAAGAAGAAATACACATTATGGCAGAAGATAGGAAATTTTATCTATCATAATAAGTGGTGGCTCGGTATCGCAGCATTTTTTGTTTTTGTTGCGGGATTTCTCATCTACGATAAGGTTACAACCGTTAAGTCTGATATAAATATTCTCCTTATTTCAGATGACTCTGATTTGTATCAGCACTACAGGTATATGCTCGATTATTTTGATTCAAATACAGGAGATTACAATAATGACGGAGATACTTGTGCTAATCTTTTGTATATTCCGATTTCCGGAGATGATTCTGACGGAAAGACGATGATGAACGCATATGACAGTAATTTAAGTCAGCTTACAACACAGTTTCAGCTTGGCGAATCCATGATGATAATTGCAGATTCAAAATCAGATAAGCTTGTTGAACCGGAGGATACTCTGGCAAATCTTGAGGAACTTTTCCCGAGCTGTCCATACGTTAAAGGGTATGGTCTGTATCTCAGCGGAACTGATTTTGCAAAACAGATAGGTTATGAAGAAGGTAACGTTCCGGAAGATTTGTACATCGGTATAAGAAAGCCGACAAAGACGCTCAGTTCTGATAAGACCACACAGGATAATTATGATCTGGCAGTAAGGACACTCCAGAACATTATAGATGATTTATCAAAATAGCTGTAATTTCATGGCATATTTTGTAATTGATGACAAAAATTCAATATGCAGACTTGTTTCTGATTGACAATTATTTTAATATATGTTATTATGTTAATTGTAATAAATTTTTTGGGGGTTCATATGAGTAAATTTTGTATGCAATGTGGTAAAGAAATTGAAGATGACGCAAATGTTTGTGTATATTGCGGTTCTGCTCAGAATACAACAGGTGCTGCCGGAGATGGAGCGGCTAAGAAAAAGAGTTTTATTCCTTTGATTGCTGCTGTTGTTGTAGTTCTTCTTGTTGTTATTGTTATTTTTAATCTTCTGTTTTCAGGCGGATACAAACAGCCGGTTGATAATATGATTAAGGCGATTGAAACAGGTAAGGGTAAGTATCTTTATAAAACAATGCCTGATTTTCTGATTGAATATCGTTATGATGATGAAAAGAAGAGCGAAATTATTGATGATCTTGACGACTCACTGGAATATGTTGTAGAAATGCTTGAAGATGAATATGGCGATGACATCAAGGTTTCTTACAAGATAAAGGATAAGGAGAAGATTGACAAGGATGACCTCGAAGACCTTGAAGATGATATCAAGGATACATATGATGAAAAGGTTAAGGTTTCAAAGGGTTATGAACTGAAAATCGAAATGAAGATCAAGGGCGATGATGACAAAGAAAAAGACACGACCAAGATTAAGGTTTATAAAATTGATGGTAACTGGTGTCTGATGGATTCTTTATTCTAATATAATCAAAAGTTAAGCAGGTGTTTAATGCACCTGCTTTTTTGATGTCTATAAAAATAAAAACGGACAAGGAATAACCTTGTCCGCACACGCTTTTTAAAAGTTAAATTAACCTTTAAAATTTAAGATTTTCTGGATACCATCTGTAATTGAAAGGTATTCAGCATAAATCTGATCTAAGTATTCAAGACCTTTTGCCTCGATGTGATAGTAAACTCTTGTTCTACGTTTACCAATCAGTTCTTTTCTGTCGGAAATCATTTCCTTATCGATAAGACGATAAAGACTAGGGTACATTGTACCTTCCTTGAGAATGAAAAGACCATCGCTGCGTCTTTCGAGTTCCTGTGTCAACTGATAACCATACATATCTTCCTGCTTGAGAAGGTGCAGGATGAGAAGTTCAGTCATACCACGCTTTAAATTTTCTTGTATCTTCATAGAATATCACCTCTTTCTAATTAAACCATAAATATTGATTTTTGTCAATAGATATCCACAAAAAAAGTATAAAAACAATAAAATTAAGACTATATGTACAAAAAAATCATATTATATTGTCAATTTTATACATATTTTATATCTATAAAAGCAAAATAAAATGGAAAATATAATTATTCGTGAAATTATTTTATATTGATATTAACATCAGATCGTCCTGAATTTACCTTGAAATTATATTTTGCATCTTTGTTATCCGGATTTTTTTTACCATTTACAGAAACAGAACCATCTATCACATTAAATTTGTAATCAGATTCATTGCCGTATACAGTTATTTTGATATCTCCTGATTTTGAATTTAAAACGCAGTCACCATTGATCTTTCCCGATAGGTCGATATCCCCGACCTTATTGTTGATAATCAGGGAATTGCTTACAAAATTGCTGAGTGCCGCTTTTCCGGAAGTTGTATAAATGTCTGCGTCGTCAGAATCTATATTAAGACAGTTTATATCTCCGCCTGTGTTGCTTATCTTTGAATAGTCACAGGTAAGATTTGTGATGCTTCCTGTACCCCGTCCGAAGTCAATAAATACACGTTCAGCTGTAAGGTAGCTTATATCTGTATTGTAGCGTCCGGAATTTATCTGGACATCTTTAAGCGACATACCTGCCGGAATATAAATCGTTATTGTCCCTCTTTTTTTCATGAATCCCGGAATAAAAACATTTTTATACCATTTGTCAATTTCATACATAAATGAAAATGTGTTGTTGCTTGTGCTGTAATCCAGATATTCCTTTGAAACGTTCTGGGCTTCAATTCTGAAATTATCAACATCATTTGACGAGATGATGTTGAGGTCGGCAATGTCCACATTGATATCCATATTGAATATATTTCCCGAAGGAATATTTGCCTCAAATTCGGTAAGGTTCATTGCGTTTATGTAATCTTTTTTAGCACCCATGGCAAGTCCGGTAACAGAAGTTATAATACCGGCTGAAAGCAGAACTATCGGTATAAGGCGTTTCATATATTTTTTTACATTCATGCTTTAACCGCCTTTCTCTTTCCGAGGAACCTGTTTACGAGCTTTATAACACCTTTTATAATTGACCTGTATGCAAATGTCACAAACTTTAAAACAGGCTTGAATATTATAAATGTAAGGCTTGACATTGCAACCCCCACGCCTGTAAAGAACAAACCAAGCGAGAGTATATCGAAAAGATAAGGTATACCCATGCAGAAGATTACTATTCCGCCGATAAACAAACCGGCAAGAAGTGCGGCTGCTGCAACGAACATAGCAGCAATGGCAAGAAGTATCAGGAACAGTATTCCACCCCAGACAGGGAAGAGGAGTACTGCCATTAAACATGAAAAATGACGCTGCGAAGCTGTCATATCCTTATTTGCTTTTTTTACATTTGACCGGGTATCATTTATCATATCTGAAAATCCGTTTTTTTTGTTGAGTATTTTTTCAGCAAGAACTTTCGGACTTCCAAGACTTGCAATAACATTATATTCATTTTCAGGACCTGCATCAACAAAATGCTTGTCATAATATTTTATTGCCGCATTGCGTTCCTTAGGCGGAAGCGGCTGCAAGTAATGATTTAGTTTATTCAGGTAATCGTACTTTGTCATCTGGCTGTTACGCTCCTCGGTCAAAATTTTCACATCGCAGAAATGTTTGCAAAACTACACAACACCAATATATATTATAAACTATATCAAATAAAAAGTCAACGAAGATAAATAAACTTTTAATAATAATTTGTAGTATTGTGTATTTTGTTTCTTTGTGCTGTAAATTCTCTTCACAGAAAACCACCGCTATACATATTATATAAAAGAAAATCTTAATGGGAATGAGGGCTTTATATGAACAAAGATATAACATTTCTGGTTGTAGGCGGAGATTTAAGACAGGTTTATACAGCAAAAAAACTTGCGGAACAATATAAGGTTTATGCGTCAGGATTTGATAAAAATATAATTGATTTCGGAAACGCCGTTCATATTGATCATAACATGAAACTTGATGAACAGGTAGACTATATAGTTTTGCCGCTTCCTGTTTCAACAAACGGAATATTTGTCAATGCTCCGTTTTGCAGAAATAATATCTCTCTTGCATCTTTGACACCGCTTATAAAAAGTGGCGGAGCGGTTCTGGGCGGCAAGATAGACCAGTCTTCCATGAAGATTTTCAGCAAATGCGGTATAGAAACTATTGATTATTTTGAAAGAGAAGAACTTAATGTACTGAATGCTGTTCCGACTGCCGAAGGTGCAATACAGATAGCAATGGAGGAAATGGCGACTACCATATATGGTCAGAAGGTTCTTGTGACCGGTTTCGGAAGAATTTCAAAAGTTCTTGTGAAGATTTTAAATGCACTCGGAGCAGATGTAACGGTTACTGCGAGAAAATATTCAGATCTGTCATGGGCAGAAATATATGGCTGTAAAGCAGTACATACTTCTGCTGTATCAGATGATATGCTGAGCGGATTTAGCCTTATTTTCAATACTGTTCCTGCAGTGATTTTTGATGAAAAGCGGCTCAGACAAATAAACAGCAGTGCTCTTATTATAGATCTTGCATCAAAACCGGGAGGGGTGGATTTTAATGCCGCCGGTAATCTTGGCGTAAAGGTTGTCTGGGCTCTTTCTCTTCCCGGAAAGGTTGCACCTGTTACTTCCGGGGAAATAATAGCGTGTACTGTTCTTAACATCCTAAAAGAGAGGAGATATACGGATGAATGAACTTTCAAATGTTAAAATAGGATTTGCAATGACCGGATCTTTCTGTACATTTGAAAAAGCATTTTTGCAGGCAGAAAAGCTGAAAGAATCCGGAGCAGAGCTTATTCCGATAATGTCATATAATGCTTCGACAATCAGTTCAAGATTTGGAGAGGCAGAAGAAAATATCCGAAGGCTTGAAAATATATGCGGAAGAAAAATAATAAATACGATTGATGGTGCAGAGCCGATCGGTCCTAAAAAAATGACTGATATTATGGTTGTGTGTCCCTGTACTGGAAATACCTGTGCTAAACTGGCATTAAGTATAACTGATACGCCGGTCACCATGGCTGTTAAGTCACACATAAGAAACAGCAAACCTGTTATAATTGCACTGGCATCAAACGATTCGCTTGCAGGATCAATGAAAAACATAGGTTATCTTATGAACATGAAAAATTATTATTTTGTACCTATTTATCAGGATGATTTCTCACATAAGCCTACATCGGCAATATGTGATTTTACAAAACTTGGTGATACTGTTTTGGCAGTACTTGACGGAAAACAGATTCAGCCCGTTCTTTGCTGATAAAATCAAACAGTCTCTGGAGTGCACCGGGGACTGTTTTGTGTTGTTAATAAGCATACTTATTAACATGTCTATAAATACACTTGACAAATCACAATAAATGTTATATAACAATAAACCACTATTAATTACAGAGAAATCATCATGGTCAAAGAAAATTTTAAAACCATAGCAGAAAACCGAAAAGCACGCCATGAATATTTTGTAATTGAAAGTATGGAAACTGGCATAGAACTTGTCGGAACAGAGGTTAAATCACTCCGTCTGGGGCAGGTCAATCTTAAGGACAGTTGGTGTTCAATTGACAACGGAGAGCTGTTTATTAAGGGAATGCATATTTCACCATATGAAAAAGGAAACATTTTTAACCGTGATCCTATAAGAGTCAGAAAGCTTTTGATGCACAGGAAGGAAATAAACCGTCTTTTTGGAAAAATAAAGCAGGATGGACTGACGCTTATTCCTTTGTCACTTTATTTTAAAGGATCGAGAGTTAAGGTTCAGCTCGGGCTTTGCAAGGGCAAGAAACTTTATGACAAAAGGGAAGATGCTGCTAAAAAGGATGCAAAACGTCAGATTGAGAGAGCAGTTAAAAATCACTTTTAATGGGGGCGTAAAGGTTTCGACGGGGACTTTGAATCACAATAAGCGGGTAGAGCTGGCGTAAACTCTTAAAACTGCACCACGTTTTAAATATAAACGCTAGAAATAATATTACAGTTAGCTCAAGAAGCTACGCTGTAGCAGCCTAAGTCTGCTACTGTCCTCCTTTTGAGAACCACGGCTTAAGGTTGGGCATCGATTAGTGGTGAACGTTCTTTTGGACTGTTCCGGCCAGATGAATGTATATGGAACTACTAAAACTGTAAGCCTGTTTGTCGGCGTATGGCAGAGGGAATGTTAAAAGATAAACTACACTCGTAGAAAGTTGTGTGGATTGGTTTTCGGACATGGGTTCGACTCCCATCGCCTCCACCACAATCGTATCTTTGATGATACAATGTAAGAATCATGCACCCCAAAAATCGGGTGCATGATTTTTTGCTTTCATGAGCTAAAGTGCAAACGATAGCTCAGCGTTTTTTCAAAAAGCAAACGATAGGTGGCGTTTTTTAAGGGGTTTCGATTTGACTTAATTTTATTAAGTGGGTTTTTGAGAGGGAGAAGGGAGTGAAAAAGCAGCCTTGTAAGAACGCTTCCAAGTGGGCTAGGATTTTACAATTATGGACTTGAGTTATGAAAAAAAACAGCCCTGCCGGATTTCTCCAACAGGGCTGCAATTATCTCACACTTTTATCTCCGTCCCATCCCGGAATAGAAACACCAAACTCCCATCATGGAACACGGTGAGATTTTCCAGAACGGCATTCCAGACGGATTCATCAAATGTTTCCAGCACAGAATCGGTTTTCTTTAACGTCAGCAAAATTTTCTGCATCTTGGCAATCCGGCGTTTCCGGTCGGACTCAGCTATCTCCTCAGCATCCAACTGAGCGGAAAGCTCCTCATATTTTGCATTGAGTGCATCGAAATTCTCTCCACCGTGCTGGATGTAATCTTTTAGCTTTTCATTGACTGCCACTAACTCATCTTGCAGCTCCGCTTTTTTGCTCTCCTGCTTTTTCAAGCGGTTTAAGGCAAATTGGCAATTCTTGATGACCGCGTTGAGTGGTTATTTCCATTTTGGAAACAACCACTTTTTCATCAAGTTCACCCTCTGAGAAAATATTTTTCAAATGTTTGCTGATAGCGGGTGTATTTACTGCAAATAATTCAGCCATGGCTTTTTGTGTGATCCAGATACTGTCATTCTGTATCACTGCATTTACGGAAACATCTGAATCATCAACATGATAAAGTACATAATGCATTTGCTTGTTCATATCATTCATTGCCAAACAACTCCTTCATCAAAACATTTTCTTCTGCTTCAAGTTCTTTTATCTCATCAAAGATGCTTTCAGAACTTACAGGGGCTGTAAATTTGTAGAAAAGCCTTGTAAAAGGAATTTCATAGCCGATCTTGTCTTTCTTTCGGTTCAAAAATGCAAGGGGATTATAAGGCAGGACATTTTTCTGAATATATGCGTCAATATCTTCGCCAAGCGGAATAATTTCCGTATCCGATGCACCTTTGACAGCCTGCGGATTTCCTTTTTTCAAAATCATCTTGCCGTTTTCGTCTGTCTGTGCCGTTTCCACTGTTACTTTTGTGAAACCGAAAAAAGCATTATCGAAAATCTTTGATTCTACAGCAAGGTCATTTGCCGTATAGATTTTTTCTGCAAAATCGTTGTAAGCCTCCATAATGAGAGAAATACAACTGTCATCCAGATCAACACGCTTGTTGCCGATGTTCTTTCTGCGTTTCACATAGCATTTTGATGCATCGATCAGCTGAACTTTTCCAAGGCGGTTTACAGATTTGCCTTTTGTAATGACCCAGATATAAGTGGAGATTCCCGTATTATAAAAAAGGTCAGTCGGAAGCTGAATAATCGCCTCCACCATATCGCCCTCCAGCACATAACGGCGAATTTCAGACGAACCGCTTCCGGCATCACCAGTGAAAAGGGAAGAACCGTTCTGAATGATCGCCATTCTGCCGCTGCCTTCTTTCAGCTTCTTGATTCCGTTCAGCATAAAGAGCATTTGTCCGTCAGAAATTGAAGGAAGTCCTGCTCCGAATCTGCCCTCATAACCTTTTTTTGCCTCGGCTTCAACTTCTGCCTTTTCCCTTTTCCAGTCAATACCGAACGGGGGATTTGAAATAATATAGTCAAATTCATAACCGCTGAATTTATCGTCATTCAGCGTATCACCGTACATCATACCGGAGGCGTTTCCACCTTTGATCAACATATCAGCTTTTGCAATGGCATATGTTTCAGGATTAAATTCCTCTCCAAAGCAAGTGATATCCGCATCTTCGCTGATTTCATGCAATCTTTCTGTCAGACAGCCGAGCATCTGAGAAGTTCCCATTGCCATATCGTAAGCTGTCTTGGTACAGCCATTTTCCTTGATTTCAGCTTTTTCCGGTGCAATGAGAAGTTCTGTCATCAGATAGATAATATCACGGCTTGTGAAATGGGCTCCGGCTTGCTCGTCATAGCTTTCCGAAAACTTACGGATAAGTTCTTCAAAAATATATCCCATATCAGCAGATGTAATCTTATTCGGGGACATATCACCCTTTGCAGATACAAATTCCTGTATTACAACGAAAAGCACATTTCCGTTTGCCATGGTGCGTACCTGATCCGTAAAATTAAATTTTGAAATAATATCTTTTACATTGGAGGAAAAACCTTGAAGATAGTTTTCAAAGTTGGATTCAATGTCATCCGGCTCGGCAATCAGTTTTTTGAAATCGAATTTGCTTGTATTATAGAATGAATAGTCTGATGTTTTACATAAAATACCGTCACGTGCTTCTCCTTCTACCTTCATTTCCGCAAGCTTTTTTCCCATTGCTACGACTGCGTCTTTTGTTGGTGCAAGTGCATCATCAAAACGCTTCAATACCGTCATGGGCAGAATGACCTTGCCGTATTCGTGGGGCTTAAACAACCCTACAAGGTGTGTTGCAATTTCCCATATGAGATTGGCTTTTTCCTGAATATTTATATTAGTCTGTTTTTGCAGTGTGTTCATTGACATAAGAGTGTTCTCCTTTATGTATAGTTATCTTTATTATACCATAAAATGACGAGAAAAGCAAGTGCGATGTTATGACTTTTTGTGCAAAATTGCAAAGCCGATATACTTCCCGGTACATCGGCTCATTTTATCTATTCCAAAAATTTCTGTCATACTCCTGTGGATAAAGTTCATGGCCCTGTTCTATCAAAATATCGCATTTCAGAGCAACATAAGCTTCATTGCTTGCCTTTGGCAAGAGATTTGTGATAAATATAGTGTCCTAATTCGTGACACAGTGCATTATATGCATCTTCCTCACAAAGGTTTTCACTCAGAAAAATAAAGTGATTTCTTTTTATATATCTGTAACAAGCCGCCAGTTTTACCGATTCCAGGGGCATGATATTTATTCCGAGAGCATCTGCAATCACGAACGGGTCACGGCTGTTATATTTTTTTACAAGTTTTTCGGCATCTTTTGCTATCTGTAGCACAGTTGGCATATAAAACCTCCCATCGATGAGATCAGTCTTTTCTATATTTCTTAGGCGTAAAACGGCTGTTTTTCTCTTTTGCTGTAAAATATGCATCCGTGAATGCTCTCATCAAAGCGTCCTTATCTTCTTCCGGCAATTCACCACCGGCAAACAAGCCTGAAACATCGTCAATCAGTTCACGCAGGTCACGTACTCCTCTGCTGCCATATTCCTCTCTTGCTTTTTCGATGATACTTCCTTCTTCTCCAATGAGATTTGCCACAGAAACACCAAGTGCAGCCGCAAGTCTTGAAGCAATATCGACTGTCGGGTATCGTTCCCCGGATTCATAGTTGGCTATTGTTTTAGAAGAAATATTCGCAAGTCCCGCAAGCTTTTCACGGGTCAGCTTTTTTGCTTTTCTTGCCTCCAAAAGGCGTTCGCCAAAATTATTCCCTTGTAACTCCATAATATTACCTACTTTCAGTAATGTTTTTCCACTATAAGAAAATATTTTCCATTTTCCTATTGACAAACGTAGAAAACAGTTGTATAATAATATGCGAACGAACGTTCTAATTTCAATATTATTATACTATATACTTATCAAAATGTCAAGTATTTTTAAGAAAAAAGGTTCTATTTATTTTAGAGGAGGCTGATCTGTATAAGAAATAAATTTCTTGAAAGGAGTTCATATGCAAAGAATAAGCATTCGTAACATCAACAGTCAAAAGAAAGTCAAACCAAGACTTTTTGACCTTATCAAGGAAGAAGACAATCGTGAATGGATCGTGGAGATCCAAAATAAAGAAGGAAAAGAAAAAGTTCCTTTATCAGCAATACTGATTCAGATAACCGCCGCAATGCAATCCGGGAAATAAGCCGAGTCGTAATCCGAATGTGAGATTCATGAACCGTATATTTCCGGATAATCAAATAAAATGGCTTTCGAGCTAACCGTTCCGTACAAGCTATCGAGAACAAACAGCCGAGTCATCATTATGGGTATAGGATAACTATGCCTATGTGATGGCTCGGCTTTTTTATGTGCTTGTGAAGCTATACTTCTATTTTCGTCAAAATAGATTTTGCTTTCCATAACAATATTAGAAATATATGTTTTTCTTTTATATCGTGTTCTATGTATTTTGTAGGGGATATTGACTTTTCTGTCTTTATATAGAAAGGATATTTTTTTTCAATCGTTATATATAGTAGAACCCGTTCCAAGCACGACATTAAACTGCTTATCAATATCCACTTCACCAACTGATCATTGGTGGCTTGAAGGTGTATGT
>OLWA01003143.1_pt1 | contig 13140 bp, 10 predicted proteins | sample 1673251 | NCBI WGS metagenome assembly OLWA01 (sample SAMEA3178937, study PRJEB25190) | human gut metagenome | biome: human gut; feature: human-associated habitat; material: faeces | place: Austria | collected 2013
AGTTCTTAAGCGGTGTATTCAAAGCCATGGAGCTCCCGGTTGAGATCCAGATGGAGTATAATGCCGAGAACGGTTCTCTTGAAGTTGATTTTGCCGGTGAGGATATGGGTATCCTGATCGGAAAAAGAGGACAGACACTGGATTCCCTTCAGTATCTGACCAGCCTTGTGGTCAACAAAGAGCAGAAGGATTACGTCCGTGTCAAACTTGATACGGAGAACTACCGCAAACGCAGAAAAGAAACACTGGAAAATCTGGCAAGAAACATCGCTTACAAAGTGAAAAAGACCAGAAGACCGGTTTCTCTGGAGCCAATGAATCCTTACGAGAGAAGAATCATCCACTCTGCACTGCAGGGAAATAAATTCGTGGAGACCTACAGCGAGGGCAGCGAGCCATACCGCCACGTAGTTGTAGCGCCGAAACGATAAGAAAAGCGTAAAAAACATGCAAAAAGACGGTACCTGTGTAAAATACGGGGTACCGTCTTTTCTGGTTTTCTGCTAAAATGGAACTATTCAGAGCCATGCGAAAGGAAAGAAAAAATGTGGATCTGAATACTGGGATCCCCAAAAAGAGAGGTTTTAGAAAGGACTGGAAACAATGGCAGGATTTCATTTGGATGATACAATTGCCGCAGTGTCCACAGCGATGGCGCCGGCGGGAATTGGTATTGTAAGAATCAGCGGAAACGATGCGTTCGAAGTGGCGGACCGCGTATTCCGTGCAAAAAAAGAAGGAAAAAAGCTTTCCGCGGTCAAATCCCATACGATTCATTATGGATGGATTACCGAAGGGGAGGAAGTGATTGATGAGGTCCTTGTCATGGTGATGAAAGGGCCGAAAACATATACGGGCGAGAATACCGTCGAGATCGACTGTCACGGCGGGGTGCTGGCGGTGAAAAAAGTGCTCGAGGCAGTCTTAAATGCCGGTGCGCGGGCGGCAGATCCGGGTGAGTTTACGAAACGGGCGTTTCTGAACGGAAGAATGGATCTGACGCAGGCCGAGGCGGTTATGGATGTCATCTCGGCAAAGAGTGCGTATGCCTTAAAAAGCTCCGAGAGCCAGCTGCGCGGAACGGTGAAAAAGGCGATCCGGGCAATTCGCGAGAAGCTGATTTATGAGATCGCGTTTATCGAGTCGGCGCTTGATGACCCGGAGCACATCAGCCTTGATGGATATCCACAGAAGCTTCTCGGAATTGTGGAAAAAGAACAGAGATCCATCGACGGCCTGTTGAAAACTTCCTCAGACGGAAAGATCATCCGAGAGGGAATTGAGACTGTTATCGTAGGAAAGCCAAATGCCGGCAAGTCTTCCCTTCTGAACCTTCTGGTTGGGGAAAATAAGGCCATTGTAACGGATATTGAGGGAACCACAAGAGACATTCTGGAAGAGTACATCACTCTTCATGGAATCACGCTGAAAATTGTGGATACTGCGGGAATCCGTGAAACCCAGGATGTAGTGGAGAAAATCGGCGTATCCCGTGCCCGTGAGGCGGCAAAAGATGCGGACCTGATCTTGTACGTGGTTGACAGTTCCACACTTCTTGACGAAAATGATGAAGAGATCATAGAGATGCTGAAAGGCAGAAAAGCCATTGTGCTTTATAACAAAACAGACCTTGCGTCTGCAGTAAGCATGGAGGCGCTGGAAGAGAGAACTTCTCATCCAGTGATTCCCATTTCTGCCAAAGAAGAGACTGGAATCACCCAGCTTGCTGAGACGATTAAGTCCATGTTTTTCAGCGGAAAGATTTCTTTTAATGATGAGGTTTATATTACCAATGCCCGCCACAAGGAGGCACTGGAGGAGGCATCCCAAAGCCTTTCCATGGTGCGAAGAAGCATCGAGGACGGCATGCCGGAGGACTTCTTTTCCATTGATCTGATGGCTGCCTACGCAAGCCTTGGAAAGATTACAGGAGAGGAAGTTGGCGAGGATCTGGTGAACGAGATCTTCAGTAAATTCTGTATGGGAAAATAATGGATGTGTAGATTATACGAGGAGATTGATCATGAAAACACTGGAAGAAAATTATGACATTGTAGTGGTTGGTGCAGGTCATGCAGGCTGTGAGGCAGCACTTGCAGGCGCAAGACTGGGGCTCGATACCATTATGTTTACAGTCAGTGCAGAGAGTATTGCACTGATGCCCTGCAATCCCAATGTAGGGGGCAGCTCTAAGGGCCATCTGGTACGTGAACTGGATGCCCTGGGCGGCGAAATGGGAAAAAATATTGACAAGACCTTCATTCAGTCCAAAATGCTGAACTGTTCCAAGGGTCCGGCTGTCCACTCCCTTCGCGCCCAGGCCGACAAGCAGGCATACAGCAACGAAATGAGAAAGACTCTGGAGAATCAGGAGAACCTGACTATCCGCCAGGGAGAAGTAACCAAGCTTCTTGTTGAGGATGGGAAAATCACCGGAGTGAAGACTTATTCTGGCGCAGTTTACCACTGTAAGGCAGTTGTTCTGTGTACCGGAACTTACCTGAAGGCAAGATGTATTTACGGTGATGTAAGCAATTATACAGGCCCCAATGGACTTCAGGCGGCAAATTATCTGACCGATTCCCTGAAGGAGCTTGGAATCGAAATGTTCCGTTTCAAGACCGGAACACCTGCCAGAATTGCAGGAAATACCATTGATTACAGCAAAATGGAAGAACAGTTCGGTGACGAAAGAGTGGTGCCGTTTTCCTTTTCCACAGACCCGGAGGACGTGCAGATTGAGCAGAAATCCTGCTGGCTGACTTACACCAATGAGACTACCCATGATATTATTCGCGCGAACCTGGATCGTTCCCCGCTGTATTCCGGTATGATCGAGGGAACTGGTCCACGTTATTGTCCGTCTATTGAGGATAAAGTAGTTCGTTTTGCAGATAAAAAGAGACATCAGGTGTTTATCGAGCCAGAAGGCATGTACACAAATGAGATGTATATTGGCGGTATGTCAAGCTCCCTTCCGGAGGATGTGCAGGAGGCAATGTACCACAGCGTACCAGGCCTTGAGCATGCCAAAATCGTGAAAAATGCTTATGCGATCGAGTATGACTGCATCAATCCAAGACAGCTTTATCCAACACTGGAATTTAAGAAAATCAAAGGACTTTTCAGCGGCGGGCAGTTTAACGGAAGCTCTGGATACGAGGAGGCAGCAGCCCAGGGACTGATCGCAGGCATCAATGCGGCCATGGAAGTACTGGGAAAAGACCAGCTGATCCTGGATCGTTCTGAGGCTTATATCGGCGTTTTGATTGATGATCTGGTTACCAAAGAAAACCATGAACCGTACCGTATGATGACCAGCCGTGCAGAGTATCGTCTGCTTCTCCGTCAGGATAATGCGGACCTGAGACTTCGCAAAAAAGGCTGGGAAGTAGGTCTTGTGGATGATGAAACCTATGCAAAAGTAGTGGAAAAAGAGCGCCTGATCAAAGAAGAGATCCAGCGTGTTGAGAATACAAATGTAGGTATGACAGAGGCTGTTCAGAGCCTTCTGGAAAGCAAGGGAAGCACCCCTTTGAAGTCCGGAATCAGCCTTGCTGAACTGATCCGCAGACCAGAGCTTTCTTATGAGGATGTGGCTCCTATTGACAAGAATCGACCGGAGCTTGCCTGGGATGTGCAGGAACAGGTGAATATTAATATTAAATATGACGGCTATATTCGCCGCCAGATGAAGCAGGTAGAGCAGTTTAAGAAGCTGGAAGCTAAGAAGATTCCTGAAAATCTGGACTATGAGAAAGTAAAGAGCCTGCGCATTGAGGCGCGCCAGAAACTGGAACTTTACAGACCGGTTTCCATTGGACAGGCATCCCGAATTTCCGGCGTTTCCCCGGCTGATATTTCGGTACTGTTAGTGTATATGGAGCAGTACGGGAAGAATCATTAATTTGGTACGTTTTAACGGATAAAAATAAAAAGCAGTTTAACGTAAGGAGACATATATGGAATACGATTTAACTCTCTTTGAGAAAGGCCTTGAAGAGCTTGGAATTGCCCTTTCCCAGGACCAGAAAAAGCAGTTTATCACCTATTATGAGTACCTTGTGGAGAAAAATAAGGTGATGAATCTGACTGCAATTACCGAGTATGAGGAAGTAATTCTGAAGCATTTCCTGGACAGCCTTTCGATTGTAAAGGTAAGTAATTTTGACCAGAATAAGCTTGCAGGAAAATCTGTCATTGACATTGGAACCGGCGCCGGATTCCCTGGAATTCCACTGAAAATTGCCTTTCCGGAGCTGAAGATTACCCTTCTGGATTCCCTGAACAAAAGGGTAAATTTCCTGAATGAGGTAATTGAAATGCTGGGGCTTAAGAACGTAACCGCAGTCCACGGAAGAGCTGAAGACTACGCCAAACAGAAAGAGCACAGGGAGAAATACGACTTCTGCGTCTCCCGCGCTGTAGCCAATTTAAGTACTCTTTCCGAGTACTGCATCCCCTTTGTAAAAGAAGGCGGAAGCTTTATTTCCTATAAATCCGGTAAGATCGACGAGGAACTTACCCAGGCCGAAAATGCCGTAAAAATCCTCGGCGGCAAAGTTCAGGACGTGGTAAAATTCCCACTTATGGACACTGATATGGACCGTTCTTTCGTCGTAATCAAGAAGGTAAAACCAACTGCAAAGAAGTATCCAAGGAAGGCTGGATTGCCCTCTAAAGAGCCGCTGGCGTAAGTCTTAAAAAGAAGATTCCGGGCAGATTTTGCTGCCTGGAATTTTTTACTTTCCAAAACACATTTCCAACACAAAATAATCACACTTTTCTCACACAATCATCTAAATTTCCTCACAGTTTGTACATAGAATTATCATAGAAAGTTGTCAGGGATACTCCTGATGCTTGCAACTTGAAGGAGGTAAAGAAACTTGATTGAAGTAAAAAATCTGGTAAAACGCTATGGCGACCATACCGCTGTAGACCACCTTTCTTTTGAAATTGAGAAAGGTAAGATTTACGGATTTCTGGGTCCTAACGGCGCCGGAAAATCCACAACCATGAATATGATAACCGGATATATTGCATCCACCGAGGGAACAGTAGTAATTGATGGTCATGATATTCTGGAAGAACCTGAGGAGGCAAAAAAATGCATCGGATACTTACCCGAAATGCCGCCCCTTTATTTTGATATGACAGTTCTGGAATATCTGAAATTCGTTGCAGATCTGAAGAAAATTCCGAAAGCTAAAAAAGCATCCATGATCGAAGAAATTATGGATATGGTAAAAATCACAGACATGAAAAACCGTCTGATCAAAAACCTTTCCAAAGGTTACAGACAGAGGGTTGGTATTGCACAGGCTGTGCTTGGATACCCGGAAGTCATTATTCTGGATGAGCCAACGGTAGGCCTTGACCCGAAACAGATCAACGAAATCCGAGAGCTGATCAAAGGCCTGAAAAAGAAACACACCGTAATCTTAAGCTCCCATATTCTTTCCGAAGTCAGTGCAATTTGTGATTACGTGCTGATTATTTCCCATGGAAAGCTGGTAGCCAGCGATACACCTGAGAATCTTGGAAAACTGGCAGCAGGCTCCAACAACCTGAATCTTCTTGTCAAGGGTCAGAAAGACACCATCAGAGCCGCTTTAGAGAGCGTAGAAAGCGTGAAAGAGGTTACGGTTAAGAAAGATACAAAGAGCACAGAAGAAGGCGTATACAGCGTCACAGTGGGCACAGAGGAGAATACGGATGTACGTGAGAAAGTATTCTACAGCATGGTAAATGCTGACTGTCCGATCCTTGAAATGCAGTCTAAGAAAGTATCTCTGGAGGAGATTTTCCTTGAACTTACGGAAAGTGAGAAGAAAGATAAAAATCCGGAGAAAAAGAATTCAGGAAAGCCGTTTTTTAAAACCGCTGCAGATGCAGAAAACTATCTGAATGAAAAAGATTCTGGGGAAAGTGAAGCAGAAGAAAACGGATCCGATGAGGAAAAGGAGGAAGAGTAAACCATGCTTGCTATTTATAAAAGGGAGCTGAAAAGCTACCTGACTTCTATGGTTGGATATCTGTTTATGTTCTTTGTACTGCTTATTGCGGGAATTTATTTCTCCGCATATCAGCTTACAGCAGCATATCCAAAATTTGAATACACATTAAATGCTATGACCTTTGTGTTCCTGATCGCAGTGCCGATCCTGACCATGCGTGTACTTGCTGAAGAAAGAAAACAGAAAACCGATCAGCTGCTGCTGACCTCTCCGGTATCTGTGTTCGGCATTGTAATGGGAAAATATCTGGCACTTGTTACCATTTATGCAATTCCTGTTGCAGTTCTGGCAACTTATCCGCTGCTTATGTCAAAGTTCGGAACAGTAGCTTTTGGATCCGCATACACAGCGCTCCTTGGATTTTTTCTTCTGGGCTGCGCAAACATTGCAATCGGCGTATTTTTCTCAGCAATTACTGAGAGCCAGGTAATTGCTGCGGTTCTGACTTTTGTATTTTTGTTCGCATTTTATATGATGAACGGTATTTCATCCTTCTTTTCACAGACCGCAATGTCCACATGCGTAACATTTGGACTTCTGATCATTGCATTGAGCCTTATGATTTACAGCATGATCAAAAATGCAGTGATCTCAGGTATTATTTGTGTAGCTGGCGAGGCTGTGCTGGTGATTATTTATGTAGTAAAATCCAGCGTTTTTGAAGGTGGAATCCAGAAAGTACTTGAAGTATTTAATTTAAGCTCTCACTTTGAAAATTTCACAAACAGTATTTTTGATGTGACTGGAGTATTGTACTTTGTATCTGTAATTACAATCTGCATATTCCTTACCATGCAGACAATACTGAAGAGACGCTGGAATTAAGGAGGTGGGAAGAAATGTTTTTTAGTAAGAAAAATAATAACAATAACAACATAAACGAAGAAAATACGGAAAGTGTAGAGAAGATAGAAAACAATAACAATAGTAGCAAAAAACAAAGGAAAAAGTTTAAAGATACAATTAACAAAAAGTATCTGAAAAATGGAAGCTACAGTTCTATTATGATTGTTGTATTTGCTGCTATCATTATTGTTATAAATATGATAGCTGGAAATCTTCCTTCTAAATACACCCAGCTTGATATCAGCTCCGAAAAACTTTATACAATCGGAGATGAAACAAAAGCAATGCTGAAGGATCTGGACAAAGATGTGATCATATATCAGATTGCCCAGAGCGGAAGTGAGGACGAAACCATCAGCAACCTGCTTCAGAGATATGCAGATGAGTCTGATCATATTACTGTAGAACAGAAGGACCCGGTGGTAAATCCGAAATTTATCAGTGAATACACAAGTGATAATCTATCATCCAACAGTCTGATTATTGTATGCGGTGACAGGAATAAAGTTGTAAATTATAACAATATATACGAATCATCCCTTGATTACAACACATACAGTTATAAGACAACAGGGTTCGATGGAGAAGGACAGATTACAAGTGCCATTGCATATGTAACCAGCGAGAACCTGCCGGTGATGTATACATTAGAGGGACATGGAGAGCAGGATCTGGATTCCACAGTGAAGGAAGACATTGAGAAAGCCAACATGGAGATTAAGTCCCTGAATCTGCTTACAGAGGGAAGCGTTCCAGAGGATGCGAGCTGTCTGTTGATTGATGCGCCTACAACCGATATCTCAGAAGATGAGAAAACAGCGCTGATCGAGTATCTGGAAAATGGAGGAAAAGCAATGATTTTCTCTGATTACACCGGACAGGAAATGCCGAATTTTGACGCTGTACTTGAAAATTATGGTGTAAATCGAGTAGATGGCCTGGTGTTTGAGGGAGATTCCCAGCACTATGCGGCACAGATGCCATATTATCTGGTACCTACCATAAATAGTACAGACATTACTTCTGATCTTGTTTCTTCTGGATATTATATTCTTATGCCATACGCACAGGGAATTCAGAAATCAGAAGATGTAAGAGATACTGTAACGATTGAAAGTCTTCTCACAACCTCTGATAGTGCTTATTCCAAGACGGATGTGAACAGCGGAACTCTTTCAAAAGAAGATGGAGATGTTGATGGTCCGTTTGATCTGGGTGTAAGCATTACAGAGACTGTTGATACTGATAAAGAAACGCACATTATTTATTATTCAACATCAAATTTACTTCAGAGCCAGGTGAACCAGATGGTTTCCGGCGGAAATGAGAAACTGGTAATGGCTTCCTTAAGTGCTCTTGTTGACACGGAGGACAGCACAACAGTCTCTATCCCGTCCAAGAGCCTGGAAGTATCTTATCTGACTTTGACAGCATATGATGCAAGCTTCTGGAAGATCTGTGTGATTGGTTTGATTCCGGGAGCATTCCTGTTAGTTGGATTTATGATCTGGTTAAAGAGGAGAAAAGCCTGATGAAGAAAAAATCTGTAAATCTTATTACAGCAGTGGGCGTTTTGGTTGTTCTCAGCGGAGCTTACGTAGGTGTAAAAACCTACGTGGCGAAGCAGGATGCCGAAGAGGCAGAAGCCGATGAGGAGGAATCTCAGGAGATTATTTCCATTGCGTCCGATGATGTAAAATCTGTTAAATTTGTAATGGATAAAAAAGAAGTTACTTTTGAGAAAGATGGAGATTCCTGGGTGAAAAGCGATGAGACTGCTTTTCCTGTAGACCAGGATAAAATGGATACTCTGATCAGCTCCCTGAGCTCTGTGAAAGCGGAACGAACACTGGAAGATGTGGAAGACGCTTCTGAGTACGAGCTGGAGCAGCCGGAAAATACAATCACAGTGACAATGGAAGATGGAAGTGAAACGGTTATTCGCGTTGGCATGGAGAATGATTCTACCAGCCAGGAATACATTGACCTGGATAAAGATTCCTCCACTGTTTATGTAGTTAGCAATTCCACATTCCAGTCCTTTGAAGGAACCTTGTATGACTTTGCTGAGAGCGGAACTTTCCCAACAGTGGATTCCTCCACAATAAGTAAAGTGTCTGTGGATGGAAAAGATTCTTCCTATAGCATTGAAAAGGATGAAAATAACTTCTGGAATATAACAGAAAACGGCAACACGGAAAAGGCAGATTCTGCAAAAGCTACATCCCTGACAAGTGCCGTTTCTGGCATGGCATATGCAAGCTTTGTTAACTACGACTGCTCAGATGAAGAGCTTTCTCAGTATGGTTTGGATAAGCCTTATGCTGAAATTACGGTGGATTATCAGGAAGAAGTCGAGAAAGACTCCGCTGATGAGAAAAATGAGGCTAAAAACGGCTCAGAGGACGCTACAGAGGCACCTGAGAATGCGAACCAGGATGAGAAAAAAGCTGCCGATTCTGAGGAGAGCACGGCGGATGACACAGCAGAAAATGATGATGCAGAAAGTGCGAACGATACAGATACAGACGAAGCTACTGCGGATTCCGAGGGAGATGTAGAAGAGGCTGTAGATGAAGCTGACACAGATTCTGAGGAAGAGGTTGAGACCGAGATGGTTGATCGCGAGCTTGTGATTCAGGTTGGCGATGAGTCATCTGACGGCGGACGATATGTACGCGTAAATGACAGCAATGAAATCTATACAATTTCAGAAGATACGCTGGACACCTTCCTGGGAAAAACAGCTGCCGATTTCTGGGATCTGACAGTAAGTTATCTGTCAGTTAATAACCTGGAAACATTGGATGTAAATTACAAAGGTGATGAGTACACTGTAAATGTTTCACGTGAAACATCTTCGGAAGAAGAGGAAAGCAGTGATGAGGCTGATGTAGATAACAGTACAGATGACAGTGCTGAGGATGCCTCAAGTTCCGCGACTGTAACATTGTCCTATAAATTGAATGGCGCCGAGCTGGACGGTGCTACATTTACCACTTTCTACAATAAACTGATCAACTTGGCTGCACAAAAACGACTTACTGACAAATTTGAGTCAAACGCAGACCCTGAAATGACAGTAGATTTCACAGATGTTGACGGAAATAAAACAACCGTAGAATATTACTCCTACGATACCAATTACTATGCTGCCGTTACAGATGGAAAAACATATCTGATAAACAAAATGACAGTGAAAGAATTATTCCAGGCATTTGAAACTGTTGCAGGGATAGAGGAGAACAGTACAAGCGATACGGATGATAACGCTGAAGAAGAGGGTACTGCTGCTTCTAATAGCCTGGCGAAAGACGAAACAGATGCTGCAGAATGATAGACTGCGAAAACGGGTTGGATAAGAACTAAAATAATTTGATGTAGCTGGCTTTTGATGCGGCAAATTTGAAGAACTTCGATGTAAAACTAAGATGCTAGTTTTGCATCGGAGCTCTTTTACTCTTTTGGGTTTCGCAAAAAAATAGACATTCTGCGGAAACTTACTTTTGCATCGCGGAATGTGTTTTACTATCATGCATCTTTACTGTTTTTGAATAATTGCGCGTCGCATTCTCGTTACTTCCGGTGATGAGTTAGACGCGCAAATTTTTTTACAAAAAACAGAACAAACGTTTACACAAACAGATACATATGATATAATATTTATATGGAAAAGATATATTTGATATAGATATAACAAACTTTCATATGGTAGGGGATATGGCTGTTCTTTGCAGTATCATCTTGTCTGGTGTACAAAATACAGAAAAAGGTTTTAAAAAATGGAATCGATACAGAATGTAAAGAAATGTTACAGGATCTTGCAGAAGAATATAAATTTCAGATCCTGGCAATGGAGGTGATGCCGGACCATATCCATCTGCTTGTTTACATCGAAGGACAAAAGGAAAAAGAAAAAAGAAAAAAGCCTGACAGAAGAAATGGTTTGTTGGAGGAAAAGAGATGCAGACAGTATCCAGCTATGGCGTAGAAGTACGAAAACAGAATATCCCGATCCGCCAGACACTGGGACTCTATCGGTCTGCGGTCAGCTATCTGACAGAAATATATGAGCAGGTGTGGGAAGAACTGGAAGAGATCCCGGATGCTAAAAGGCGTTTTAATGCCGCAGAGCATCTGGTGCATACTACGAAAAAAAATCCTGCACGTTTTGATTTTGACTTCCGCTTCCCGAAGATGCCATCCTACCTCAGAAGAGCTGCAATCCTGCATGCATTGGGAAGTGTATCTTCTTACAAAACACGGATGGATCTGTGGACAAAGTCAGGGGAAAAAACAGGGATGCCCAAACTGGTGTATGAGAATCATGCCATGCCTGTTTTTTACCGTGGTGTCATGTACAGAGAGGGAGCAGAAGGAAAAGAGGAAGCATATCTGAAACTGTATGATGGCCATGACTGGAAATGGTTTTGTGTGCGTTTAAACCATACAGATATGGAATATCTTCGTAAGAACTGGTCGGGGAAAAAGGCATCTGCCCCCGATACTGGAGAAAAGACACCATAAATATTTCCTGCGTTTTTCCTATACGGAAGAAATAACACTTACAAAAACACCGGTAAAAGAACAGGTCATCTGCAGTGTGGATCTGGGGATCAATACCGATGCAGTCTGTACCATTATGCGGGCAGACGGAACTGTCCTGGGAAGAAGATTTATCAATCATCCCAGTGAAAAAGACTGGATGTACCGCACGCTGGGACGGATCCGGAAGTTCCAGAGGGAACACGGCTCTGCGCAGTCACGGGGAAGATGGGCATATACGAAACGCCTGAACATAGAGCTGGGAAGAAAAATTGCAGGTGCGATCGTAAAATATGCAGAAGAGAATCATGTGGATGTGATCGTATTCGAATATCTGGAAATGCAGGGAAAGATATCCGGAAAGAAAAAACAGAAACTGCATCTGTGGAGAAAACGGGATATCCAGAAACGCTGTGAGCATCAGGCACACAGAAAAGGAATGCGGGTATCCAGAGTCTGCGCATGGAATACGAGCAGGCTTGCATACGATGGCTCCGGAAGTGTGTCCCGTGACCCGAAAAATCACAGTCTTTGTGTATTCCAGACAGGAAAAAGATATAACTGTGACCTGTCGGCATCGTATAATATCGGAGCAAGATATTTTATCAGAGAACTTTTAAAACCCCTTCCGGTAACGGAAAGGTCTTTGCTGGAGGCAAAAGTCCCTCCGGTAAAGCGTAGAACCTCATGTGTTTATGCAGATCTGAAAGAACTTCATTTACAAATGGAAATCTTAAAGGCAGCATAAATGCAGGCAGATATACAGCGGACTACCTGCAATGTGGGAACCTGCCATATCTGGCATGGAAAAATGCGCATAACTGCGCTGACCTAAGTTACAGGCGTATCCGCCGATATTTAGTCTGACGCCTAAAGCGTCTGGAAGCACGCGACTTCAGTCGTGTGAGGATAAAGTTTTTAATTCACTTTGCGGATAATTATGATGAGGTATTTTGTTATGGGATTTCTTTTTACAAAAAGAGATGTATGGTAAAAAGAAAATAGATAAGATAATATGAAGCAATTTTTCCGGAAATGGATAAGATTACAAAATACGGTGACATAAGAAAAGAGGACAGAAAGATGAACTACAGTTTTAACAGCAGAGTCAGATACAGTGAGACAGGTGAAGACGGCAGACTGACATTACCTGGGGTTTTGAATTATTTTCAGGATTGTTGTACATTTCATGCGGAGTCGGTCGGACTTGGCGGGGATGTGCTGAAAGCGAGGGACAGGGCGTGGGTTCTTTCTTCCTGGCAGGTGATCGTGGATGAATATCCGGTGATGGGGACAGAGATTAAGATTACAACAGCAGCTTATGAATTCAAGGGATTTATGGGAATGCGTAACTTTATCATAGAGACTACAGACGGAAAAAGACTGGCATGGGCCAATTCGAACTGGACACATCTGGTAATCAGTACGGGACTTCCGGCGCGGCTGACTCCGGCAGATACAGACAACTATGTACTCAGCGAAAAAATGGAAATGGATTATGCTCCAAGGAAAATCAAACTGCCGGACAGTATGATCCCACAGGAATCTTTCGCAGTGCAGAAGCATCATCTGGATACGAATCATCATGTAAATAACTGTCAGTACATCTGCATGGCAGAAGATTTTCTGCCGGAGGATTTCAAAGTATACCAGATGCGCGCAGAATATAAGATGCAGGCAAAACTTGGAGATACCATCTGCCCGAAAACAATGACTGAAGCCGGGAAAG
>OLWA01003144.1_pt1 | contig 13138 bp, 10 predicted proteins | sample 1673251 | NCBI WGS metagenome assembly OLWA01 (sample SAMEA3178937, study PRJEB25190) | human gut metagenome | biome: human gut; feature: human-associated habitat; material: faeces | place: Austria | collected 2013
TCGGCATAGCGCAAAACAATCTGGTCATTACCCACCGTATTATAAGTGGCGCTCTTGACATCCTTGAATTTTTTCAACACAAAGACCTTGCTTTCCACTTGTGTATATTCTATCAGTTCCTTGCGCTTATCATCAGCGTCCGAATAACACTTTTTCAATGCTTCCGTCTGGTTGGTATCATCGCTCAGATTGGTTATGGAGAACCAATAACCATGCCCCTCACCCTCTATATCCTTATTGAAACGAACTGCAAAAATAACCTCATTATTCATTTCATTATCCACATCGAATACTTTGTCCGGAGAAGACATCAAACTATATTTACCTATAATCTGAGACAGAACATCCCTCGCTTCCTCCCACTTATGGAAAGTTAGATACACCTTACCCAACAGCGCTTTGGCAGCTCCCAAAGTTATACGCCCTACTTCGGTACCTGTGTACGACTGAGGCAACATATTATTTTCTATTATCTGCTTCAAATCACCTGTCAGAAAATCATAAACCTGTTGTTCCGAACTGCGTCCGATCGCCAGCGCTTCAGAAACGGTTACGACTTTATCAGTCATAGGTACTCCTCCCCATAAACGGTACATATTAAAATACGTCAGGGCACGGATAAACAAGGCTTCAGCTTTATACTGTTTTTTCAACGCTTCATCGAAATCCGCTCCATCTATTTTATCCAGCACCAGATTACAACGGTACACACCATTATTAAAATTAGCCCATGCATCCTGCAAGATACCATTCGACGGTTTATCGGAAAACTGGTCTATATCATACCGATCTTGCGTTCCGGTAGTGGGAGCGCTCAAATACAGATTATCACTCCGATATTCACAGCACTCGGTAAAATAGCTTACCTGCGTCTGCAACTTTGAATAACAACCTATAACCGCTACATTAAAATCCTCGGCCGTCTTATATATCTTATCCGTAGGTACACTACTGCTCGGTTCCAAATCGAAAAAATTATCAGTACAGGACACCGACAGAAAAGCGGCTGATGCTATTAGAAGAAGTTTATATTTTTTCATATTTCATATCTATTAAAGGGATAATTAAAGAGTTATATTCAGGCCGAATAAAAACGTTCTGGCCAGTGGATACGTTCCATAATCTTCACCCGGAGAGAGTGAGTTCCCGGGACGTGCATTAACTTCCGGATTATATCCGCTGTAATCGGTAGATGTCCAAAGATTTTGTCCCGACACATACACTCTCAGCTTCTCGACAAAGAAGTGGCGAGTCAAGCTTTGAGGCAAAGTATATCCTAAAGTCACATTTTGCAATCTCAGGTAAGAACCGTCCTCCAAATGCCAGGTTGAAGTTCTGCCGTTGTAGCCTTTTGACTTACGATTGGCACGATTCACCTGACCGTTACCCGGATTATCAGCATTCTTCCAACGCCCCAAAGCAATCGTCGTTCCATTGACATTACCTTCCATGTTGTCAATATATCTTCTGTTCAGGTTCAATATCTCATTTCCATAAACACCCTGGAAGTTAAAATCCAAGTCTATCCCTTTATACCATACTTTACCACCGAAACCATAAGTAAAGTCAGGCATATAATTACCTACAATCGTACGGTCTTTATCCAAATCCATCACGCCGTCACCGTCTACATCTACAAAACGGAAATCACCCGGCTGAGTATTGCTGAAATGAGGATACTTCTTCAGCTCTTCTTCATTGGAAAAGATACCGTCTTGCACCAACAGATAGTAACTGCCGATAGGCTCACCCACTTTAGTGATATAATAAGCATGGTCTACGCTGCCGGTAGAGATAATAGGAGCGTTGCCGGGACCAAGAGCCTTCACCTCATTCGTATTGGTCGCATAATTGGCATTGAACGAATATCCGAAATCTTTCGTAAAATTCTTCTGAGAAGTCAAAGCTATCTCCCATCCTCTGTTATTCACTTTACCGATATTCATCAACGCAGTACTATAACCTGTCAGATGAGGAACAGGGACATTCAGAAGCATATTGGAAGTATTCGTATTGTAATAATCTACCGTAACTCCCAGCAGCCCCTTAAACATCTGTATATCAATACCGGCATTAATCATCGCATTCTTTTCCCAGCTCAAATCCTCATTTTTAATCGTATTGGGCTTATAGCCATAAATGAGCTGGCCGCTGTTTGTTCCAAGTATATAATTATCGATTGCCATAAGCGACAGATGGTCATAGTTGCCTATTTGAAAATTACCGGTAACACCGTAACTTGCCCTTATCTTTAAATCATCTATAAAAGAAAGCGCCTGAGCGTTTTGGAAGAAATCCTCACCGCTGACTCTCCATGCTGCCGAAGCTGACGGGAAGTATCCCCAACGGTTATTCTTTCCGAAACGTGAAGAACCATCGGCACGTATGGCGGCAGAAGCCATATATTTACCTTTATAGCTATACTGGGCGCGTGCCAGATAAGAGGCTATGGTCCATTGCGTCTTATCGGAGTTACCTTTCGTCACCGTACCGCCCGAGATGGTCTGGATATAATCATTCGGAAAGTCTGTGGCCGTTACATTATCTCCTTTATAGGTTTCTTTCTGCGCAGACTGAACCAACACTACATTTAAAGAATGGTCTTCATTGATAGTAGTATTATAATTTATCTTATTCTCTATCAACCAATTAAAATAAAAGCCGGAAGAGCTGTAAGCAACAGGATTGGATTTGGTATCATAATACTTCTGCCCCAGCAACGGTAATTCCGAGGAACGGTACGTATCATTATGCGAGCCGTAATAATCGCCACCGAAAGAAATATTGTAAGTCAATCCTTTAAAAAACTCTATTTCAGCAAACACTTTTCCTACAATGGCCATGCGGTCTACAACGTCGGATTGCAAATTGGCCATCGCGACAGGGTTCAATATGGCATTGTGTTGATAGTCGTTCCCGATTCTCCAATAACCGTTTCCCTGATAATTATAACTTCCGTCCGCATTATATACAGGCCATACAGGCGGCATCATCAACGCAGACTGTACAACACCGCCTGAACCTGATGCGTCCACACGGTTGGAAGTCGAGTAGGACGGAGAGAAATTAACCCCGAACTTGAATCTTTTGTACTGGCCGTCAAGATTCATACGCATACTGTATTTCTTAAAATCGGATTTGATAACGACACCTTCTTTATCGTAATAATTGGCCGAAACAAAATAGCCGACCGTTTTCCCACGCCCCGAAACAGAGATATTATGGCTCTGTGTACCGGCAGTCCGAAAAATGGCATCCTGCCAATCGGTGTCCGTCAATCCGCGGTCGCCATTCAGGTAAGGGAACAGTTCGGTGGGAATACGTTCCCACGAGTTGGGACGCATGCCGTTCGGGTCGTCGGGCGAAACTCCCGGATTGGCATCCAGATAGGCGTTGTCATGACCGTCCTTGGCAAACTCCGCAAACTGGTAGGCATTCATCATATCCAGTTTCTTCGATACATTCTGTATGCCATAATAACCGTCATACTGTATCTTCACTTTTTCCGTCTGCCCCTGTTTGGTAGTAATAATAATAACACCATTGGAACCGCGGCTGCCATAAATAGCTGCCGACGAAGCATCCTTCAACACTTCCACCGACTCTATATCATTATTATTAAGATTGGCGAAGCCACGTTCTACCGGTACACCGTCAATGATGTAAAGCGGATCGCTACCGGCATTGACAGTACTGATACCACGCACGCGGATACTGACATTGCCTTCCGGATCACCGCTTGGAGTAGTCACCTGCACTCCCGGCATCTTTCCCGCCAACGCCTGACGAAAATCCGAAGCGGATGTTTTGGCAATATCTTCCGCCTTCACAGAAGATATGGAAGTAGATACGTCGCTCTTCTTCTGCACGCCATATCCCACAACCACTACTTCCTCCAACAATTCACTGTCCTCTTTCAGAATTATATTGGCAAGCGCTTTGTCCCCTGCCGAAAAAGTCCGTGTCTTGTAGCCTATAAACGAGATGACAACTTCCGCTTTCTCGGGAACGCCAGCCAATGTATATTCTCCGTCAACATTCGTAATCGTTCCCAAAGAAGTGCCTTTCACGGCAATGCTCGCACCAATTACCGGTTCGCCTTTTTCGTCAACGATGATACCGGAAATCCTTTTCATCTTTCCACTCTGCCCTGCAGCTTCCGAACTGTTTTTCGCTTTCAGATAGACTTTCTTTCCGCTTATCTCATAAGCAACGTTCATGCCGGACAGCAATCTGTTCAGTACATCAGACAGTTCTTCTTTATCCGCCCGGACAGTAACGAGTTTATCGGGATTGACCGTAGGACGGCTGTATGCAACCGTCAGTCCGGTCTGTTGAGTAATGGCATCAAAGACTTTCGCCAGTTTCACCTGCCGGAAATCCATTGAAACCTTTTGAGCAGTGGCCGTAATACAAGCCATAGAGCTAAAAAGCAGTACAAGCAGAATCTTGTGTTTCATAACTTTAATTTTAGATTAGCAATAGTATAAAATTCTCTTTATACTAAGTAGACACACAAGAGTCCGGAACGGGTGAGAGAAAATCTCTTTTTTTTTGCTGAATTTTATTTTGTAGTGACAATTACCTCTTTTTCAGCCTCATCATACCGAAAGTATAAGGGGGCGATCTTCTCCAAATCACGCAATACTTTTTCAAGAAGTGTATTTTCGGAAGTCAGCGTGAAATAAACATTCCAAGCGTCCTGGTTCTCCACTTTAAAATCAACATTATACCAGCGATGCAGCACCTTGATAACTTCCGCCAAAGGAGCATCCCTGAAAGCGATTACATTTGTTTTCCACAAAGAAGAAAAGCGGGTGTCACTGTTTCGTGAAATGGTACAGCGGTCGTCCTCCCGGTTGTACACCAGCCGTTCACCGGGCTGCACCGGATATTTCTTATCCGAGGGGAGCGTAAGGTCGATACGCCCTTCATCCAGACATACGGTAATATCTTTATTATCCGGATAGGCATTGACATCGAACGAAGTTCCCAGTACATGAATGGCAGGTCCGTTCAGATTAACGATGAAAGGGCGGTCCGGATTTTTAGATACCACAAAATAAGCTTCACCTTCCAGATAGACTTCGCGGCTGGAAAGCGCGAACTTCCTGGGGTACTTCAAGCGGGAATCGGAATTGATATATACGCGTGTGCCATCCTGAAACATCATTTGCAGGCGCTCACCCTTTGCCACATAGATTTCTTCGTAACCGGAACCGCCAAACAAATCCACCCGCTTGTCCAACTGTACAAACAGGCCTGCCAGCACAATAAACGGAATCAATACCGCAGCCGCACGAAAAGCTATCCTGCGGATACGCTTCCGGCGGATATTCCTGCGAATACGGGCAAACAATTCATCAGACGCTATTTCATGGTTCACATAAAGTTCTTCATAACCAAGCTTCACCTGTTCCACCTCACAATCCATGCTTCGGGACAAATAGGCCGTTCCTTCATCCGTAGCGAACCATTGCGCGACAAGACGGGCTGTTTCAGGAGTAGATGTTCCGGCAAGTACTTCCTGTATCTGTTCTTCGGTGGGTTTATTCATCATCTTATTATCCATAGTATAAAAAAGACACTTAAATGCTTCAGCAGGGTGAGGTATGTAACAAATATTAGCAATTTATGCAGATGCGCGCGCAACAACTTCAACGCTTCCGAATAATGGGTCTTGATGGTATTGACCGACAAATGCATGCGCTCCGCTATTTCCTGATTGGTAAGTTCATCACGCACTTTCATTATACAGATTTCACGTTTCTGAGACGGCAGCTTGTCCAGCGCTTGATAAAACAATGACATCAGTTCCTTCTTCTCCAGATTCTCTACCAGCGTATCTTCATATTCGGGCGTGCTTTGCGCTATCTCATAATTCTTTGCGACGGCAGTATTCTCATTGCGGATTACATTAAGAATATGGTTCTTCGTCATCGTCACCAGATAGTTCTTCAGACTGACACCTACGCGAAGTTCCGAACGGAACTCCCAGAAACGGGTAAAGACATGCTGCACCGCATCCTCTGCCATGGTCTTGTTCATCAGGTAGCGATAAGCCAGTACATAAAGCAGCTTATGATACTTTTTATAGACCACGGTAAACGCCTCCACGTCTCCCCGCTCTACCCGCGCGAAAAGTGTTTCATCATCCATATCCGGTGTTAGTGGTATAAACAAAGACATCCTACAGTTGCTCTAAGGTTACAAAAACAGGCCAAATATAGGTATTTATAGATTGAGTAGAATAGAAAAGGATAAAAAATAGCAGAAAACTTTTCATTTGTTTCCTTTCCTTCCCGGGAAAAAAGGCCTTACCTTTGTCTGCTATATCATTATACCTGTAAATATGAAACATCAATCAGAAAAGCCATTGGCACCTTATAGTTTCTCACGTTGCTTCAACGCCCAATGCGCAAAAGCCGAAACCTGCCTGCACCGCCTTGCCGCTGTCCGCGACACGCCCGAATATCCGTCCATCCGCGTCATCAACCCACTGTGCATACCGGCAGACAGCAGCAAATGTCCTTACTTCCAGTCGGCACAAAAGGCGCATGTAGCGTGGGGCATCAGCCATTTGCTCGATGATGTTCCGTACAAATATCTGCATACGCTGAAAAACCGGCTCATCGCCCACTTCGGTCGCGGAAAATACTACCGCTTCTACCGGGAAGAGTCTTACCTCTCTCCCGACGACCAAGCATATATTCGCAGCATATTCCGTCAGTATAACATCCAGGGAGAACCGGCCTTCGATTCTTACAGCGAGGAATATAGCTGGTAGAGTACCGCAGGAATGCCGGGGAATACGCGGGCCTATTTTATCCGACAAGTAAGCTAACAGATTAGTTCACAGCGGTGAACACTTTGTTCTATCGTATAAAAACATTTTGTTTCCATACGATAAAACGAAATGTTCGGTACGTTGAAACAAAGTGTTCCAACGTACCGAACAAAGTGTTCTCCATAGGGAAACAGTTTGTTTCGCGCATCCAAACAAACAGTCGGCCATATCAACGCCGTCCGTTCACCCTACGCAAACGGGAAACAACACACGAAACAGGACAAAAAAGAAGCATATAAGGAGCTGAAATGACAAGGATAAAAATTCTTTTTCTATCTTTGCGATACGAATACGCGATAACAGCGAGCATGACATCACCTTTTCAAGTCCGAGTACCGCTGCCGACTTCTGCACCGGCAGCTGCAATAACGGGTGGCGCGTTTGGAAAGACAAAGACGGAAACACATTGGACGCTGTTTACAGAAAGCAATTAGAGTAGATATTATAAAGATACTGAATAAAAAAGTAAAAAGTAAGAAAACAGAATAACCTTCCAATACTTTCCCTACCTTTGTATATCATAAAACAAAATTGAATGATATGAAGAAGTGTTTCGTTGGATTTCTGGCGTTAGTCGCTGTGTGCAGCGGTTGCGGCACAAGCCAAATGGCGTCGGGCGACCCCGGCGCAATATTTGCGGGTGCAGCCATCGGCGGAAATGTCGGTGGTGCTATCGGCGGTCTGATAGGTGACAATAACGGCGGCTGGCGAGGCGGTTATCGGGGCTCGGCCATCGGCACAATTATCGGAACCATTGCCGGAGCAGCCATTGGGAATGCCGTCTCCGCCCCGAAACAGGAAGAATACAGCTATCGGATAGAAAGAACGGAAACCTGCAAACCGAAGCCCGAAGCCTATCCCGCTCCCTCCGTTTTCGACAATCTGAGAATACGAAACATACGTTTCATCGACGATGACCGCGACCATATAATCACTTCCGGCGAAAGCAGCAAAGTGATTTTTGAAATCATGAACGAGGGGAATCAGACGATATATAATGTAGTCCCTATGGTGACGGAAATTACAGGCATGAAGCGCATCTATATTTCTCCGCCCGTCATGGTGGAACAGATAGCTCCGCGCAACGGCGTGAAGTATACCGCCAACATCAGCGCAGGAGACCGGATAAAGACGGGCGATATCACCATACGCGTGGCCGTAGCCGACGGAAACGGGCAACAATACGACTGGCAGGAATTCTCACTGTCCACCAGGCGGTAAAAGAGTTACCGGAGTTTCCATACGAACCGAACAACCTATAAACAACAGATTATGGCCGACAACTATCTGGAAAATCAATACGAACGATACCTGGCACGCAAGGCCGCCTGGGAAAGAGAACGTAAATACGGAAAGAAAAAGAAATCTGTACACCCGCGCCCTCTGCCGCAACAAGCCGAAGATGATGTTGTGACCGATTCGGAAGAAGTTATGCTGCATCCCTTCCATACGTCCGTAACAGACATTCCGCTGCCGGAAAAGTTTACTTACCCCTTTTGCTACACTCCGCATCCGCTCTGCATCGCGGCGGTGAAAGAGGTACAGGACTATCTTGGCCGACAAGACCGATGGAAAGAAGAGTTGGCGCAAGGCAAAATGTTCGGCGTATTGGTGGTGGAAACGGACAAAGGCGAAATAGGATATCTCGCGGCTTTCTCGGGCATCCTGGCAGGCAAAAACGTGCATCCTTTCTTTGTACCGCCCGTGTACGACCTGTTGCAACCGCAAGGATTCTTCAAAACAGAAGAAGAGCAAATCTCACAAATCAACGTACGTATCAGACAGTTGGAAGAGGATGAAGCATACAGACGGCGGATTGAGCAACTGACCGCCTTGCAACAAACCGCCCGAGCGTCTTTGGAAGAAGCCAGGCTGCAAATGAAAGCCGCCAAAGAGAGGCGGGAAGAACGGAGACGGCAGGCCGCCTTATCTCCCGATTGCCGAATCACTCCCGAAGAAGAAAACACTCTGATACGTGAAAGCCAGTTTCAGAAAGCGGAATACAAACGTATGGAACGTGCCTGGAAAGAGCGTATCGCCCCTTTACAACAAACCGTTTCCACCCACGAGGCCGGCATACAGGCATTGAAAGCCGAACGGAAGGTGCGCTCAGCCGCCCTGCAACAAAAACTGTTCGGACAATTCAAAATGCTGAATCACCTGGGAGAAGTCAAGACGCTTTGCGACATCTTTGAGCAGACCGTACACAAAACCCCACCCGCAGGAGCCGGTGAGTGCGCCGCCCCCAAACTGTTGCAACAAGCCTATCTGCATGGTTGGAAGCCTATTGCAATGGCAGAGTTCTGGTGGGGAGAGTCTCCCAAAACAGAGATACGGCATCACGGACATTACTATCCGGCTTGCAAAGGCAAGTGCGAACCGATTTTGAGACATATGCTGCAAGGTCTTGAAGTGGACGAGAATCCGATGCTGAAGGAATTGCAGTCCAACAAGAAAGAATTGGAAATCATCTACGAAGATGAATGGTTGGCGGTGGTTAATAAACCGGCAGGCATGTTGTCCGTTCCCGGCAAAGAAGATACGGCTTCCGTTTACAGCGTGGTACGTGAACGGTATCCTGACGCGGACGGTCCGTTGATTGTGCATCGCCTGGACATGGCGACATCGGGTCTGTTGGTGGTGGCAAAGACCAAGCAGGTTCACCAAAACCTGCAGGCGCAATTTAAAAATCGCAGTATCCAAAAGCGCTATATAGCATTGCTTCAAGGAATGGTTTCGCAAGATACGGGAACGGTTGAGCTGCCGCTATGCCCGAATCCGCTTGACCGCCCCCGGCAAATGGTACATGCCGAATATGGCAAACCCGCCATAACAGACTTTGAGGTATTGAAACGCGGGGATAACCGCACCCGCATCGCTTTTTATCCACGTACCGGACGCACACATCAGCTTCGGGTACACGCCGCCCACCCGCTCGGACTGCACTGCCCCATTATCGGCGACGAGCTCTACGGAAAGAAAGCCGAACGGCTGTATCTGCATGCCGAGACGCTGGAATTCACCCATCCCATAACCGGGAAGCAAGTGAGAATCAGCCGAAAAGCAGACTTTTAATCAAATGTTCAGGAATAAACAACAATACATATCAGAATGACTATTCTCCGCCCCACCCCGCAAGACTATGACGAGCTGCTCACCGTATGGGAAGCCTCCGTACGAAGCACCCACCATTTCCTGACGGAAGAGAACATACAGTTCTATAAGCCATTGGTACGAAACCGATACTTTCAAGCCGTAGAGCTTTACATCATCCGGAACCGGGAAGGAAAAATCGCCGCCTTCATGGGACTGAGTGATGAGCTCATCGAAATGCTTTTTGTACATCCCGCGGAGCAAGGAAAAGGCTGCGGCAAGCAGTTGATACAATACGCGCTCCACGAAAAGCATATATATAAGGTAGACGTCAACGAGCAAAACGAGTCAGCTCACCGATTCTACCAGCACACGGGCTTCCGGCTTATCGGAAGAGATGAAACCGACCCTGCGGGAAATCCTTTTCCCATATTGCACCTGCAATGGAAGCCGTAAACAAACCCATATCGCATAACACAAAAACAGATTGACTCATGAGAATACACCACATCGCCATCTGGACTTTTCGTCTGGAAGAAATGAAAGAGTTTTATATCCGTTACTTCAAAGGTACAGGCAATGAAAAGTACGTCAATCCCCAAAAAGGATTTGAATCCTACTTTATCCGTTTCGACAGCGGAGCCGACCTGGAGTTGATGAGCCGTACCGATGTACGGGATACTCCCATTGAAGAAAATAGACTCGGCCTGACCCACTTCGCCTTTGCACTCAACAGCAAAGAGGAAGTTCTCGACCTGACGGAACAACTGCGCAGCGCCGGATATACCATCGCCGGGGAGCCCCGTACCTCGGGAGACGGATATTTTGAAAGTGTAGTACTCGACCCCGACGGCAACCGGGTGGAATGTGTGTTCAAGGCAGTCTAAAAAGTCATTTTACACAGAATTTAAATCAACGCCTTTCGCCCGGCATTGCACTAAGTTTCTTATGTTTGCAGCGTAATTCATAAGTTGATTTTAAATTTATCGGAAACCATGAAAATCATTGCATTCCTATTTACAGCATTTATCAGTCTGCAAGCGTTCGGACAAGAGAAATTCCCCGACGGTACGCCTATCCCCGACTGGTTCAGACAAAACGAAATCGTAAACATCGAAACACTGGGACAGAAATATACCATAACCGATTATGGTGTAGTAAACGACAGTACAATCCTCCAAACAGAAAAGATACAGGCGGTAATAGACCGGGCAGCCCGAAACGGCGGTGGTGTCATTGTTGTCCCCAAAGGAACTTTCCTCAGTGGTTCAATCTTCTTCAAACCCCGGACACATCTATATATGGAAGAAGGTTCCGTATTGAAAGGAAGTGACGACATCAGCAATTTCGCCATTGTCAACACCCGCATAGAAGGACAAAGCCTGAAGTATTTCGCCGCTCTGGTCAATGCCGACAAAGTAAACGGATTTACAATCTCCGGCAAAGGCACAATCAACGGTAACGGACATAGATACTGGAAATCATTCTGGCTGCGCCGGCAGGTTATCCCGAAATGCACCAACATGGACGAGTTGCGTCCCCGTCTGCTCTACATCTCCAACAGCAACGATGTGCAAATCTCCGGAGTACGTCTCATGAACTCTCCGTTCTGGACTACGCATATCTACCGCTGCAATAACATCAAGTTGCTGAATCTCCATATTTTCGCTCCCGCCGCTCCGGTAAAAGCGCCGAGCAGTGACGCCATCGATATCGATGTATGCAGCAACGTACTGGTTAAGAACTGCTATATGTCCGTCAATGACGATGCCGTAGCCCTGAAAGGCGGTAAAGGCCCGTGGGCGGATAAAGACGCCAATAACGGCAGCAATACCAATATCATCATAGAAGACTGTACATATGGTTTTTGCCACAGCGGCCTGACGTGCGGCAGTGAATCGATACACAACCGCAACATCATACTCCGCCGTTGCAAAATCAGCAACGCTACCCGTCTGCTGTGGCTGAAGATGCGTCCCGACACTCCGCAACACTACGAATACATCCTGGTGGAAGACATCACAGGCGATGCCAAGAGCATGCTGCTCATCAAACCGTGGACACAGTTCTTCGACCTCAAAGGCCGTAAGGATATTCCCCTCTCACGTGCCAACAACGTAACTTTGCGCAATATCAACCTGAGTTGCGACATATTCTTCAATGTCAGCAAGTCCGACCAGTACGAATTGAAGGATTTCACTTTCGAGAATCTGAATATCAAGGCAAAGGACACCAAATGCGATAAAGAGATTATCTCTAATTTTGAATGGAAGAACGTTAAGGTCAATCAATAACGTTCGCCTCAAAACCACGCAACATATTGATTTCTTCCGCCCAAAGTGATTCATCGGGAGTTTCAAGCACAATCGGCATGTCGTTGAACCGTTCATCTTTCATGAAACGTTCAAAGAAACCCATGCCGATAAGTCCTTTCCCGATGCTATCATGGCGGTCTACGCGAGTTCCCAACGCCTTTTTGGAATCATTCAGGTGGATAGCGCGAAGAAAGCCGAAACCGACGGTCTTATCGAAATCCTCAAACACCTTATCGTACTCGTTTACAATATCATATCCCGCCGTATAGGTATGACAGGTATCAAGGCAAACGCCTACGCGGGACTTATCTTCCACCCGGTCGATGATATGCTTCAAGTGCCAGAATTCATTGCCGACATTACTGCCTTGCCCGGCGGTGTTCTCAATAACCGCCGTAACGCCCTGCGTCTTGCCCAATGTCATATTGATGGATTCGGCCACCCTATCCAGACAAGCCTCAACGGAAATCTTGTTCAAGTGACTGCCCGGATGAAAATTCAGTAACTTCAATCCTAACTCTTCACAACGTTGCATCTCATCCAGAAAAGCCGCACGGCTTTTCGCCAGTCCTTCCTCTTCGGGATGTCCCAGATTTATCAGATAACTGTCGTGCGGAAGAATATAGCGTGCATCCAAAGCATACTTTCCGCAATTCTCCTTAAATAAAGCAATGCTTTCCCGCGTCAGAGGTTTCGCCACCCACTGGCGCTGGTTCTTGGTAAACAGGGCAAAAGCGTTCGCCCCTATTTCATGGGCATTGACGGGAGCGAATTCCACACCGCCGCCGGCGGATACATGAGCGCCTATAAATTTCATATTCCGATTGTTATTCATTTGTTTATTGTTCTTTCATAAATTCCCATTGAGACTTTTTCATATCTA
>OLWA01003146.1_pt1 | contig 13130 bp, 10 predicted proteins | sample 1673251 | NCBI WGS metagenome assembly OLWA01 (sample SAMEA3178937, study PRJEB25190) | human gut metagenome | biome: human gut; feature: human-associated habitat; material: faeces | place: Austria | collected 2013
ATGGTGCAGTTAATGACCAGGGTGGTTCAAACTTAAAATATTGTAATAAAGGTGCATTTGGCACAGCCGCTACAAAAGGTGTGGATACAACTGTTACAAGTAATAGTGCTAATCTTATTACATCTGGTGGTGTGTATAGCAAATTATGTCAATATAGACCCATGGTTACTTTACCTGGTACTTCTGGTAAGATAGGTTATGTATGTTTTGCGGAATTAAAGGTTGTCGAAAACTATACTAATGCACCCATTGAGTTTAAGATATCTAGCAGAGGTCGTTTCATTTGTAATGTGACGGTAAGATTTGTTAATAAAGGCAATACCGACCCAGATATTGAAACTCTCAGTTTTTGCGGGCAGGATTATAAAATATATGCTTATAAGTCCGCAACTAGTACTTGGGAATTATACGCCCTAAAATCGGAAAGTTACGATGCCATTAATGTACTGGCAACATACAGACCTGGACAATTTAATGGCACAATAACTCATCCGGGCACATTTGTCGCAACTAAACATACCGGCACAACTACTAATCCTGTAGTTGATAGTACATGGGGGTACAAAGTAGGAACCGCTGACAATTCCGTCAAATGGAACGGCTTGACAGATGATACAATGACCGCAAATACCACAGATACAAGGCTTATGGTGTTAAATGGTAATAAGGTTCAACACCGTCAGATAGACACGCTTCCGTTTTTGTCAAGCAGCGATTTAGCTCAGCCTGTCCTCTACACCTCAACCACAACAACTACTTCTGCAACTATTACGGGGCTGTTCGATTACAGCCTGATATGGTTGCAGGTGGTAGGCTCAAAAACAACGCATACACACATCTTACCGCTTGCATATCTTAAATCAAAAGGCAGTTTGACATTTAAAGACAGCGGTACACCTATCAATATATTGTACGTTTCTGATACACAAATTCGCTGGTTCGAGTATCAAGGCTCTGGGGCTGAGACTTATTCATCGGCAACAATAGTCAAAATTATTTGAAAGGATTGATAATATGAAGAAGTTGAAAGATTTTTACGGAAAGCCATGGGTCAGAAGAACCGTCCGCACGTTTGTACAGACGGCTGTCGGTTACATAGCGGTAAATCTCGCCGCAATTGATTTTACCGCAGAAAAATCCGTACTCAAAACAGCACTGCTCGGTCTTGCTGTTTCGGCAGCATCTGCGGGGCTTGCGGCAGTTATGAATTACAAGAAAGATTGATTATGGAGGGCAAACAAATGAGTAAAAAAGTTTTTATCGGAGTAGGTCACGGCGGTACTGATTCAGGTGCTGTCAAGTACATTGTGGAAAAAGAATACACGCTTAAAACGGCGTTTGCGGTCGCCGAATGCCTGAGCGAGTACGGCATTGATTACAAAATGTCACGCACTCAGGACATAGACACCGAAATGAACAGCAAGGTCGCTATGTGTAATAAATACAACCCTGACCTTGTTATGGATATCCATTTCAACGCAGGCGGTGGTCATGGCTTTGAGGTGTATTACAGCCGTGTCGGGGGTACTTCAAAAGCTCTCGCCAAAAATATCAATGCAGAGGTATCGAAGATAATGGACAGCCGAGGTATCAAGACAAAGCTTGGTGACGGCGGTTCTGATTACTTCGCAATCATCAGGGAAACGGACGCTCCGGCGGTGCTTTGCGAGGGCGGTTTTGTGGACAGCGAAAAAGACGCTGAATTTGTGAAGAAAAATTATAAAAAGCTTGCAAAAGCTTATGCTGACGGCATCGCTAAAACACTGGGAATAAGCAAGCCTGCGACTGCTCCGAAACCGAGCAACAAGGTGCTTGACAAGTCGGGCTACAAAAAGAACGACAAGACTATCGGCAGTCTGGCACTTAAAGAGCTGCTGCTTACTGCCAAGGCAAAAGGCATTATCAAGAGCGGCATGGACGAAAACCGTGTGGTCGGTGACGGAACTATCAATGCTATAAACGAATGCCTGAAGAAGTGGGGTTACAAGCAGACAGGCGTTGCCGGAGAAAACTTTATAAAAAGACTTGCACAGGAAATCAGAAAAAAATAATCAAGGGAGAGGATAACCTCTCCCTTTTTTTTGAGGTGACATAATGAATTTAAAAGAAATACTGACAGGCGGCGGAGGCCTGCTGCTGATACTGCTGACGCTCGTACAGATAGCACCGATTAAAGCCGACCCGTGGAGCTGGATTGCAAAGAGCATTGGTAACGCTATTAATGGCAGTGTAATTGATAAAGTTGAAAAGCTGAGTAATGATGTGAAAGCTTTGAGAACCGAGTGTGAAGAAAGAGAAGCGACGGCTTGCAGAACCCGTATTCTGAGGTTTGGGGACGAGATTCTGCACGATGTAAGGCACAGCAAGGAGCACTTTGACCAGATACTTCTGGACATTACCTATTATGAAAATTATTGCGGCACTCACCCGCATTTCAGAAACAACGTGGCTGTGGCTACCATAAAAAGAATAAATCATGTCTACGCAAGGTGTATGAGGGATAATGATTTTCTTGAATAGAACAAACAACAGAAATTAACCTTGACTGTTTGGTTTATAGGGGCAGTATGGGGGTAATAACTTTCGCCAAACAACGTATTTGCGTTGTTTATAGCTTAACTTAATTTGCATTCGTAATGAGCAGGTCGCAGGTTCGAATCCCGTCACAAGCTCCATAAAAACCGCCGTAAACAACGTAAATGCGTTATTTATGGCGGTTTAACTTTTATTTTTACTTATTTTGTTAGCAACGTGTTAATAACGTGCAAAAAATTCATGCTTTAAACATATATATTTTCTTCACATGTATGCTTAATTTTGCAGCTATATTCCGTCATTATTTTTTCTTAATTGTCATTTTGATGAGTTTTAGCAGCTGTATAAAAACAAATGTTCCTATTGATGTTCCGCCGATAATACCAAGCTGTGTAAGACTCAGGTCGACAACTTTGAACATCTCGGCAAGTGCAGGAACGAAGATAACAAGCGAAAGAAGTATGAGTCCAACCGCAAGTGCCGCAAAAATATACTTATTATCAAAGAATTTCTTTGTAAACAGAACAGGTCTTTCCGACTTGCAGTTGAATCCGTGGATAAGTCTTGAAAGGCATATACTTGCAAACGCCATGGAACTTGCTGTTGCAGCATCTGTTTTCAGTCCGAAAAGGAAACAAACTGTTGCCGCTGCTGCAATAATTATTCCCTCGGAAAAGATGTTAAGAATGAACTGTCCTGTGAGAATTGACTGGTTTACCGGACGTGGTTTCTCCTTCATGACATCATGCGTATGCGGTTCAAGTCCGAGAGCAATTGCAGGAAGTGAATCCGTAAGAAGATTTATAAACAGAAGATGAACTGCCGCAAACGGAACAGGAAGTGCTGCAAGTGAGGCAAAAAGTACCACCAGAATAGCCGCTGTATTTCCCGATAGAAGGAACTGTATCGAACGCTTTATATTTGCATAAATATTTCTTCCGTTATTAACTGCCTTAACAATAGTTGCAAAATTGTCATCAGCCAGAACCATTGATGCGGCATCTTTGGAAACCTCTGTTCCCGTTATGCCCATAGCTACACCAATATCAGCCTGTTTCAGTGCAGGAGCATCATTTACACCGTCACCTGTCATGGCAACAATATTTCCCCTGTCCTGCCATGCTTTTACGATTCGGATTTTATGTTCCGGCGAAACTCTTGCATAAACCGACTTTGTAGGAACATATTCCCTGAGCTGTTCATCTGTCAGGTCGTCAATTTCGCTTCCCTCGGCCGCTTCTGAAATATCCTTTAATATTCCGATTTCTTTTGCAATTGCTGCGGCTGTAACCTTATGGTCACCTGTTATCATTACAGGCTTTATTCCAGCTCCGATACATTCAGCAACAGCCTGTTTCGATTCCTCTCTCGGAGGGTCCATCATAGCGACAAGTCCCATAAATTCCAGATTATTTTCATCTGAAAGCGAGATTTCTGTACTACTGATTTCCTTGTATGCAAAAGCAAGAATTCTCAGTCCATGAGCGGACATTTCCTCAGCTGCGGCAGTTATATCCTCTTTTTCCTGAGACGTAAGGTTCATTCTTCCGAGGAGAACATCTACCGCACCCTTCGTAATCATTGTCAGCTTTCCGTTGACATCATGAACTGTTGACATGAGCTTTCTGTCTGAATCAAACGGAATTTCTGCAAGACGTGGATATTTTTCTCTTATGCGTTCAAAACTGAAGCTATGCTTCAAACCAAAATTTACAAGAGCAGTTTCGGTCGGGTCACCTATCTCTGTTCCGTCACGACAGACCGAATCGTTACACAATATTCCTGTCAGAACAAGTCTTTTCTGCTCGTTGTCAGTAAAATCACATTTATCACTGTCGATTATCTTTCCGGATGCATATATTTTCTTAACTGTCATTTTGTTCTGTGTGAGAGTTCCTGTCTTGTCAGAGCATATAACAGAAACACTTCCCAGACCCTCAACAGCCTGAAGCTTTCTTATAATTGCATTTTCCTTTGACATCTTCTGCGTACCGAAAGATAAGACAATTGTAACAATTGAGCTGAGAGCTTCCGGAATCGCCGCAACAGCCAGTGCGACTGCAAAAAGGAAAGCATTCATGATGTCCTCACCACGGAATACGCTCAGTCCGAAAACAATGGCACAGATAACCATAATCCCGATTGAAAGCTTCTTTCCAAAGTTGTCAAGATTTACCTGAAGCGGAGTTTTTCTCTCCTCAGCTGAATTGATAAGTCCGGCAATTTTGCCGACTTCTGTATCCATTCCGATATCTGTAACGACAAATTTCGCTCTGCCATATGTTACAAATGTTCCGGAATGAACCATGTTCGTTCTGTCTGCAAGAGGAAGTTCGCCCTCAAGAGTTTCATCACTTTTTTCCACGCTCAGGCTCTCACCTGTAAGGGCACTTTCATTTACTTTCAGACTTGCATTTTCAATTATTCTGCCATCCGCACAGACGTAATCCCCTGCTTCAAGCGAAACAATATCACCTTTCGTAACTTCGTCAGACGGTATCACAACCGTTTTTCCGTCACGGATAACCTTGGCGTTCGGTGCGGAAAGCTTTTTCAGACTGTTGAGCGATTTCTCCGCCCTGACCGTCTGGACAGTACCAAGGATAGAATTCATAGTAATTACGGCGATTATAACAATCATACTTTCGATATCACCCATAACTGCGGAAACAATTGCCGCCGCAATAAGAATCATAACGAGAAAATCCTTGAACTGTTCCAGAAAGATGAAAAATGGATTCTTCGCTTTCTTTCCCGTAATTTCGTTCCTGCCATACTTCTCCAGATTCTCCTCAGCTTTTGCAGAAGAAAGTCCGTTTTCCGATGTGCCGAGCTGTTGTAAAAGCTCTTCCTTTGGGGTCTGGTAACTCTTTTCCATATTTACTCTCCTTTATTTTAAGGGCATTAAAAAAGACTTCTGCTGAAATCAGTTTTCACTGCACCTACAAATTCAGATACAAAAATATGTAAAAACCAATTTCAACAAAAGTCTTGCCGTTTATATATGCTACGGACTGGCATAAAGCCAATCGTACTGACGCAGTCATAAACAGAATAATCCGCCGGCTACTCCCCTTTATTGTATTTACATGATACACCATTTTTTTCATTTTGTCAAGTATAAATTTTATCTTTACAAAAAACATCCTCCAAAACGGAGGATGTCAATTTTATATCAGTTTACTGATGAGCGTTCGCAAGGAATCTTGATATCGCCGCTGCATCACGAACGTTAACCTGACCGTCGCCATTGAAATCGGCTGTAAGAGGAATTTCATCACCCTGTCCGCCTGCAAGCATTCTTGCTATATATGCTGCATCACGAACATCAAGTTTTCCGTCACCGTTTGCATCACCTATATTAGTTTCAGAAGTTCCGGTTCCCTCGACAGTCACGCTGCACGAAAGAATTCCGTTGCCGTAAACAGCATACACCGTTGTACTGCCCTCGCCGACAGCCTCAACATAACCGTTTTCATCAACCAATGCAATTTTCGGGTCACTGTACACCCACTGGACAGTTCCCTCATATCCGAAAATTTTCAGAAGGATTCTGTCCCCGACAGACATATCAAGACTTGTTCTGGAAAGACGGATATCTCCTCCCGGAGTTGTCTGTGTAGTCTGTGAAACAGTTGTTCCGCTTACAGAAACAGAAGATGTCACAGAAGTTGTTGTTTGTGATGTTGCTAATGTCAGATCACATATAAGATAAGTAGTTATTGTCACTGTAGTTATTGCAGAAGTGTTTGCTGATGCTGATGCAGAAGTGCTTGCTGATGCTGATGTTGTGTCTGATGATGTTACAGTGCTTGATACAGTGCTAATAATCGGAATCGTAACCGTTACAACTGTTCCTGTGCTTTGTGATTTTGAAACAGATGTAGAGGTAATCATGACTCCTGGTATAGAAGTTGCCGTTGTTGCACGTGTTAGTGTTATTATTATAAATGACGTTTCGGTTGTTGTAGTTGTCACAGGTGGCTGTGATTCAGTTTCCGTTACATCAGTTGTAACGGTTGTGTACGTTGTTGTAATATCTGTAGTAACTGCTGCTGTTGTAAATTCCGGTTCATCAAGCGATACGAAATTATATCCGTATTTTTCCGCATAAGTCTGTGCGGTTGAACCGGTATAGCCATATATCGTACCGTAAAAATAATAATAATCATCTATTCCTGCGTCGGTGTACCGTTCATTTGAAATCGTACTTCTTTTACCGGATATATAACAATCCGGATTATTTATCGTAATACTTTTCAGATTACTGCACCTTTCAAACGCTCCATCTCTTATATACTTAACGTTCTCAGGTATATTAACATCTGTAAGACTTGTACACATGGAAAACGCACTATCCCCTATTTCGGTCACACTGTCAGGTATATCTACTTCTGTAATATTTTTACAGTAATAAAAAGCGTATTGTCCTATCTTTTCAACAGGATACTCCGTTCCATAACAAGTAACAGCAGAAGGAATTACAACTGTTCCCTCGGCAGATGAATCACAGTCAACAATTTCAGCATATCCGTTAGAATTATTTATACGGTATCTGAGGTCACCATATCTATATGTCGGCTCTGCACTCGACGAGGTAGCAAGCCATGTTGAAGTTGTTGCGGAAGTTGTTGCTCTTGGTGATGTTCTTGTTGTCTCTGTGGCTGACACTTCATATGTTGTTCTGCTTGTCACAGGCGGCTGTGATTCAGTTTCCGTTACATCAGTTGTAATGGTTGTGTATGTTGTTGTAATATTTGTTGTAGCTGATGTTCTGGTAACTTCCGGTTCGTCCAGTGCCTTGAAAGTATATGATGATTTATTCGCTGTATATTTCTGTGCGGTTGAACCGGTATAGCCATATATCGTACCATAAAAATAATAAGTTCCTGTGTCGTTGTCCCATATATTTGAAATCGTACTTCTTTCACCGGATATATAACATTCCGGATTATTTATCGTAATACTTTTCAGATTACTGCACCTTTCAAACGCTCCATCTCTTATATACTTAACGTTCTCAGGTATATTAACATCTGTAAGACTTGTACACATGGAAAACGCACTATCCCCTATTTCGGTCACACTGTCAGGTATATCTACTTCTGTAATATTTTTACAGTAATAAAAAGCGTATTGTCCTATCTTTTCAACAGGATACTCCGTTCCATAACAAGTAACAGCAGAAGGAATTACAACTGTTCCCTCGGCAGATGAATCACAATCAACAATTTCAGCATATCCGTCAGAATAATTTATACGGTATATGAGGTCACCATATCTATATGTCGGCTTTGTAGCCGGTGTAGTAATCCATGCTGAAGTTGTTGTGGCTTTTGTCGTGGTAGTGGTAGTTGTCGTTGTTGTTGTTTCGGTATAACTCGTATGGCTCTCCAATGTAGACGTAGTTGTCTTTACTGTGTTAAGCGTTGTAGCCCATGTGGTTGTATTTGTTGTAACAGCCGTTGTTGTCTGCACAGGGTTTGTCGGCTTGATGAAAAGCTGTACCCAGTAATACCCGTATTCCGAATCAGGAGCGTAAACAACACCTACGCCTATTTCGGTATAGGTTGCATTCATGAGATTATTATAGTGTCCCGATGAATTAACCCACTGGTTCATTGTTGCGTCCGCTGTGGAATTTCCTGCCGCAATATTCTCTGCACAGGCATAGTAACCGATATTGTAATCTTTCAGAACCGTAAAGCAGGACGTATCATCAGGTCTTGTGTGACTGAACTGTTCTGTTATCTCCTCTGCCCTGAGCATAGCGGCATCTGTAAGCGTTTCGTTGAGTGTTACCGGTGCTACACCGTCTTTCGCTCTTTCCTCATTTACCAGTTCAACGATACGCTCGATTTTGTCACGATATTCGCTCGATGAAGCAACCGCTTCTGCCTTTATCTCAGGATAAGCAAATGGAACAGCCGCACTGCCGAATACAAGGGTTAATGCACACGCCGCTGAAACCGCCGTACTGAGAATCCGCTTAAAAATACCCATAAAATTTCCTCCCGTTTATTATTTTATAATTTTATTTTATCATCTAATTTAATTCCTGTCAATAAACAAGGTTATAATTCAGTTATTTCTGCAAATTTTGATAAATCTTCTTGCATATTCCTTTATTTTGGGTTATAATAAGAGATAGTTTTAATGAAATTCTGATTAGATTTATGGAGATTTGATATGAAAGATGGTTTTGTAAAAACTGTATGTGCTTCTCCTTCGCTTAAAGTGGCTGACTGCGAATATAATGCTCAGCAGATTATTGAAATGACAGATAAAGCGTATGCTGAAGGTGCTGTAATATGTGCGTTTCCGGAGCTCTCTCTGACGGGATATACCTGCGGCGATCTCTTTTTTCAGACTGCCCTTCTGGAGAGTGCTCTGGCGGCACTTGAAAGAATCATAAAGCATACTGCGGACTATAACATGGTAAACGTTGTCGGTCTGCCATACTGTCATGAAGGAAAGATATATAACTGTGCAGCGGTCATTAACAAAGGGAAACTGCTCGGTCTTGTAACCAAAAAGAATATCCCGAATTACTCGGAATTCTATGAAGCAAGGCATTTTACTCCGGGAATGAAAATCTCACAGGCAAAAATTTTTGGTTATGATGTCCCGATCGGCACAAATATGGTGTTCAGCTGTGAGGAAATGCCTGAATTTACTTTCGGTGCTGAAATATGTGAAGACCTATGGGTTGCCGATTCACCTTCGGTAATGCTCGCAAAGGAAGGGGTCAACCTTATCGTCAATCTTTCTGCAAGCAATGAAGTCATCGGAAAAGCCGATTACAGACGCACTATTGTAAAGGCACAGTCAGGAAGTCTTTTATGCACATATATGTATGCAAATGCCGGTACTGATGAATCCACAACGGATATGGTTTATTCCGGACACAGTATCATTTCTGAAAACGGTGCAATATCTGCCGAATCTGAAAGATTTGAAAATTCAATGATTTATTTTGACGCTGACCTGCAAAAAATCGAATCTGAAAGAAGACGCTCGAACACATTCCAGAAATCAACTCTTATGCAGAATGAAAAGTACACAAAAGTAAACTTTTCCATCACTTTGCATGACATTAATATACAAAACCATATTTCCCCTACACCTTTTGTACCGGGAAATAATACAGTAATCGATGAACGCTGTAAGGAAATATCCTCTCTCCAGATGTTCGGACTTATCAAAAGGCTGAAACATACCGGCTGTAAAACAGCAGTTATCGGTCTTTCGGGCGGACTTGACTCAACCCTTGCTCTTATTGTTACAGTAAATGCATTCCGGAAACTGGGTCTTGATACAAAGGGAATTATTGTTGTTACCATGCCTTGTTTCGGAACAACCAACCGCACCTACACTAATGCCTGCCGTCTAGCTGAAAATTACAACACAACTCTTATGGAAGTCAATATAAGGAAAAGTGTATTACAGCATTTTGAAGATATCGGTCAGAGTGAAGATGTGCATGACGTAACCTATGAAAATTCACAGGCAAGAGAAAGAACGCAGGTTCTTATGGATATTGCCAACAAAAAAGGGGGACTTGTAATCGGAACAGGTGACCTTTCCGAACTTGCCCTGGGCTGGGCAACATACAACGGCGACCATATGTCCATGTATGCGGTAAATGCATCTGTCCCGAAAACGCTTGTCAAGTATCTTGTAAGGTATGAGGCAGGCTGTTCCGAAGATAAGCTTAAAGCTGTTCTGGAGGATATTCTTGATACACCTGTTAGTCCTGAGCTTCTTCCGCCGGACGAAAACGGAACTATCTCACAAAAAACCGAAGACCTTGTAGGTCCTTATGAACTGCATGACTTCTTCCTTTACTATATGTTGAGATTCGGATTTTCACCTTCCAAAATTTACAGGATTGCAAATATTGCATTTAAAGATATGTATGATAGTGAAACTATACTGAAATGGGAAAAGATTTTTTACCGACGCTTTTTTGCACAGCAGTTCAAGCGTTCATGCCTTCCGGACGGACCGAAGGTCGGAACAGTTACACTTTCACCGAGAAGTGATTTCAGAATGCCGAGTGATGCATCTGCAAACATATGGCTCTCACAGCTCGAAAAAATAAAATGATGCGGTCTTTCCGCATTATACATAAATGGAGGAAAAACAAATGAATTACAAAGAAAGCTTTATTAAATTTATGGTCGAAAGCGGTGTTCTGACTTTTGGTGAATTTACTCTCAAGAGCGGCAGAAAAGCTCCGTATTTTGTAAATACGGGAAATTACAACACGGGTGCACAGCTTGCACGTCTCGGAGAATATTATGCACAGTGCATTCAGGAAAATAACGTAAAAGCTGATACACTGTTCGGTCCTGCATACAAGGGAATTCCTCTCGCAACAGCGTGCAGTATTGCTTTGTACAATAAGTACGGCGTTGAGGTAAACTATGCATTCGACCGCAAGGAAGCAAAAGACCATGGTGAAGGCGGAATTATCGTAGGAAAGAAATTCACAGACGGTGAAAAGGTTGCCATTATCGAGGACGTTATCACAGCAGGAACAGCTATAAGAACTGTTCTTCCGATACTCAAGGAACAGGCTGATGTTGATATTACTGCTCTTATTATCTCCGTTGACAGAATGGAAAAGGGCAAGGGCGAACTTTCAGCTGTTCAGGAAGTAAAGCGTGATTTCGGAATAAATGTTTATTCTATCGTAACTATGGAAGATATCATTGAAGCTATCAAAAATGATGTAATACCGGGAAAAGAATATCTGGACAAGATGATTGAGTACAGAAGTGTTTACGGCATCTGATAATAAATACATCCACATAACAATTGAGACGAGCATTCACGCCCGTCTCATTTTGTATAAATGAGTTCCGAATAAAAAGGTAAAGGTGAAATAAAGTGCAGGTAAATTCGGCTTATCTTAATAATCATATTCCCGAAATTATAGATAATGAAAAACCGCTTGTTGTTACAAGCTGTGGCAATTACCGTATGAAAACAAGAGATGTTTTTGAAACCAGACGTGACAAGGGCAGAAAAGACTATCAGCTTCTTTACATTGCGTCGGGAAAATCCCACTTCTTCATTGACGGAAAAGAACATATCGTGACAGCCGGACATATGGTCATTTTCCATCCCGATGAACCGCAGCATTACAAATACTATAAGGAAGACCGTACTTCTGTATACTGGGTACACTTTACAGGTTCTCAAGTTGAAAAAATCCTGGAACACTATAATATTATCAGAGGTGAAAAGATTATTTACAGCGGAACTTCTCCCGATTTTCAGTGGCTGTTCGGACAGATTATACAGGAGCTTCAGCTGTGCCGTAAGCAATATGACGAGATGCTGACACTGCTTTTGCGTAATATTTTTATCCTGATAAGACGCAGTCTGGAAATTAATAAAAATTTCACTGATACAATGGAAAAGGAAGTTTCGTATGCTATTTATTATTTCAGGGATAACTTTAACAAGGAAATCAATGTTGATGAGTATGCACAGTCGCTGAATATCAGTGTAAGCTGGTTTATCCGCTGCTTCAGGCAGATTACGGGAATGACCCCTTTGCAGTATGTAATCAATCTTCGTATTTCCAATGCACAGATGCTCCTGGAAACTTCGGATTACACTATTTCCCAGATTGCTGAAAGTGTGGGATATGAAAATGCACTTTATTTCAGCAGACTTTTTCATAAGCAGACGGGTATTTCACCAAAGGAATACAGGAAAAAATCTAAACAATAATTCAGACAAAAGCACCGGGGTTAAACACTCCGGTGCTTGTTTTTTTGTGATTTTAAATGTAATTTTTAATTATTTCACTTCAAATTATTATAGTAAAATACCGCCAGCTGAGTTCTGTCACGAAGTCCGAGTTTTTCAAGGATTGTACTCAGATAGTTCCTCACTGTCCCCTCACTCAGATAAAGCTCAGACGCAATTTCCCTGTTGCTGAGTCCGTCAGCAACAAGTTCAATAATATCGCTTTCCTTTCTGCTTATGTCATATCTACTTAAATCAAATTCAGCTGTATTGCTTTTCCGCATAAGTTCAGGAAGTCTGCTGATTATACTGTCGCCGAAAACACTCTGTCCGTTCATGATTGTTTCAAGTGCCGGTGCAATCCCCTGAAAATCCTGTTTCAGGATATATCCCTTTGCACCTGTTTTCAGTGCCTTAACTATGTATTCATCATCGGAAAATGTTGTAAGATACAGAATCTTTGCGTCGCTGTCATTCCTGAGAATTATTTCACCTGCTTCAAGTCCTGTCATGCCGTCCATGCGGATATCCATAAGAAGAACATCGGGTTTATACTGTTCATACAGAGCTACAGCTTCACTTCCGCTATTTCCAAGAGCGGCAACACTGATATTTCCTGTTGCTTCAATGATTGTTTTAAGCGACATTGCAACAATATTGTCATCATCAACTATTACTATTTTCATATTTTACCTCATTTGTTTTTTTCAGTGATACAAAAATGTGAAAGCCGTTTCTTCCTGAACTTATCTCAATAAATCCACCGAGATTTCTTAGAACTTGTTCTCATAGGCGTTTAAGCAATAAATGTAAGTGAGCAATATAGATCA
>OLWA01003156.1_pt1 | contig 13089 bp, 10 predicted proteins | sample 1673251 | NCBI WGS metagenome assembly OLWA01 (sample SAMEA3178937, study PRJEB25190) | human gut metagenome | biome: human gut; feature: human-associated habitat; material: faeces | place: Austria | collected 2013
CATAGCTTCCGGCAATTTTATAAGTATATTCTTTATCCTCATATTTTTCTTTTAAAGTTATTGTATCACCCTTTTTAAGCCTGTATTTATCAAGGACTCCGTCAGAAACATATATTTCATTATCTTTTAATCCCGAAAAATCAATAGCAAAATAAGGATAGGTAAAGCAAAAATTAGTACCTACCACACTGCATAACGCGCTGAAAGTGCCCCAAAAATAGCTGCCGGTCAGCAACGAAACAGTAATGATCGCCAACAGATAAACGCCGGAAACATTGATGGTTTTATCGTACAATAAAACAATATTATAATTAATGACTGTGGCAATCAAAATCAATACCACCGTAATCAGGCCATGTAAAAAAAACTGGCGAAGATTCATACTTATGTCCTTTGCCGACATCTGATACGCCCCCCTTGTTTTGATTATATCATAGAAAAACCGTTTCTGCATTATCCGAGGCAATGTAATTTTTACTGCACAAAGAAATAAATACTTCTTTAGCAACACAAAAAAGATTGCCGCTACAAGTCTATCAACTAAATTTGCTAGCGGCAATCTTCTATTTAATTCTATACCTTAAACATTATACCATGAATTTCAAGCCCATTGGAATCAGAACCAAGGCCATAACAAGTGTTAAGAATACCATCATAATTGCACCTGCTATATATGCAGATTTGGTTGTGGTGAATTCATGGGCATGAATCATTGCGCCATTTACAGAACCGGCCGGCGTTAACAAACCAATTACGCCGTATACAGTGATTACCATCAGCGCAACCTGCAAATTGAATTGTGCCTGTGCAGCCATAGTCATAGCAATCGTCATCATAGTGATAGTAACTGCTACATTATTTGCTACGTTAGTTAGAATAAATGTAATCAAACCTAACGCTAATAAGAAGCTATAGCTTGGCATACTAAACAATGGAGCCATTAATTGACCAACCATCGGTGTAATACCAGAAGCTTCACTGGTAATCTGTCCAGCTACTACCATTGCAGCGGCTACGACCAAAATTAAATCCCAATAAAAATAACCAGGCGCTGTTTTCTTATTCAATACAGGCTGTCCGTCCACTTTCCAAATCATAGCCAAGGCAATCAGGAAAATAACCCAACCATAAACGCCAATTTTACCGAAATAAACACGAATGCCAGTTTGCCCGGCAGCGAAGCTTAAGAAAATACAGCCGATAATATTAGCCAACAGAATACACAAAACCGCTTTTTGCCGTTTATTTAAAGGTAACGATTCTTTCTGGAACTGGGTAATATCAATGTTTTTCAATCTATCTACTTTACAGCCTGGTGTGATAAACATTACCAACATCCAGCCTACGCAGGTAACTGCCAACGTAACCAGTTCACTGATAATCCAGCCACCCATGTTAATCTGAATGCCTGCTTTAGTAGCCATGCCAACAGTCATTAAACACCAGCCTCTAAATGGGAACAAAGAGAAAGCAATGCAACATACTACCATGAAACCCATCAATACCATAGCTGGATATAAATCACCTTTTTTGTAACCAGCCTGTTCAAAAATAGACTGATATACAACGAACATAATCAGCGCAACCAATGTCTGATTCACAACAATACTTATAAGTGCCGGAACTAAAATAATGAATGCAGTCAATACCCATGGCTTCCCTTGAGTAAATTTCGCACCTAACAATTTGTTAGACATCCATTGTGTTAACTGACTATCCTGCAACATGCCCAAAAAGAACATCCCTAGTAGCATCAACATAACGGATTCATTGCCAAATGCCGAAGCAATGGCCGCACCAGTATTACCAAAATCAGTAATACCAAGTGCCACCAAACCAAGTAACGATGTCCAAATTAAGTTATCGGCATCGACAGACCAACCATAAATCAAGCCTAGGAAAATACCGATAACGGCCATCCCATACGGTGTGATGGATCCAATTGGCGGAACAAATCTAAATAAAAACATCAACGCCATTGTAATGATAAAATGCAAATATTTCAAATCTTTTGTCTCTGCTGTTTGAGTAGACATAATTCCCCATCCCCTATCTAAAAAATTATTACTGCTACTCTAAAAAAATAAAAATTTCTATAAAAATACTAGCATCCCAAAATCACCAAATATTATATTTACCTCCTTTATTCTGGATTTTTATTTTTATACTATTTTAGACAATAAAAAATAGAGATGATTTAGTAATTTATACTTTACCATCTCTATATATCCAGTATATATTCACAAAATTTAATATCCTAAAAAGTATACTAATCAATCAGGTCATAATACATTACATTATATAATTGTTTTCAAAATATATAAATTCATCTTATATATTTATATCATACACATCCATGTTTTGTTTTACAAACACTTTTTTATTGTTGCTTTACCTGCCTTGGTACACCATTAAACTGTAACTGATTTTGAAAGTTTATCTTGACATCACAATTTTTTCATTTCACAGGTAAATTTTACTTATCAGATTGCTACATATTTTTTCTGAAATAACAAATACTTTCTATTAAGATGGGCTGCATCCTCTTTCACAGTGTTTGTACACTTGTATCAGAACCATTCAGAAGGGAGTTTTTTATTTATGAAAGCAACAGGTATTGTGCGCAGAATTGATGATCTGGGCCGTGTCGTAATTCCGAAGGAGATCCGCCGCACTTTGCGGATTCGGGAAGGCGACCCACTAGAGATTTTTGTGGACCATGACGGAGAAGTCATTCTGAAAAAATATTCACCAATCGGAGAGTTGGGCGAATTCGCGCAGGAATATGCTGATTCTTTGTTTGAAGCTACAGGTCACATTGCGATTATTACAGACAGAGATCAAATTATCGCTATTGCCGGCGCTTCTAAAAAAGATTTTTTAGGCAAATCCATCGGTATGGCTGCTGAAAAGGTCATGGAAGAACGGAAGGCTGTCAGCGTAAACGATACCGCCATTCATGCTCTGTTCCGAGGCAATAACGACAGTGGCATTGAAAAAACATTCACCTCACAAATTATGGCGCCGATTATCGCTGAAGGGGATCCAATCGGCACTGTCATCATCGCAACCAAAGAAAGCAACATAAAAATGACCGATTTAGAATTAAAACTGGCTGAAACCGCCGCTTCTTTTCTGGCAAAGCAAATGGAGCAATAAACACGAACAGAAAAGAAAGTCTGCTGCAAATCTTTTTCAGGTTTGAGCAGACTTTTTTACATACGATATAAAACTTTGTTAAAAATTTATTTCATTATCATGATGGCCCGTTACCTTCTGTTTACTCCACGATTTCAAATTGGGCAGAAATATATTCTTTCGTCTCTGTATCGATGGATATCCGATAGGATAATCGATACACGCCCGGCTGCAAACCGGGATACCATTCTGCCAGCGCGGAGCCTGGCATTACTTCCTGCACAGGATCTTCCATGCCACAAAACCCGGCCTGACAGAGCACTTCTTGCCAACTGCCATCGAATTTCTGTTGCTCCAGCAAAGGCGCGTACAGCATAGAATAGTCTTCTCCTGTTTCATTGATAATCTGCCATTCCCATTCCTTATCCTCCAGTGTATATTGTGTCTGCGTCATTTCTAAACGCAGCGGCGCTTTTTCTTCCTGTTGTACAACTGTATCGTTCGAATTACCGCCCGATATGCCGCATCCCAATAAACTGCAGCTTAACAAGAACACCATTAATCCTTTACTCCAATCACTCATTCGTCTCGTCCTCTCACTATCGCCTATAAAATTCACGTTCCGTTATTTTTAAGACGATACCGCCGGCAAAAAGTTCCAGAGAAAAACCAGAAAATCCATACTGCTCTTTTGAAAAACTATACGTTTTTTCTTATCAACATTAAAATAATAATAATCCCAGTGGCAAAGCTACACAGGCAATTGCAAAAAGCGCAATAATGGCAAAAATCGCGCAGTGCTTATAGGCATCTTTCGTAGAAATCCAATCCGTATTTCCAAACAACATTGCCGCCTGAGCCGAAGCCCCTGGTGTCATAAAAGCACAGTTCGTAGTCATACAAAACAACAATGCGAATAAATAAGGATTAATACCAAACGATGTGCCAATCGTTGCTAATGTCGGTAAAAATACAATTACTAAAATTAAATTATGCGCCAACTGCGTGACAACCCAGAAAATTGCCAAACAGAGTAAGACAAACACGACTGGGGTAGTATGTGAAAAAACAGGTAGTAATGTACCAACTGCAGTCGCTATAATTCCAGTATCTGCTGATTCTAAAGAAGCAGAAATTGGCATGGTTGCTGCAAACATAATAATGATATCCCAGTTGACACCTCGTTGCACAAGATTTCCAAATCTATAGATTGGTTCTCCATCTTCATCTCTTCTTAAGCACTGAATAATAATAATGGTACAGGCTGCGCCTAAAATACCATAATTATTTATCAAATTCTTTAGAGTTCCTGCGCCTAAAAAACTAGGCAGTATTGCAATTAACATAAAAAAGATTAAAGAAATAATGCTAATAATCTGTTCTTTCGAAATTTTATTATCTCGGTATTGCGCCAAATGGGCTTCGGCTTTCTTCAATGGCTCCACATTGACTTTTAAAATATATTTTCCAAATAGCAGATATCCTATTGCCGAAACCAGCACAATTAATAGCCCATCAATGGCAATTGCTGCTGTTGGCATCAAAAAATTAGCGGCAGCATCTCCTAGCAATCCATAATATATAATTGCCAGGGGCAGAAATGGCAGGGATACAATACTGATTGTTCCAATAAAGACAATGCCGGCAACCATGTAAGCCACATATCCATCGTCCTTTTTAAATCCGACCACCCTGCAAACGCCATAGAAAATACTCCAAAGAATAATAATACCGCCGTACAAATTGATACAACCTGCTACAAGGAAACTGGCTACTAAAAAAAGTGCAGTTAATACCCAAGGCCTTCCTGCACAGATTTTTCGGCTCACGCACCATTTTGCAATGAAGTCCGTCAGCCCACTGACATCTAAGGTCGCTACAAAGACAAATACAAAAAAGCACTGCAAAACAATATTATTTCCAAAGGCTGCACCGAATACATTTAAAACAGTGTCATATCCAGTAAAACCTAAAGCAATCATTCCTAAAATACTAGGCCATACAAAGCCAACAAAAATCCAACCATAAATTACACCAACAAAAACGCCTAACACTTTCATACCCATTGGTGTGATTTCTCCAAAAGGCTGCAAAAAACCAATACCAAAGGTAAGAAAAACAAAGATTATACAGTGTATATAGTATATTATATTTTTGTTTTTTGATTGTGTTACCGCTGTCATAATAACATCCCCTTTATCGTCTTCTTAATAAACTTCGCTTATTTATTGCATCAGCTGATACTATTACTTTATCATAAGTGGAAATAACTATGACAGCATAAAAAAATTGCGGCGTTATACTTTTGTTAAAAAAAATTTGCGCTTAAAATTTCAAGTGCAAAAAAATACACTAGTTCTAAACATTTATTTCTTCCAACAGTTGGGACAAACTTTTCATATAGGGATTTTTCATTCCCCGATCATTTAAAACATAACCAAAATAGATATTTCGATTTGTTTTCGTACATAAAGGTTTTAACACCAAATTTTTTGTATTTACAAGAAAATTATACTCATTTAATGTGATAAGTCCTACTCCTGCATCTTGTCTAATTAGTGCGCAAAGTGCTTGCAAATCATTTATAATACTTGTTGTGTTGAAAGGCACGTCAAGAGGGACTCCCAGTTGTTCAAAAGACGGCGCATAACTTAAAATTGGTAATTTAACCAAATCATCATCCGTAATGCAACTTTTTATATTATATTTAGAATTTTTATGCATACAAATATAAAATTGAGATTTTATGAATGGATATACAGTCAAATTAGAATATTGCGCCAGTTTAAATGGCTCCATACTACTATGTACATTATCTGGATAAGAAATGACACCGATTGTAGCATCTGAATCGGGTAATTTTTTTAAAATATTTTGAGATGACATACTAACAATGCGTATTTCCACTTCAGGATAAATTTTTTTATATCTCATTGTAACAACTGGAATTAAAGAAGACGCCAACCGAGGAATTGTCCATATTGTAATTGTTTTTTCCAAATCTAAACAATCAGTATCTACTGAAAAATCAGCTACAGTAACCAAAAAATCTTGATAAGCAGCCACGATTGCCTCTGCTTTTTGAGCAGCAATTTCCCCAATTGCTGTGAATTCCAGATTATTATGTTGCCGAATAAACAATGGAACGCCAATTTCATCTTCTAAAGAGCGCATAGCATGACTAACAACTTGTCTGGAAATATAAAACTTCTCTGCGGTTTTCGTGATAGATTTTGTTTTATAAATATCCACAAGATACTCAAACTGTTCCGTTCGCATTTATACCCCTCCAGGTTAAAATAAACATTATACCTTTTGCAAATTTTTGTATTTATTCTACCATAATTGCTACTATTTCGTCTATGCGCAAAAAAAGTTTGCTCTATTTTTTCACTTGAAAATATTCTATGCTCGACACGCCCTAAAACCGACACTAAAATAAAATCATACAATCAAAAAAATCATAAAAATTTATGGTACCAGTTTCTTATGATTTACTCATTTATTTATTTATTTCAGAGGAGGAATAACATTATGGCAGGAAAAAGAGTTATGATGATTGGCTTAGATGGTGCAGACCCATTTGTAATTAAAAAATTGATTAACCAAGGGCGATTGCCAAATATTAAACGCGCAATTGAAAATGGTGTTGTAGGCGATAAAATGGCTATGATTGGGGCTTTTCCATCTGTTACACCTCCAAACTGGGCCTCTTTGGCTACGGGAAACTGGCCCAAAGCACATGGCGTAACCTGCTTTTTCAATCACACTTTAGGAAATGAATTAGACAAATTGGGGATGAACTGGGATGCTCAACGAGTAGAGTCTGAATTGATTTGGGAGAAATATGCAGAAGAAGGTAAACGTTGTCTAATGCTGAACTACTGTGAAGCTTGGCCGCCAAGAGGCGCAAGTAAAGAAAATTGTGTGTTTATTGATGGTTCTGGCGTTGTGCCTTTCTTACGTTGCCAAGGTGGATTCCAAAAAGAGATTACCTTAGAAGAAGGAGACTTTGATTTAGTTGAAAAACCACACTATGTCGAAAAAGGCGCAGGCGACTGTGTTGTTTATGGCGATGCTTTTGATGAAATGTCCAAAGATGAACAACCAAATGGCTATGATGCAGAAGCTGCTGCCCGTGTAAGCAGCCCCATCAATTTGCCTACAGTAGACACGATTATGCCAGCATTTGGCGCTGATAAATTTCCTACTTATGAAGAGATTGCACGGACTGGTGATTCCATGGGCGACATTGCCATTGCCGACCGTTTACATTCTCCTTTAAAAGAACCTATGGGATTCAACTTTGCACTTCCTGACGGCGCAAAAGTAGCTTCTGTTATGATGAATAATGGTTTGTTAAGAAGATTTATGGTAATCAGTGCCTCTGACGGCACACATTATGATACAGTGTCTCTCTATGAAGGCCGTAAAAAGGAAAAACTGATGGGACAAGCTAAAATTGGCGAATGGAGTAACTTTGTTTTTGATACCTTCAACATTAATGACAAGAAAGAACCTGTTGTTTATCGGTTCCGGGTTATCGAAATGGACGCAGAAGGAAAGAAAGCAAAAGTATATTTGTCCCATCAAATTAAAACAAATGGCTACAAAGACTATTGTTATCCAGCTGATATTTGGGATGACTTGTATGAAGTTGCCGGTCCATTCGTACCATTTGGCAAATTTGATCTCATCAACCACGAATGTTTGGAAACCACAATAGAATCTTGGGATTTATTGTACGCATGGCATGAACGAGCCGCTGGTTGGATGTTTGAAACCTATCCGGATTGGCAATTATTTTATACCCATGTACACGGCATCGACGAATTCAATCACTGGTTCATTCATAAATCAGTAAAAGGCAGCAATCCAGATTATGAACATTATGAGGAATTAATTAATCGAATGTATGAAATCAATGACCGCTATGTTGGTAAACTGATGGAACAGATGGATGATGGCAACACTGCTATTTTTATTACTTCTGATCATGCCGCAGTTCCTCACTCTATCGGCGATTACAATCCTGGTATCGGCTCTTTGGGCGGTATCCAAACGCCTGTCATGGAAGAACTGGGCTTAACCAAAACCTATACGGATGAAAAAGGCAATCTAAAAATCAAATGGGATGAAACCATTGCTGTCGCGCAACGTTCTTCTTATATTTACATCAATTTAAAAGGCCGTGACCCACAAGGAATCGTAGAACCAGAGGATTATGACAAAACCGTGCAAATGGTCATTGATAAGCTTTACGGATATCGTCATCCAGCTACAGGTGAGCGCATTATCTCTTTCTGCCTGACTCGTGATGAAATGGAAATGGTACACATGGGCGGCAATCATGTAGGCGACATCTTATACCAGGTCGTACCTACCTATTGCAATGAACATGCTTTCTCACCAAGCACAACGACTAATGAGGGATATTCTTTAAATAATCTGTGCATTATGAGCGGTGCAGGTTTCAAAAAACATGCACAAATTAGCCGTACTATCAATGTTGTGGACGTTGTACCTACTATCTGCCATTTAGGTGAAGTATCCATGCCAAGTAATGTAGAGGGCGGCGTAATTTGGCAAGCGTTAGAAGGATTTGAAGAAAAATCTTATAAATAATTAAGATTCCATTAAACAAATATTTTATAAAAGGGACATATGCTCATAAGAATTGTATATGTTCCTTTTATATATTCCTTTTGGTAACCAAGAATAGGACGGACCATCATGATTACTACAGAACACCTTATAATAAAGCGTGGCATTCGTCATGTCGTAAATGATATCAGTTGGGATATTCATAAAAATCAACATTGGATTTTGTTTGGCCTAAATGGATGCGGTAAAACAACTTTATTGAGTGCATTGGCTGGATATTCTGGAATTAATAAAGGTGCTATCACCATTGAAGATGATCTTTTATTAAATCAGGATACAAAACAAAATTGGCGAATAAAAACTGGTTTTGTCAGCGCTTCTTTTTTTAACCATTGTTATCATACTGAAGCAATTATGGACATCATACTAAGCGGTTTGTACGGTCGACTTGGAATTACGAAGCAAGTCAACGCACATGATATTACAAAAGTTAAATCCATATTATCTATACTGGGATTGGTAAATAAACATCAATATCCCTACGATACCCTTTCTTCTGGTCAACGACAAAAGGTTCTACTGGCTAGAGCTTTAATCAACGACCCAGAAGTATTATTTTTAGATGAACCCTTTAATGGTTTGGACATTTTAGGTCGCATGCAAGTGCAGGAATTATTGGATGAATGGAAACAAGGCAAGGACAAGACTATAATTTGCGTGACGCATCATTGCGAAGAAATTACACCATTTTATACCCATGTAGCATTGATGAAAGACGGAAAATTTTTTACACATGGAAAAATACAAGAAATATTTACTACAGAAACTATGTCCAATTTTTTGGGAAAAGAAGTATCTGTGGCTTGGGAACACAATCAATTAAAAATAGAACTTCCTAAAACAAAAGGAGGAAAACTACTATGGGCAAGATAACAGATGATGACCGGAAAAGAATACAGCGCTGTTGTTGCAAACAATGCGGCGGCCCATTGACTATGAAAGTGGTTGTCTATGATCCCTATGGTGGTCATGACGTAGAAATGTTTTGCGAAAAGTGCCACAAAATAGAATACGGAACAGAAAAAGAAATATATCATTTAGCTTCACAATTTATCGACCAGTTCCAATACAATTACTTCATGGATATGGTAGAAAATGAGCACAGCGAACAACTGAACACCGCTAAGTTATGCGAAATTATTGGATGGGTCTTCTTAGAACTAGGACTCCTTGATGATAATGGTATCCGAAAAAACACATTACCGAATTTCAATCAATCATAAACAATCTTCTATTACAATTCTCTTTACAATAAGAGGGCACCTAAATAAGCCATTTTAGCATTCTGGCGCCCTCTCTATCACATGGGACACATAAATTTCATGCCTGCAGTAAGGCGTCTATTTTCTCTTTATATGCTTCTGTTTCCCGAATGCCGGCATATTTACCGCGAGATTCACCTTGCCGGAAAAACAGCACTTGCGGTACGCCTTTTAACGACAGGCGCTCCATCAGACTTTTCTCTGTCACTGCATCTACATGATAAAAAGACACCGGTTGCTCTGCGTACAGCCGCTCCAATTCTTCCAGGATAGGCGTTACTTGCTGGCAAATATGGCAGGTGGCCTTGGAAAATAATACAACGCAAGTTTCCCGATTTTTTGTGGTCTTTTCAAAAAATAGTTTTTCATTGAGGTCTAACATCTTCTGTCACTCCTTATATTTTGAAGCGAATTTTTTGTTCCTATGGGATAACAGTTTCTAGTATAGCAGATTTCTTTATGTTGGGATAATTTTTATTCATAATCATGCAATAATAATTTCCTATATCGCAAAAAAAGCAGCCGCAAAAGATCGCTAACGTCTTTTGCGGCTGCTTGCTTCATGATAGATCCATCGCTTTACAGCACAATGCCCAGGTAGGCCAAACCAGCTTCTATATACTGAGCCAATGGTTTTTTTCCTGTCAAATAATAGACAGCAGCCTGCTGGTCTGGATGATGGTGATACCGTTCTTCTTTCAGCTTTAAATAATTTTCTTCTGGCGAACGGTCTTCTTTGCGGAATTCATTATCACGGCCCAACAGCATCAGCGCTTCCAAGGTTTCCACAACTTCTCTGTCCAAAGTCATCAGATAATCGTTCAACGCTTTTTCTTCCGGCAGATAAACGCCCCATTTCTTTGGGCCATTTTCGGCTTCATAAGCGGAACGGGCTGCTTCCCGCTCTGCTGCCAAATGGATGGTTTCTACAATCATATCTTTTTCTTCTGCGAGAGATACCCCAAAGAACTTTTCGGACTTTGTACGTCCGGTGCCCTTTGCATGCAGTACAGTGCCGCCGGTGGCACCGGCTTCTCTGGCAGAGTCCATTACCATGTCGGAATAGCCTTCCGGCATTACCGATTGATCGTTTGCTGCAGGCTGCGTATTGGCATCTGGTTTTAGAACTTCGCCTGGAATACCGCCGGGCTGTGTCGGTTCTGCAGGCTGCTGTCCGCTACCTGTATTCCCGTTATCCACCGGTTGTTCCGAAACACCGGCGCCCTGATTTTCTGTGGGCTGCTGATTAGATGGTTCCCCGGCCTGGTGGTTGTCACCCGGTGTTGTATCAACAGGACTCTGTCCTTCTCCATTTGGATTGGTTACAGTGCCCGAATCGCCCCACGAATTTGTATCGGTCTGGCCAGGTTCCTCGGTCAACAGTTCATTTTCACCAAGAGAAGCCTCGTTTTCCATCTGTTCCTTTAATTCTGCCTCTTTCTTCTTCTGTTCCGCCGTTAAAGTAGACTGCCGCGCCTGTTCCTTTTGTACGATGGTATTCACATTCACCACATTCAGACTGCTGATTGGCGTAGCATAAGGGTTGAAATAGTCATTGACAATTTCCAGAATTTCCGTTTCATTCGGCAAGTAATAAGACAACCCGCTCACATATTGGGCATTCCCCGGCAGAATAAACATATTCAGACTGGTACTCATATCCAGTTCCATCGCCTCTTTGGCAAACCAGAGGATTTCCCCGTTGGTCAAATCGGTATCCATATTGCGCAGTACAATCTCCGCCAACTTGGGCAATTTTGTTACGGTAGACGGCGAGGCTAACTGCTTAGCGACTGCCTGGATAAACAGCTGCTGCGCTTTTACGCGGCCTAAATCCCCTTCGGCATAACCGCTGCGGTAACGCACAAAGCCAATGGCTTGCGCGCCGTTTAAGGTCTGTTCTCCTTTATTGATATGAATGTGCAAGTCCTGATAAGGGTCATCATAATTCATATTACGGGGCACATCAATGGTAACACCGCCAATAGCGTCAATAATTTCTTCAAAGGCACTCAGGTTTACTACCACATAATTATCGACTTCAAATCCCAGCAGATAGGACACTTCTTTTTTCAGATTGTCAATATTGCCTTTGCCATTTTTGGCGCCGATTGAATAAGCGGCATTGATTTTTTTCACAGAACGGGTTACATTGGACATGGTATCGCGGGGAATGCTCATAACATTGGCCCGATTATTGATACTATCCAGCGACATGACCAGAATGGTATCGGTGTTCAACCCCACTTTATCAGTACCGACAACCAATACATTGTAGATGCCGTCCTCCCGTTCTTCCTGCTGCTCGTTGTCACCCAGCGGCAGATTGTTCAATGATGGCGGCTTGATAGACATGCCTGCCATGGCCAATCCGCCGGCAATTAAAATCACAAAAACGCAAAGAATAGTTAATATTGCTTTTTTGCGAACTTTTCTCTTCTTTTTTGGTTGTTTTGTATGTTTTTCCGTCCGGCTGTAGCCGGATGTATCCTTCTCAGTACTCAACGGCAAACGCTCCTTTTGCACAGTATTATTGATTAAGCATACCACTTTTTTCGGCAAAGCTCAATAAAGTTCCTGTTTTTTAGACGCTTATTGTACCAAAAAAGTTCTCAGCTCGGCAAGATAACTTTCCCTGTTCAAACGCAAGCGCTCCAACAAAACAGTATCCACAGGCGCTACAATTTGTTCCAGCAGGTCAACGACATCTTCTGCTGACAAATTAATCGCATCTTTGCCTTGTAAAGCCTGCGCCAACTGGTCTGCCATGTTTCCCAGCATTTCCAGGGTAATGGGACGGTCTATAACCAGCAAGGTCAGCCAGTTTGCCGCCTTCACCTGAATTTCATTACTCACGTACAGGGCATAATAATGCCCATCCTTTTCGTGCAGCAATACAGCTCGCAACAATTGCTGCACATCAACAGGCTGCAAATTCTGCCCGCTGTAGTGTTCAATCATATATTGCATGGCGACAGCCATCAGCGTTTGCGCCTTTTGCACATCCTCCTGTTCAATCACCTTA
>OLWA01003160.1_pt1 | contig 13072 bp, 10 predicted proteins | sample 1673251 | NCBI WGS metagenome assembly OLWA01 (sample SAMEA3178937, study PRJEB25190) | human gut metagenome | biome: human gut; feature: human-associated habitat; material: faeces | place: Austria | collected 2013
GGTTCCGATACCAAACAGACCTACACCCATTCCGAAAAATGCAAAAATCTTTGCCAGCCAGGTCCATTTTTTGCCCATACCGTTTTCGATATAGTAGAACGGACCGCCAAGGATATGGCCATGTTTGTCCGTTGTACGATACTTGATTGCAAGGAGACCTTCGGAATATTTCGTTGCCATACCAAACAGGGCTGCAATTTCCATCCAGAATAACGCTCCCGGTCCTCCGGCTACGATCGCGGTTGCCACACCGACAATGTTTCCGGTACCGATGGTTGCGGAAAGTGCCGTACATAACGCTCCGAAACTTGTAACTTCTCCGTGACCGCTCTCTTCATTTTCAAACATGTACTTGAGTGCTTTTGGAAGTTTTGTGATTTGGATACCTTTCAGACGAATGGTAAGATAAATACCAGTCAAAAGAATTGCTACGATCAGTGGGACACCCCATACCAGATCATCAACGTACTTCAAAAAATTGTTTACTGCTGCTAACATTACTCTCTCTCCAATCTTGATAATTTATTGGCTGCTGCCAGAACACCCTCACAAAATCTGCCCCGTGACTATTTTCCATGTTATCTGATACTGACACGGATAGATTCTTTGGGCTGTCCGAAAACAACAAAAGAGCTGATCATACAATCAGCCCTCCAAAGAGTAGAACATATTTAGACTTTTCTCTGTCCTTTTGCCTGAGAGATAAGCAGCAGATCTGCTGCCGTACACCTTCGGCGCCCGTTCTATGAGACTCTCCAGAGTACGCTGTGACTTTCTTCGACACAACGTGTTTTTATTTTAGCATACCTGAAGAGCCTCTGCAAGAAAAATTTATTCTTTTTTAATAATTCCATATATTTTTACAAGTTCCATCAGGATTTCCACGCTCTTATCCATTCCCTCAACTGTTATATGTTCATACGGTCCATGGAATGCATAGCCGCCGGTTCCGAGATTCGGGCACGGCAGTCCCATAAAACTCAGTCTTGCCCCATCCGTACCGCCGCGGATCGGCTGAATTTTCGGCACAATACCCACGTTCTCACAGGCTTTTTTCGCATTCTCGATCAGATGATAACAAGGACGGATCTTCTCTGCCATGTTTCGATATTGTTCTTTGATCTGAAGATCAACCGTTCCCTCACCGTATTTCTGATTCATGACATCTGCGATTTCTTTCAGTTTCTGCTGTTTCTGTGCAAACTTGTCCGCATCGTGGTCACGCACAATGTAGATAAGTTCTGCCTTTTCGCAGCTTCCGCTGATTTTGATCAGATGATAAAATCCTTCGTACCCTTCGGTCTGTTCCGGTGTCTCTTCCACCGGCAGCATCATCTGGATCTCACATCCGACAGCTCCTGCATTGACCATGATGCCTTTGGCACTGCCCGGATGCACGTTGACCCCCTGAATCTTAAAAACAGCTTCGCAGGCATTGAAATTTTCGTATTCGATCTCGCCTTCCGCACCGCCGTCCACGGTATAGGCAAAATCTGCTGCAAATCCCTCTACATCAAAATGATCTGCCCCTCTGCCAATCTCTTCGTCTGGCGTAAATGCAAGACAGATCTTCCCATGCGGCACATCACTTCGCAGAACGTATTCTGCCATCGTCATAATTTCTGCAATACCTGCTTTGTCATCTGCTCCGAGGATCGTAGTTCCGTCTGACGTGATCAGCGTACGTCCCTTCAGATTTTTCAGATGCGGAAAAAGTACGGTATCTAAAACTCTGCCGCCTTCATCAAAAACAAGATTCTGTCCGTCGTAATTTTCATGAAGAACCGGATGGATCGGATTTTCCGTAAATTCTGAAACGGTGTCCATATGTGCGATAAATCCAAGAGATGGACTGTTCTCATAACCTTCCGTTGCCGGAATTGTTCCATAGACATAGCATTTTCCGTCAACGGCTGCATCCTCGATGCCCAGTTCCTTCATTTCTTCCACCAGACGCTCTGCCAGTTCAAACTGGCAGGAACTGCTCGGTGTTTCCATATTTTCTTCGCTGCTCGGTGTTTTTACTTTGACATATTCCAACAATCTTTCATATGCACGCATGATTTCTGCCTCCTGATCCTTGTGATTGATTCTGCCGCTTTTTCAGATCAGATACGCCCACCTGTCATTTTTAATCCATCCATGGCGTTGGTTTCGGTGTCTGCATTTTCGGCAGTTTTATATCATAATTATTGGTTGTTGCCGCAGGTTTATTCCCTGTTCCGGTACTTCCGTTTCCGCTTCCTGAATAATGAGAAGCGGAGCTGTGACTGCTGTGGCTTCCAGACGCATGACTGCTGTGACCGGATGCGTGTGAGCTGTGTGTACTGGATGAATGAGAAGTGTGACTCTGATGGCTCTGGTGGCTTTCATGGCTACCCCAGCCGGAACTGTGGCTACTATGGCTGCGATGACTGCTGTGACTGCGATGTGCCGCATAAGCATTTCCGTCTGCCAGCATCACACCGAGGATAACCATCATCGATCCGATCATTGCTACTTTGGATCTTGAAATATTTCCTTCTTCTTCATTCATAAAATCTTCCAGACCCTTTCGGATCTGCGGGAAAAATTTGTCATCTGCCATCTTTACGCCTTCTTTCTGCTGTATACTTTTGTGAGTTTGCCGTTTGACACTTTAATGGAATACTTGTATTTCCCAAGTTTCAGTGTCGCTTTGCCGTTCAGTTTTCCGCTCTTCCAGGTACCCTTCACATAGTTTTTATTTTTCCATGTATAAGTGCCTTTTCCGCTCATTACATCTTTTTTCCAATTTCCTTTGAACTTATCTCCGTTTTTAAAGAAATATCTACCATTTCCCCATCTCTGGTCATTTTTGAAGTGTCCGACATAACGCTCTTTTTTTGAATACCGGACGGTCGCTTTTCCGTTCAGACAGTCCCTTGCCCACGTTCCTGTGATCTTCACGCCGTTTTTGCAGGTATAAATGCCATTTCCCCATTTTTCGCCGGTCTCTTCATCGTATCCGCCCACGTAGACATCTCCGCTGTCATAAGTGATCGTGTCTGTCACGATGGCTGCCATTGCCTGATACGGCTGCGTAATTCCAAACGTAACCATCAGAGCAAATAACAGAAATACTGCGTAAGGCCGTACACCATTTCGTTTTTTCATTTTCTCATCCTTCTTTCCTTTTGTCTTTTACTGACACCAACTTCTGAAAATTTCCACCACCTTCGGATCGTTTTCACAAAGTTTTTCAAAAATCAGATTCTGTATGCCTTTGTAAATGCTACACCGGTATTCCTTCGCAAGATTTGGATAAACCGTTTTGTATCTGGCATAGTTGATTACCGGACACGTACCGCAGTACGGATGGTAAACGCACTCACAGCAGTCACCAAGCCCCTCCAGGCAGGACGCTTTTGCAAGCACTTTGCACGCCGGTGTCGCCATCAGATCGTTGTACTGATCTTCATAAACATTTCCAAGGCAAAAACTATCATCCCCCATCTCTGCCAACATTCTCGCCTCATCACAGCTGTAAACTTTTCCGTTATAATAATATGCCAGCTGACCGATTGCCCCACCGCACGGAGAACGAAGCTCCATATAATTTCCGGCATCGTGATTGAAAATCTTGTTCAGAAAGATCCTGGCATGTCCTTCTGCGATAAAGGTTCCCTCCTGATTTAACTTTAGTATATATTCCAGAATATGTCTATAAAAATCCAGAAATTCTTCGACCGAATATCCGATTTTATCCCAGTTTTTCTCAGCATATCCAAGCGGTGTCAAAGGCCGGACGATCAGCTGCCCAAATCCAAAAGAAACGTACTGATCTACCAGCTCTTTATAGTATTCAAGCGAATATCTTGTTGTTGTCTGAATTGCCGAAACAGCGGCTCCTTTTTTTTCGGATCACCGCAAGCTTTTTTGCAAGGATTTCAAACGTATTCTGCTTAAAATACGGCCGGTTCTGATTGTGCAGTGCCTCATCGCCATCCAACGACGTACAGATGCTGACCTGATGCTCCGTCAGAAACTCAAATTTTTCTTCATCGAGAAGCATTAAATTGCTCACCACCGAGAAATCAACCTCTTTGTCCGTCTCTTTGGACTTTGTATACTCTACGATGTATTTCAGGATCTCAAAATTCATCAGAGGCTCTCCGCCCTGAAATTCAAACGTGAGATATTTCGCCGGTGCCTGCAGTGCCAGATCAACGGCTCTTCTTGCTGTATCTTTTGACATGACCGTGCTCTTATCCAGATCCGTAGAAGCCTGACAATAAACACACTGCTGATTGCACTGTTTCGTCAGGACAAAAATATGCAGTGCCGCTCCCTGGAACAGATTCCGGCGATAATCCCGGAATGCACTTCCCGCTTCTTCCACAAAATCATAGTCACTGGTATCATAAAGAAAATAATTTTCTTTTAAAGCCGCTGTAATCTCCTCTTCCGACTCCAGTTTATCCATCAGGAAACGATAAAACTGATCCTTTGTCAAAAACACATATCTTCCAATGTCGTTCGTCAAAAGATACTTGTCGTTTACCTGTTTGTAGTTAAAATAATTCTTTTTCATTGCTGCACCCTGACCTTATAGTTTGTCTGATGGGCGGTGGAAAAGAAAAATCCGCCGCATCTGTGTTTTTCACCACACGCATCACATGCTTCAAAATAGCGGATCTTATATCCGCTAATGCTGCTCTTATAACAATACCAGTATTTCCGATCAAACAGACACAACGGGAAATTATAAAGATTCGGACGCAGACCACACCGGAAACAGACTTCCAGTGCTTCCTGAAGATATGGTTGCAGCGAATCAAATTCTTCCCAGACGATTTCTTTATTTTTCCAGGCATTTCCGAGCACTTCCATCCCCATGATATTGACGTAAGTGATCTGCGGAAATTCCCGGCTGATAAACTTCATGATCGCATCCAGCTCCTGATAATTTAATTTGGATACAACCACACGGACTCCGACTTCAATGTCATTCTCAAGCAGGTTGTGGATCCCTCTTCTCGTCTGTTCAAAACTTCCCGTACATCCGGCGATTCGGTCATGCTGTTCCTTTTTTGCACTGTGGATCGGTATCTCGATCTTAAACCGTTTTTTTTGCAAGTGCTGCAAACTGTTTTGTGTATTTCGCCGATGCAAAACTTCTGCCGTTGGAGAGCATCAGAACTTCCGCATTTTCTTCCAGCTCACAGACCTGCATGATCAACGGCGGCAGGTTTTCTTTCAGCAGTGTCGGCTCTCCGCCCGTGATGTCCACGTGTTCCAGATCTGACGGCAGAAGTGCGATAAATTCTGCTAAAAATGCCGACGTAATCTCGCTTGGACGCGTCCTCATTTTGACGGAATCCGGACACATGATACAGTTGGAATTGCACTGATTTGTGACATATACAAGTGCACCGGAAGAATGACCGTCATGCAATTTCCGAACGAAACCATTTGGCCGGATTGCCAGTACATCTCCGTGATGCAACTCTTCTGCTTCCTCTTTTACTTTTTTTCGCTCGCCCATGACATTACGTGCATAGATCCCGTCGTCCTCACACTCGATACGCCACAGGCAGTCTTTTCTCAAATCCTTCATTTTAAATGCCATACCCCCATCAAATATGTAATGATGCCAATCAGAATAAAAATCGCAAACGGAATATACCTCACGACCATAATCTTCTCCTGCCCGTATTTCGATGTTTCCCATCGCCGTACAGCTGCCGCCTCTTCTTCTGAAATCCTCGATTTCGTTGTTTCATCCGTCGCCTTCGGCAGACCCTTCACACGCGAATTTACAAACTGCCGCACCGCAAAATATGACAGGATCATCCCTTCTCTGACTTCACTTGTCGGAATCCACTCGTAATTATATTTGTCGGCAAATTTCAGGCTGAAATGCGTGACCACGACAAGAAGTACCGTAAGTCCCAGCATTTTCAGGTCAAATCCGCCATAAAACCAGAAACTGAAGATCAGATAACCTGCCATCATCAGCACCGTCCAGAGTTTCTTTTTCGGAATCTGAAGTGTCACAAGCCTGTTGGTCAGTAAAATACCAACCACGGCAAAAAAGATGCGATTGCTCTCATAATAGCCTTTCAGCACAAACGCACAGACCGTATAAACAACCGACAGAAATGCAATGGAAAAACACAGATTCCAGATTTGCTCTACACTTACCGGAATTTTTTCAAACTCTACCCCTTTCTCTTTTCTGAAAAAGCGATACCAGATAGATTCTGCAATCAGATACAGATATGCCTCCACAAAGATCACAAGAAACAGCAGCATCGATGGGAAAAGCATCGTCCTGGTCGTCACATACCATCCGGTCGGATAAAGGAAATTCACAAACAGCCACAGTTTCGAATCGCCCGCCCCCCACAGTTTCAATGCAAAAAATAAAATAGCGATCGCCAGTGCCGCCGCCAGATTCGTCAGAAACAGAAAAATACTTTTAGGATTCTGCATATAATACAGAACTACCAGGATCATTCCCGGACACATGCCAAACGTCAGCCATCTGTTGTAGATCTTTCCTTTTTTCCAGTCCGTCACTGACGCCACAACGCAGATAAAGAGCAGATAAAAAATCATAATGATATCAATCATAAATCTCTCCCTTATCTTTGATCATCTCTGCCAGTGCAAAATTGTCTCATCGTCCGCTGCTCATCCGCCCAGCATTTTTCAAAAGTCAGTTCATAGTAAGAAGCCTTTTTCTGACAGACAATCCCTGCAATATTCCCAAAAGCCTCCATCGTATTTCGCACCGCCTTTTCACTGTAAAGCTCCATGTGCAGCTGTAATTTATTCTTCATCATACCACACTTTCGCGATCTCATCTAAATCATAATCCTCTTCCGTCTCTGTATTTACCGTTTCGTCCATCTCTTCTTCCGGGATAAAAGCACTGTAAAGTGCTCTTGTCACGATCAGTTCCCGGATCTGCTTCGTCTCCTGATTTGCAATGCATTTAATACTCTGGGCGAGCAGCTCATTTTGAAATCTTCCGATGTCATCGCGGTCTGCTCTCTTTTCTTTTCCCGAAAAGATCACAAGATAATCCTCCCCGTCACAATCCATCCCGATGTAATAATCATCTATAAACAAATAGGCGGCACGGTAGAGTGCCTTTAAAGGATATAATTCCTTTTTGATTCGAAAGATACAGGTTCCGTCCTGTTTTTCCTCATATTTCAACATATTCTCATTCCTCTTGCTTCCTTTATTCAAGTCGGAGATTGCACTCCGTTACGTGTCTCGATACGCTCTACCAGCTGGTCGCATCCAGGATCGTCGAAAGCATATACCAGATCCAGACATGCCTGATCAACGGCGATCGGATCGAGAGATACTAAAATACCAATGAATAATACCTCCTTCGCACTGCCGTTCAACTTTTTGTTATTACGCCAGTAGAGTCAAAATATGCCATACGAATTGTCCCGTATTTCTACAATCCTGTCTGATATCATTATAATCCACCCGGGCAGGTAACGCAACTTAAAATTAAAGTTGCGGTCTCTCATTTAATTCATATGCGAGACTGCTGCTCTTCTTTAACACTTCCTGCTTTTTATTCCGGATCCAGGCACGCCGCCTGCTCTGATCACTGCCCTGCACTTTTTCTGCCTGACTTAAGATTTCTTCGTACTCGTCATATAATTCTTTCGCATAAATATCACAGGAAATGGCTTTTTCCATATTGATAAAGCTTTCTTCATAATTTTCTTTTTCCAGAGCACCATATGCCAGATATTGATAAACTTCTGCCAGATGTGTATTGTGCGTGAGGATCTGCTCTGCTGCCGAAGTTGCTTCCTCTGCACTCCGGCTTCCTTCCATCACCGCAAGCTGTGCCGGCGTATAAGCACCGTAAAAGCTCAGTGCCTTCTGATGTTCTCCGACATAATCGAGCAAGAACGGCATGCAGAAATAAATACATCCCACACTTATAACTGTCAGAAAAATACAGTCTTCGATTTTTGTCTTTTTCTTTAAACTACCCTCTGCTTTACCGTAATCCAGACACAGAAGTCCCAAAAGCCCGATCGCAGTAAACTGCAGATCAAAATCAATCAGCATATGCAGCATGATAAGAAGCAAAATCTGTTTCTGCATACTGCTCTGACTGCCTTTTAAGAGCTGACGCAGCATCACAGCCGCAAACAGAACAGCCGGAAGAATACCCAGATCCAACGCAGCCTGTAACCAGTCGTTATGCACAAAGAGCGTCTTATAAACTCCGGTCTGCATCCGTCCTTGAACATAAGCATAGCCATGGTAACCCATTCCAAACGGATACTTTGCGATCATTTTTAATGCATCCAGATCATAAAGAATACGTCCTTTCCAGGTACTGGAATAGCGGAACACTGTGAAAATCCTGCCGATATTCTGCTCACCTGCCCCGTTTGTCACAACCATAACAACTGCAAGTAGTGCAAACACAGCGACAATGCAAAAAATCCCGTATTTCTTTGCTTTTTGTGACGACAGATGCCGGATAAACCAGATCAGATATCCGAAAAACAGAAGCATCACGCCGCGGCTCCCAGTCAGAAGCAATCCTGCCAAAAGTACAATTCCTTCCAGAGTCTGCATTTTGTCTCTTTTGATGCCCGATTCCTGTTCTCTGCTTTTGTTTTCGATCCATCGATTGCAGATCACAACCAATCCTGCCAGCAGATAGAGTGCACAGGTATTAGAATACTGGAAAAATCCGCCAAGACGCCCGACCTGCCAGAGCTGCTCTTTCAGAGCCGGAAATGGCAGTGCCAGAATCCCGGCCAGTACCATAAAGCAGCCGATGTGTGCGATATAGCCTGTTGCTTTCTGTCTGGTTTCATCCGAAAACTGCATGAAAAACAGATAGCCAAGAGGCAGTGGCAGCATTTTGATCACGCCCACAAAATCCATTGCCCGATCGATTGCATAAAAACAGGTAATACCGAACCATAAAAACACAGACAGCAACACTGCCAGCTGTTTTTTCCCTTTGATCTGAAACGAATATTTTACGCGGCAGACGATAAGCAGTATACCAAGCACTGCCGCAAGCATCGCTCCGGAAAATTCATAAAATCCTCCATACAAAAATGCAGAAAGAAGAAGCACTGTAAAAACAGCTGCCTCTTCTTTCGTTCTTTTATATGGACTGCTCTTCCATTGTATTTGATTTTTTGTCTTTTTCTTTGAATTTTGCTGTGCCATATAAAATCCTCCGTAACGGCTTCGCCCTGTGCAAAACCGTTACGATCCTGTTATTATTTTTTAATTTTTACCGAACTGCTCTGTCCTTTTTTGCGGAACAGTTTCTGGTAATTTTTGAGTTTCTTTGCCGGAACCTTGATCGTCGCTTTTTTGTTAATGCCCTTGAGTGCCTTTGCTTTGACGGTCTTCAGTTTCGTGCTTTTTACGGTAATGTTTTTCAGGTTTTTGCAGTCCTTAAACGCTGCTTTTCCGATACTTTTCACATTCGCTCCGACGGTTACCTTTTTCAGTTTCTTGCATCCGGCAAATGCCTGATCCTGGATTGCGGTAACGTTCGCTCCGATCACAACCGTCTGTACATCGCTTCCTTTGAGGGCATTTTTTGCGATCTGTACAACTTTGTAAGTTTTCTTATTGATCTGAACCGTCTTTGGAATATTGACTTTTTTCGTTTTGCCGTTGATCACTCCGACAAATGCCACCGTAGATGCGGACAGTACCTTATATTTCTGTCCCTTTACTTCTTTTACCGTACCGACTGCAAGAGTTCCGTCCGTGTTCTGGTTTCCATTGTTTGTATTCTGGTTCCCGTTGTTGCCCTGGTTTCCACCATTTGTGCCGTTGCTGTTTCCCTTATCTCCGTTATCGTCTTTATGATCATCATCCTGATCATTTCCTGCACCTGCCCGAACTTCCACATCATAATATGCATATTTTGCTTTTGTTCCGGCTGCATTGACTACTTTTGTCAGAATCATCATCGTACCGGATTTTGTCATTCCTGCGAACGGCGTAAAGGCACCTGCATAGGCGATCCACTGATTATCCGGTACCAGTTCTGTCTGATAATCATATTTACTCTGAAAATTCTGCTCTGTCATCACACAATAGAACAATTTCGCAGTGCTGTCACCATATTCCAGCGTTACAGTCGTTGATGGTGTCGCCGGATATCCCGTCATAGAAATACCTGCCGCTTCAAAACCTTCTTCGACTCTCTGCTTGCTTCGAAGCAGGACTGCATGGCGATCCCCCGCCTGACGGATACAGTAGCTGTATTCTTCTCCTTCTGTCAGAGACTTCATATCTTCTGCTGTTAGCAGATACTTCTGGGTTCCTTTCGGGATTGAGATCTCTAATACCGTCCTGATCTCATTTTTATGATGGAACTCCAGAACAACATCCTGATCTTTCGTGTAGTTTCCAACATAAAATACACCGTTGGAAGTGTTGCCTGTCTGATTTCCCGGCTGATACTCCATGTCCACATAAACCGGAAACAGACCATTTAGATTCTTCGTTCCAGGAGCCTCATAAGTTTTGCCATTGACCGAAATTTCTGTAATGGAAAAATATCCGTTTTCACTTCCAAGACTTTCTATATCTGCTCTTGTAACCTCAAAATACTTCTGCTTTTTCACGCCGGAAGCATCCTCCTGCACCTTGCAGTTCAGTTCCTTACGATTCCCATTATCATCCGCTTTGACAGTCACGCTTACCGTATCGCCGGCATTTGCAATATCATCTGCAATATAGACACAGTTTGTCTGAGAGAAAGCATCCAGCTGGCGTGCATATAAAACCGGTCTCTGGAAGCTGATATTGAGACCTTTTGCCAGGTTTTCATTTGCGATGACAACAGATCCCGTACCATATTTTGCTTCGTACTCAGACAGATCAAGGGAACAGAGAAATCTCTTTTCGCCAGATTTTGTATTGATCACATAAAAAATACCGTCATTGGCTACTTCATAACCATTTTCTTTGCTGTAAGTTCCAACGATCGTATCATTATAACTTACATTTCCATCAGTAAAATCATAACTTCTCTCTGCAAAGTACGGTTTTACATATTTTGCAACTTCATCATTCAGATTTAAGCCATATACATAAGCTGCCACATAATTTCCATGTTTGTCTGTATGGATTTCTTTGTCATTACCATATAAATTGGATTCATTGGAAGCATTTCCCTGTGAAGCTTCCGAATCCATCATGCCAAGAATGATCGGCTTGTCGGTGGAAATCACTGCATTCTTGATCACTGTTTTACAACCGCTTTCTGTCTCAAGAACCATATTATAAGTTCCGTTCGGGATTGCCTCTTCAATGATCGCTCCGTTCTGGAAACCTGCCATGATTCCGTAAGTATACTGCGTGTTGTAAACATCACTGTCTCCGTTTTCATCAAATGGCATTTTCTTTGCCGGATAACGGTCATCCTGCACTCTTCCGGAATCTGTATCCTGATAAATCTGCATAATTTTTGTATTCAGACCATACTGTTTGCTGTCTTTTCCGTCTGCATTAACAAGATAAGATTTCTTGATCGTCTGATCTTCTTTTTCGCAGAATGCAGAAACCCAGTAAGCAGTCACCTGTGCATTTCCTGTGATGCTGGAAGTGTAGATCGGATTTTTTGTATTTTCAACTTTGACTTCTTTTGAACCCTTTGTTGTAAAATAATCTTCCTTTTTCAGTGTGATACTCAGACCGCCAACGGTTTTGCTGCCAGATTTGCCCGGATAGGTCAGTGAAACCTCTTTTGTTCCGCTCACATCATCCAAAATCGGAACGGAAATTTCATAATAGTCATAATCATCTTTGCCATATAAAGTATAATCCTGTGCTACCTCGCCGACCGCATATTCTTTCCCGCCAATCGTTGCTTTAAATGCATCCGCCTCCTGGCTCTGCAGAGAATCAGCGGATGTCCTCAGATACAGTTTTACCTCATATCCATCGTACAGATGATCGTAATCCCCTGTTTTCTTGCAAGATCCTAAATAATACGTGTCATACAGACTTTTCAGCTGATCGCCGTCTGCTTCCTGGGTCTGTGCAGTTTCTTCTGCGGATGCTGCCATAACATTTCCTGCCATAGAAGGCGGAAGCAGGATCTGCAGAAGAAGTGCCAGTACCAGTAAGAATGCTGTTTTCTTCATTGTGTTGCCCTCCCTTGTTTTTTATATTTATTATAATCTGACTCACATATAAAAATCAACGCTTATATTGGTAATTTTTACAAATTATTGTCTGTTTTTAAAATTTACAGTGGTAGTTTTTTTTGTTTTCGACTATAATAGACAGGAAAATATATTTGAAGCGATACAGCGTTATCACTGTATCAGAATGGAGGACAAAATGGAAATCGTATGCTTAGACCTGGAAGGTGTACTGGTACCGGAAATCTGGATTGCTTTTGCAGAAGAAACAGGCATCCCGGAATTAAAGAAAACCACTAGGGACGAACCGGACTACGATAAACTGATGAAATACCGTCTTAATATTTTAAAAAAACATAATCTGGGACTGAAAGAAATCCAGGAAACCATCGCCAAAATCGATCCGCTCCCGGGAGCAAAAGAATTTCTGGACAAATTAAGAGAACTGACACAGGTTATCATTATCAGCGATACTTTCTCACAGTTTGCAGGTCCGCTGATGAAAAAACTGGGTTATCCGACTATTTTCTGCAACTCTCTTGTCGTTGCTGACAACGGAGAAATCGTTGATTTCAAAATGCGTTGTGAGAAATCCAAATACACAACCGTCAAAGCTCTGCAGTCCATCGGCTACGATACGATCGCAAGCGGCGACAGCCATAACGACCTTGGCATGATCCAGGCAAGCAAAGCAGGCTTTTTATTCAGAAGTACTGATGCGATCAAAGCAGAATATCCACAGTTTCCAGCATTTGAGACCTATGATGAACTTTATGATGCAATTAAGAAAGTGATCGAGGGATAAGGCGGAAGTTTGTGTAAATGTGCAAATGAACAAATTCCCCGAAGGGCACGTAAAAGTGCCTTCCCTGGAATTGTTCATTTTGCACATTGCTGTACGTTTTTGAACGGCCATAGTTTTTAAA
>OLWA01003174.1_pt1 | contig 13004 bp, 9 predicted proteins | sample 1673251 | NCBI WGS metagenome assembly OLWA01 (sample SAMEA3178937, study PRJEB25190) | human gut metagenome | biome: human gut; feature: human-associated habitat; material: faeces | place: Austria | collected 2013
CGCTCGGCGCCTCGACCAACTACACGCTCGTCGAGGTCGAACTGCTTACGGGCCGCCACCACCAGATCCGCGCCCAGCTCTCGAAGATCGGCTGCCCGATCAAGGGCGACTTGAAATACGGCGCCCGCCGCTCGAACCCCGACGGCGGCATCTCGCTCCACTCGCGGGCGATCGAATTCACGCATCCCGTCCGTCGGGAGCCGGTGCGCATCACGGCCCCCGTCCCCGCCGGCGACAACCTCTGGGCCGCCTTCGAAAACCTGTAGTCCGGGCGGTCCGACAAAATTCCGACGACATGCGACTGTTGATACAACGTGTAAGACACGCCTCCGTGACGATCGGCGGCGAACTCCACGCCCGGATCGGGGCGGGGCTGCTGGTGCTGGTCGGCATCGGTTGCGACGATGCCGATGAAGATCTCGAATACCTGGCCGGGAAGCTCGTCCGGCTGCGGATCTTCGACGACGAGCAGGGGGTGATGAATCGCGATGTGCTGCAGGCGGGGGGCGACATCCTGGTGGTGAGCCAGTTCACGCTTCTGGCCTCGACGCGCAAGGGCAATCGTCCGAGCTATATCCGGGCGGCTCCGGAGGCCGTTTCGCGGCCGCTCTACGAACGCTTTGCCTCCCGGGTCGGAGAGTTGGCCGGACGCCCCGTCGCCACGGGCGTATTCGGCGCCGACATGCAGGTCGAACTCCTCAATGACGGTCCGGTCACCATCTGGATCGACTCCAAAAACCGGGAATAGTGCCCGGCCGCATGAACTGAATTCCAACTGCCACACACGACTGACCATGAAGAAGACCTTGCTGCTGATTTGGCTGGCCGGCGCCGTAGCCTCCGGTTTTGCCTCCTGTGGAACCGACAAGTCCGATACGGAGGCCGCCCTGCCCGGTACCGGTGACAGCAATGGCGGTGCCGGCGGAGATGCGGGGGATGATGCCGACAGGCCGGATCCCGCGGCGGAGAGCCGTGACCTTTCGGTCTATACGGGATGGGCCGAACTCCCGGCGGTGGATCCCGCCTCGGAGGATCTGTTCTATGCGGCCCACCGCTGTGAGGGACTTCCCGGCGGCCGCAACTACGCGGTCTGCTACGACGTGAAGGGACGCATCGGCCTCTGGTCGGCCTTCCCGCTGCACGACTGCTACCGCGGCAGCCAGACACGGACCGACAAATGGGATTACGATCCCGATATCCCGCAGTCGATCCAGCCGAATCTGCTGAAAAAGTCCTATCAGCCGCAGCCCGGCTACTCGAAGGGCCATCTGCTGGCGTCGGAGGACCGCACGGTGAGCTATGCGGCCAACGTGCAGACCTTCTATGTGACGAACGTCGCCCCGCAATGGCAGAACAGCTTCAACAGCGGCGTGTGGTCGTCGCTCGAGGCCGACTGCTGGGAGAACATCTGTGCCGATACGCTCTATGTGGTGTCGGGGGTTTGGGGCGTGCATGCCTCGGATCGCGTGACCGATCCCGACGGAGAGCCCTGTACGGTCCCGAGCCACTTCTTCCGGGTGCTGCTGCGCTCGAAGGCGGGAGATACGGGACGGCCCGTGTGGGAACTCGCGGCGGATGAGCTTCAGTGTGTGGGCTTCTGGTTCGAGAACCGCGCCTACCCGAAGGGCAAGGCTTCGGCCAATATGGTGGCCGTGTCGGAGATTGAGGAGCGGACCGGCATGCGTTTCTTCGTGAATGTCCCCGAGGCTCCGAAGGATCGCTTCGAGGCCTCGGAATGGAAGTTCCGGTGATGCGGCGACTGACGACCTCCCCGGGCGGAATCGTCTTTCTCTGGAGAACAAGACTTTAACGGATATATGAAACGAATTTTTACCCTTTTGGTTGGCGGCCTGGCCGCCCTGCTGGTCGCCTGCGATTCCGACAAGACGGAGACGGGCGGCAGCGAATGGTTTGCTGTGCCGGAGTGTACGGTGGACGGTACGGTGGTGACGGCACGTTGTGAAACGAAGTTCGGTGAAGGCATTCTGACCGGCTCGAATGCGGGCTTTGCCTATGCCGAGGTGACTGCGGCAGGAGTGGGCGCCTACGAGCATGCCTCGAACGTCTCGGTTACGGGCAACCTGCTGACGGCAACGCTCGACGGCCTGCAGCCCGAGACGCTCTATGTGGTCTATGCCTATGCGGATTTCGGCTCGAGCCGCATGCAGAGTACGGCGACTTCGTTCCGTACGGGGCAGGCTACGGCGCTTCCGGATCCCGATCCCGACCGTCCGGCCTTCGGAACCCCCTCGGCCTCGGACATCTCGGCTTCGGGCGCGACGCTGAGCTGCGGATTCACCTTCGGCGAACTGCCGTCGGACTATACGCTCCGTTTCGAATACCGCGCCGCTTCGGCCTCCGGCTACGAGAGCAAGCCGGTCGAATCGGGTACGGGTGTCAAGAGCGTGGTGCTGACCGGACTGTCGTCCTCGACCGAGTATGAATTCCGCCTCTGCGCCGAGTGGGAGGGTAACACCTACACGAGCCCGTCGGCCCGCTTCACGACCCTGGCCTCCGGAGGCGGCGACACCCCCTCGGGGCAGACGAAATATGCGGGCTGGGCGGAGCTGCCGGTCGAGAAGGGTGATCCCGATCTCTATTACGCCTACCATATCTGTCCCGATTTCCGGGCCGGCGGCCATCTGGCCCGCAACTATACGGTCTGCTACAGCGCCGAACACCACTGTCCGGTATGGGTGGCCGCGCCGCGGCATGCCTGCTACGAGGTGAAAGGCACGAACCGTACGGATGCTTACGGCAAGGATCCGGATATCCGCTCCGACATCCAGTACAACAGCAAGAATACGGGCGGCGGCTGCAACAAGGGCCACATGCTCGGATCGGCTGAGCGACTGGTGACCCGGGCCGTCAATCAGCAGGTCTTCTACTACACGAACATCGCCCCGCAGTACTCCGACAACTTCAATACCGGAGGTGCTGCCTGGAATACCCTCGAAAGCTTTGTCGACGGGCAGGTCTGCGCCGATACGACCTACGTGGTGATCGGAACCTACTTCGAGCCCTTCACCGATGCCTATGGCAAGAGCTGTTCGCCGGCGACCATCTCGTTCGGCGGCCGCAACGACGTGACGCGTCCCTCGATGTTCTACTATCTGATCCTGCGGAGCAAAAAGGGGAATACGGGCAAGTCGGTCTACGATCTTCCGGCCAGCGAGCTGAAGTGTGCGGCGTTCGTCCTGCGTCACAACATCGAGAAGAGTCATACTCCGCAGGCCAAGGATGTGATGAGCGTGGAGGAGATCGAAAAGCTGACCGGCTTCACCTTCTTCGCCAACGTCCCCAATGCCCCGAAGAGTGACTGCAACCCCTCGGACTGGGGACTGTAACGGTGCGGAGTTGGTTCTGCGATACGTGGTGCGATGATCTATCCGTGGGGTGACAGTCGGCGGTTCAACTCCTATGCGGGGTATTTCCGCCGGCGGTTCGGCGGCCGGGTGCAGAAGCTCTCGGTCGATGCGGGCTTTACCTGCCCGAACCGCGACGGAACGGTCGGCCGGGGCGGCTGCACGTTCTGCATCAACGGCGCCTTCACGCCGTCGTACTGCTCGTCGGCCAAAAGCATCACCCGGCAGATCGACGAGGGGATCGAGTTCCACCGCAACCGTTACCGCACGGCCCGGCAGTACCTGGTCTACTTCCAGTCCTATTCGAACACCTATGCGCCGCTCGAGCGTCTGAAGGAGCTCTACGGCGAGGCGCTGCGCCATCCGGAGGTCGTGGGGATCGTCATCGGCACGCGCCCCGACTGCGTCGACGAGCGGAAGCTCGACTACTTGGCCGAGGTGGCCCGCGACCGCTATGTGGCCGTCGAGTACGGCATCGAATCGACCTTCGATGCGACGCTGAGGGCCGTGAACCGGGGTCACGACTTCGCTGCGGCCGAGCGGGCCGTGCGGATGACCGCCGAGCGGGGATTGTCCGTCGGCGGGCACTTCATCCTGGGCCTCCCGGGCGAGAGCGACCGGATGCTCGTCGAGCAGACCGCGCGGATCAATGCCCTGCCCCTGACGACGGTGAAGTTCCACCAGCTGCAGGTCTTCCGCTCGACGGCCATGGCCGCCGAGTACGATGCCCACCCCGAACGGTTCCGCTTCTGGACGCTCGACGCCTATCTCGACCTGTTCATCGAAATTCTCCGCCGGCTGCGGCCCGATCTGGTGGTCGAACGCTTTGCCTCGGAGGCCCCGCCGCGCTACCATTACGGCCGAAACTGGGGCCTGGTGCGCAACGAACAACTCCTGTCGATGCTCGAAAAAAGATTGGAGGAGCGGGATGCTTGGCAAGGCGAAATTTTTACTACCTTTGTGGAAAATAAAGAAAACAATCTCCGGTAAAATGCCCCGAGGCCGGATCGCCAAACGGCAAAACGGCTGTCAGGGCGTTGTGTTGCGGAATAATCGATCGTCCATGAAACCTAAAATTACTTTGGATTTTGTGTGGAAAACCATCAAGGAGTATTTCCTGATGTTTTTCGGCATGATGCTGTATTCATTCGGCTGGATCGGCTGTATCCTTCCGGCCAACGGTGTCGGCGGCGGTGCCGCGGGTCTCTCGCTCGTGTTGTGTACGGCGCTCGAGAATATCGGCATACAGATCCAGATCGGTACGATGGTCTTCCTGATCAATGCCGTGCTGCTGATCATCGTCGGATGGAACTTCGGAATCAAGACGATCTACTGCGTGCTGGTCATCTCCGTGGGCATGAACTTCTGGCAGGATGTCCTTCCCGAGGGCAACTTCCTGGGTATCGACAATCTGCTGGCCATCGTCATGGGCGGTATTCTGGCCGGTGCGGGTATCGCGCTCTGCTTCTCGCAGGGAGGCTCGACGGGCGGTACGGATATCGTGGCAATGATCATCAACAAGTACCGGACGATCAGCTACGGCAAAATCCTGATCTATTCGGATTTCGTCATCATCGCCTCGTCGCTGCTGGTCGACAAGGGCATCAGCACGGTGATCTACGGTTACGTGATGACGGCCGTCGTCGGCTATACGGTCGACATGATCATGGCCGGCAGCCAGCAGTCGAGCCAGGTGCTCATCGTCACGCACGACTACGAGAAGATGGCCGATGCCATTGCGCAGAACATCCATCGCGGCGTGACACTCATCGAATCGCAGGGCTGGTATTCGAAGGAGCATTCGAAGATCGTCATGGTGGTCTGCCGCAAGAGTGAAACGGCCATGATCCTCAAGTTCGTGAAGACGATCGATCCGGATGCCTTCATGACCGTCGGGTCGGTCATGGGCGTCTACGGCAAGGGATTCCAGGCCATCAACAAGGTCTGATGCCGCGCTATGCCGATATTGTTCTTCCGCTGGCCCAGCCGGCCTATACGTTCGCGGTCCCCGAGGGGCTGAACGTGTGCGAGGGACAGGCCGTGGCGGTGCGGTTCGGACGCCTCAACAAATATTATACGGGAATCGTCTGGCGGCTGCACGGGCAGCGGCCCGATTTTCCGCGCGTGAAATCCGTCGAACGCGTTCTCTATGACGAACCGCTGCTGTCGGAGGCTCAGCGTCGGCTGTGGGAGTGGATGGCGTCGTACTATCTGTGCAGTGTGGGCGAGGTGATGCGCGTGGCGCTGCCCTCGCTGATGAAGCCCTCGGGCGACACGGAGGAGGAGTTCACGGAGGAGGAGTTCCGCCCGCGGATGGAGAGCTACGTGGCGCTGGCTCCGGAGCTGCACGACGAAGCGGCGTTCCACGACGTGTGCGAACGCCTCGAACGCCGTGCCCCGAAGCAGTATGCGGCGCTGCTGGAGATCGCCGCGGCGGGCGATGGAACGCGCATTGCGACGGGTGAGGTGGCCCGGCGGCTGTTGCAGGCCGATTCGGGCGTGCTGCTCACCCTGGAGCGCAAGGGGCTCATCCGGCGCTCGGAACACGAACGTACGCTCGAATACGGCGGTGCGGTCTTCCGCCTGCCGGAGTTGAGCCCTCACCAGCAGGCGGCACTCGATGCCCTGCGCAGTCAGTTCGCCGCGGGGAAGGGCACGGCTCTGTTGCAGGGCATCACGGGTTCCGGAAAGACGGAAATCTACATTCATCTGATTGCCGAGGTGCTGGCGCGGGGCGGCGACGTGCTGCTGCTGGTCCCGGAGATTGCGCTGACGGCCCAGCTGATCGAACGCATGGAGCGCATCTTCGGCAGCCGTGTCACGGCCTACCACTCGAAACTCACGAACCGCCGCCGCACGGAGACCTATCTGCGGTTGAGCCGTTCGCAGGGAGGCGAGTTCGTCGTCGGGGTGCGGTCGTCGATCTTCCTGCCTCTGAAGCATCTGCAGCTGATCGTGGTCGACGAGGAGCACGATACGAGTTACAAGCAGGTCGATCCGGCGCCGCGTTACAATGCGCGGGACTGCGCCGTGGTGATGGCGCGTCTGACCGCAGGGCACACGCTGCTCGGGAGCGCCACGCCTTCGCTCGAGACGTGGTCGAACGCCGCCTCGGGCAAATACGGGCGTGCGGTGCTGAACGAACGCTACGGCGCGGCGCGGCCGCCGGTGGTCTACATCTCGGATACGCTGCGTGCGGCCCGTCGGGGCGAGCGCCACGCCCACTTCAACAAGTTGCTGCTCGACAAGATCGAGGCGGCGCTCGGCCGCGGCGAACAGGTGATGCTGTTCCAGAACCGGCGGGGCTTTTCGCCTTATGTCGAGTGTACGGAGTGCGGCTGGACGGCCCGCTGCCCGAACTGCAACGTGACGCTCACCTACCACAAGAACGGCCGGAAACTCGTCTGCCACTATTGCGGCCATACGGAGGAGGTCCCGGCCAAATGCCCCTCGTGCCGCGTGACGGATGTCGTTCCGGTGGGGTTCGGCACGGAGAAGATCGAGGAGGAGATCGCCCGGATCTTCCCCGAGGCGCGTGTGGCCCGGCTGGACCGCGACAGCGTCACCTCCGAACGTGCCTTCAATGCGATCATTGCCGATTTCGAGGCGGGGCGGACCGATATCCTGGTCGGCACGCAGATGATTACCAAGGGGTTTGACTTTGCGGGCGTCTCGCTCGTGGGGATTCTCAATGCGGACAACCTGCTGAACAATCCCGACTTCCGGGCTGCCGAGCGGGCCTTTCAGCTGATGATGCAGGTCTCGGGGCGTGCCGGGCGGCGCAACGACGGCGGCGAGGTGGTCATCCAGACGGGCGATCCGACCAATCCGGTGATCCGGCAGGTGGCCACGGGCGACTACGACGCCATGGTGCGCATGCAGCTGGCCGAAAGGCAGATGTTCTTCTACCCGCCCTATGCGCGGCTGACGTCGATCACGCTGCGTCACCGCGATCCGGCGACGCTGCGCAACGGCATCACGGAGCTGGCCGCAAGGTTGCGCGAGCGTTTCGGACGGCGCGTGCTGGGGCCGATGACGCCGCCCGTCGACCGCATCCGGGGCGAATACCTCGTCGGACTGCTGCTCAAGATCGAAAGCGGAGCCTCGTCGGCGCGGGCCCGCGAACTGCTGAGCGCCGAGTTGAAACGTTTCTCCGAAAATCTGGCCTTCAGGGCCATAACCGTCGTGGTGGATGTCGATCCTCAGTGAATTGTTGGGCGACGTGGCGTCGCTCTTCTTTCCGGCGCGGTGCGCGGTCTGCGGCGAACCTCTGGAGCGCGGCGAGCACACGCTCTGTACGCTGTGCCGCGCCACGGCCCCGCTGACGGGCTACTGGCGCGAGGCGGACAATCCGGTGGTGCGCCGATGCTGGGGTCAGGTCCCCGTGGTGCAGGCCTCGGGATTCCTCTTTTTCGTCCACCACAGCGGCTGGCGGCAGATGATCCACTCGTTCAAGTACCGCGGTGCGTGGCGCACGGCCCGCGAAATGGGCGAATGGTACGGCCGCTACCTGCGCGAAAGCGGTCTCTACAACGAGGTGGATTGTGTCGTTCCGCTGCCGCTGCACCCCTTCAAACGGTGTCGGCGCGGCTACAATCAGTCGGAATACATCGCCGAGGGGATTGCCCGTCAGTTGGGTGTCGGGGTCGAGCGGCGGAGCGTCTACCGGCGGCGCAACACGCAGAGCCAGGCGCTGAAGTCGCGCCGCGAACGGGCCGGGAATGTCGAGGGTGCCTTCGCCGTGCGGCATGCCGAACGGCTGGCGGGACGTCATCTGCTGCTGGTCGACGACGTGATGACGACCGGTTCGACCCTCTTGTCGTGTGCCGCCGAGATCCTGCGGGCGGTGCCCGACTGCCGGATCAGCCTGGCGGCACTGGCCGTCTCGCAGCGCGAACTGGGCGTTCGGGAGTAAACCGGCGGAGCGTTTTCTTCCCCGCGGCGGGAATCTGAAAAAACTATGCGCGGGAGGTTTTGATATGTCGCATCGAATCCGTACTTTTGAGGTCCGAACAAGACGAATTTCATGGCAAAGGAATACAACAATACGAACCCGCGCGGCGGCGCCTATGCGCGCAACCGCGAAGCCTATGACGCCCTGACCGAAAATGCCGGCAACGTGCCGCCGCAGGCCGTCGAACTGGAGGAGGCGGTCCTCGGCGCGCTGATGCTCGAGAAGGACAGCATCATCGCCGTGCAGGAGTTCGTCACCCCGGAGGCCTTCTACACCGAGGAGCATCGGCTGATCTACAAGGCCATCGAAGAGCTGTCGATGGAGCTCAAACCCATCGACCTCTACACCGTCACCGAACGGCTCAAGGCCAAGCACGAGCTGAAGAAGGTGGGCGGCGCGGCCTATCTGGCCCAGCTGACCCAGAAGGTGGACTCGGCAGCCAACGTCGAGTTCCACGCCAAGATCATCGCCCAGAAGTATGTCCAGCGCGAGCTGATCCGCTCGGCTACGGAGATCCAGCGGCGTTCGTACGACGAGTCGACCGACGTTACGGAGCTGATCGGTTTCGCCGAAGGCGAGATCTTCAAGGTGGCCGAGGGCCACGTGAAACGCTCCGTGCAGTCGTCGAAGGAGATTCTGGCCCGGGCCCTCGAACAGATCGAGGAGGCCTCGAAAAATACCAGCTCGTACAGCGGCGTGCCGTCGGGATTCGCGGCGCTGGACCGCGTGACGCTCGGCTGGCAGCTGTCGGACCTGATCATCGTGGCGGCGCGTCCGTCGATGGGCAAGACGGCCTTCGTGCTGTCGATGGCCCGCAACATGGCCGTCGATCACGAACAGGGTGTGGCCTTCTTCTCGCTCGAAATGTCGGCCGTACAGCTGATGATGCGACTGATCATCGCCGAAACGGGCCTTCCGGGCAACGACGTCAAGTCGGGGCGTCTGACCCCCGAGCAGTGGCGCCATCTCGATTCGGCCACCAAGCCGCTCGCCTCGGCTCCGCTCTACATCGACGATACGCCGGCGCTGTCGGTCTTCGAGTTCCGCTCGAAGGCCCGCCGGCTGAAGATCCACCACGACATCAAGATCATCATCATCGACTACCTGCAGCTGATGACCGGCAACCAGGATACGAAGGGCAACCGTGAACAGGAGGTGGCCTTCATCTCGCGAACGCTCAAGGCCATCGCCAAGGAGTTGAACGTGCCGGTGATTGCGCTGTCGCAGCTGAGCCGTGCGACGGAGATGCGCGGCGGCTCGAAGCGTCCGCAGCTGTCGGACCTCCGCGAATCGGGCGCCATCGAGCAGGATGCCGACATCGTGGCCTTCATCCACCGTCCGGAGTATTACGGCATCAACCAGGACGAAAACGGCATGCCCACGGCGGGTATGGCCGAGATCATCCTGGCCAAGCACCGTAACGGTGCGGTGTGCGACGTACCGCTGCGCTTCCTCAAGGAGCAGGCGCGCTTCGCCGACCTCGACGACTCGATGCTGCCGCCGTCCGATGCGGCCGACAGCCAGCAGGCCTACGACGACTATGCGAGCGGTTCGAACAACCTTCCGGGCGGAGGGGCTCCGCTCGGGGGCGGTCTGAACAGTGCGGCCGGAGGCGGCGAATTCGACCTTGGCCGTTCGACCCACATCGGCGACGAGGCTCCGTTCTGACGCCTCCGCAAAAGCAGCCGGGAAACCATTAAACCTCATCCGATCATGTTCGTACGCACATACGCCGGAGCCCTGCTGGGGATCGACGCCGTGAAGGTGACCGTCGAGGTCAACATCACGGGCGGCGGTCTGGGACTGTACCTGGTGGGGCTGCCCGACAACGCCGTCAAGGAGAGCGAACAGCGCATCCGCGCGGCGTTCGAGAACTCGGGCGAGCGGATGTCGGGCCGCAAGGTGGTCGTGAGTCTGGCGCCGGCCGACCTGCGTAAGGAGGGTTCGGGATTCGATCTGCCGATCGCCGTGGGGATTCTGGCCGCCATGGAGCGCATCGGCGCCGGGGCGATTGCCGATACGATGTTCGTCGGCGAGTTGTCGCTCGACGGTTCGCTCAAACCCGTGCGTGGGGTGCTGCCGCTGGCCGTTGCGGCCCGTCGCGAGGGGCTTCGGCGGCTGATTCTTCCGGCGGAAAATGCGCGCGAAGCGGCGGTGGTCGAGGGAGTCGAGGTGCTGGGCGCCGCCTCGCTCGGCGAGGTGATCGCCTGCCTGAACGGCGAACGGGAGCTGGCGCCGACGCTTCCGCCGGCCGACGATCCGTTCGATGCCTCGCGGATGCGCTATGCCGAAGATTTTGCCGACGTCAAGGGGCAGGGCCATGTCAAACGGGCGCTGGAGATCGCTGCGGCGGGCGGCCACAACGTGCTGATGATCGGCGCGCCGGGTTCGGGCAAGACGATGCTCGCACGCCGGCTGCCCTCGATTCTGCCGCCGCTGACGCTCGACGAAGCGCTCGAAACGACCAAGATCCACTCCGTCGCGGGCAAGATCGGAGCGCACCGCGGCCTGCTCGCCGAACGGCCCTTCCGCGCACCGCACCACCTCACGTCGCAGGTGGCGCTCATCGGCGGTGGACAGTCGCCCCGTCCGGGCGAAGTGTCGCTGGCGCACAACGGCATCCTCTTTCTGGACGAGCTGCCCGAATTCGGCCGCAACGTGCTCGAAGTGCTCCGGCAGCCCCTCGAAGAGCGGCGCATCACCGTCTCGCGGGCGCGTTACAGCGTCGAGTATCCGGCCAACTTCACGCTGGTGGCGGCGATGAATCCCTGCCCGTGCGGCTACTACAACCATCCTACGCGCGAATGCACCTGCCCGCCGGGCGCCGTACATCGCTATCTGGGCCGTATCTCCGGCCCGCTCATGGACCGCATCGACCTGCACATCGAGGTGACGCCGGTATCGATTCAGGAGATGGCCTCCGCCGAACGCGGCGAACCGAGCGCCGCGATCCGCCGGCGGGTCGTCCGCGCCCGCGAAGTGCAGCGCGACCGATTCAGGGGCGTGGCCGGCGTCTACACCAACGCGATGATGACAGGCCGTATGGTGCACGAATACTGCCCGATCGACGCCGAAGCGCGCACGCTGCTCGAACGGGCCATGGAACAGCTCAGCCTCTCGGCACGCGCCTACGACCGCATCCTGAAAGTGGCGCGCACGATCGCCGATCTGGCGGGCGACGAGCGGATCGGCACGACGCAGATCGCCGAGGCGATCGGCTACCGCTCGCTCGACCGCGAGTCGTGGGGACGGTAAATTTCAGACAACGACCATGAACGACAAACATAAATACTACGCATTCATCAGTTACAAACGCGAAGACGAGGAGTGGGCGGCATGGCTCCAACACGAATTCGAGCACTATCGTTTGCCGTCGACATTGAACGGGCGACCGGATTTGCCGACCGAATTCGGGCCGATCTTCCGGGATGTCGACGAGCTGAGTGCGGGAAACCTGCCGGCCCAAATCCACGAGGCGCTCGAAGCGTCCGCACATCTCATCGTCGTCTGCTCCCCGCTGTCGGCGAAATCCGAATGGGTGAACAAGGAGGTCTCCGATTTCATCGAAATCGGCAGACGAAAAGGAATCGACAACATCGACAACATATTTCCGTTCATCGTCGAAGGCACCCCCCACGCCGCCCGCGCAGCGGAGGAGTGCTTCCCCGCGATCCTGCGCGATCTGCCGGCCAGCAGGGAGCGGATCGGCGGCAACGTGAACGAGACCGGACGCGACAAGGCCTTCATCAAGACCTTGGCCGGCATGCTGCGGATAAGGTTCGACGAACTCTGGCAACGTTACGAAAAGGAGAAGATCGAGGAGGAGCGCCGCAAGCGGGAGGAGCGGAACAGACTGCAACTGATCCAAAGCCGGTTCCTGGCCGAAAAAGCGACGGACCTTGCCGATCGGGGCGACTCCTACCTGGCCCGGCTTCTGGCTTTGCAGGCGCTTCCGAAAAGACTGGGCGATCCCGAAGACCGCCCCTACTGCCCCGAAGCGGAGGCGGCCCTGCGGGTCGCCGACGGAAAACGCTCCGCGATCATAAGGGGGCATACCGACAGAGTTTCCTGTGCCGTATTCAGCCCGGACGGGAAGCGGTTCGCCACCGCATCGGAAGACAAGACCGTCCGCGTCTGGGATGCAGAATCCGGCGCGGAGATCCGCAGGTTCACAGGCAAAGACAAAAAAGGCTTCGTAGCATTCAGCCCCGACGGAAAACGGATCCTATTCGCTGACGAACGCAGGTTGCGCTATTGGGATATCGAGACATGGAAAGAGATCAAGCTTGAGTACTTGTGGGATGGGAGAGAGATTGATTACCCAATGGGACGTATCGCGGCATTCAGTCCCGACGGGAGAATCTTTGCCTACATACTCGGAGGCTCCAATCTAAATTTTTGGAATTTTGAAACATGGAAAAATGAGTTCCAAGGTGAAATTGGAGGATCCATAACTTCCCTCGCATTCAGCCCCGACGGGAAACGGATCGTTCTGGCGTCCAGTGATAAAACGGTCTATATCTGGGACGTCGAGACGAAAAAGGAGATTCGCAGACTCGAAGGACATACCGATCGTGTAAATTCCGCCGCATTCAGTCCCGATGGGAAACAAATCGTTACGGCATCTACGGATGATACCGCGCGCATCTGGGATGCTGAAACAGGCAAGGAGGTGTCCTGTCTTG
>OLWA01003178.1_pt1 | contig 12990 bp, 11 predicted proteins | sample 1673251 | NCBI WGS metagenome assembly OLWA01 (sample SAMEA3178937, study PRJEB25190) | human gut metagenome | biome: human gut; feature: human-associated habitat; material: faeces | place: Austria | collected 2013
TTTCTATTTTACCATATTTTTTTATGGTTTTATACGGTTTCTGTGAGATTTTCATGGAAATGACACAGTTCTTAAATTCAAAGAAGCGATGGACTCGTTTTTCGATAAGCAGATAAACAGTAAGCTTGTCAGGAAGCCTGATGAGTTTCTTAACGGTGTATTTGGCTCAATAGAATATTTGATTGCCACTTGATGGGCGAAGCCCGCTTCCTTCACTTGGGATACATGATAAAGGCTGTTAGGGGCACTTGGAATTTCGTCTGTTTCTAGGCAACACCGGCACAGGGATGTGCCGGTGAGGTGCAGATGAACATGGATGTGAATTTGCACCGGTTGCCGGAATAGACTGTATCTTTTTCGAAATTCTTAGTGTCCCTTGCAGGCTTTATGCCGTATTCAAAGTGAAGGATGTGGACTGCGCCAGACAGTAATGTAAAAAAGGTTCTCAAGCCTTTCAACTTAAGAACCCTTCACATTTCATATATTTTCGAACTTATTTTGTTCCGAATATTCTGTCTCCTGCATCACCAAGTCCTGGTACGATATAGCAGTGCTCATTCAATTTCTCATCTAATGCTCCGATATAAATGTCTACGTCCGGATGTGCTTCCTGCATTGCCTTTACACCTTCCGGTGCTGCAATGATGCACATAAACCGGATATTCTTTACACCTCTGTCTTTTAACATCTGGATAGCTGCTATAGAAGAACCACCGGTTGCCAGCATCGGATCTACAACAAATACTTCACGCTCATCGCAATCCTCTGGAAGCTTGCAGTAATATTCTACCGGTTTTAATGTCTGTGGGTCACGGTAAAGTCCGATGTGTCCGACTTTTGCTGCAGGAATCATTGCAAGCATTCCATCTACCATTCCAAGACCTGCACGCAGGATTGGTACTACTGCCAGTTTCTTTCCTTTTAACTCTTTTACAGTTGTCTTGCAGATTGGAGTCTCAATTTCGATATCGGTAAGTTTCAAATCCCTGGTTGCCTCGTAGCACATTAACATAGCGATTTCGCTGATTAATGTACGGAACTCCTTAGAACCCGTTTCTTTTCTTCTTATCCAGCCGATTTTATGCTGAATCAGTGGATGATCCATTACAAATACTTTTGACATATCATTCTCCTTCGTTTAATAATTTTACTAATTTTTTTATACTCTTATTCATGGTCTCAAAGCAAAGCCCGTATGACTGAAGTGTGCCGCCGTAAGGGTCTAGGATTTCCAGTTCATCCCCTACTAACTCTGTCAGTACCTGGACATTTTCTTCCTTCGCCTCTGGAAACATTTCCAATAATTTCTGTCTCTGCTGTGCTTCCATTGTAAGCACCAATGTATCTTCGCCAAAATCCCCTGCTGTAATCTGGCTTGACATAAAACCTTCCAAGTTAATGCCATTGCTTATCATAACAGCTTCTGCCTTCTGATTCAGTGGTTCCGGGAATAATACCACAAGACCTCTCACCAACACTTCTACCGGATGATTCAGGGAATATTCCCGAAAAATACCGGCCGCCATGGGTGCCCTGCATGTTCCGCTTTCCGCCACGAATACAATGCGATTGTATGGCTTCATAAAAACCTCCTCTAAACTGTAATCACCTGATGTCCTGCAGCCTTCAGCAGACGATTCATAATTGCCTGCCCAATACGCGGAGTTGCAAAACTCTCAGAGTAAATAATATCTACTTCTTTCTCATCAAAGTCTCGCAACAGTTTATACAAATGCTTTGCAATTGCATCCTCATCACTGCGTGCACCAATACTTACCACTTCGCCTTCCGGATAACGGTCTATCGTTTCGTCTGTTCCAATGATTCCTACCTTCTTCCCCAGTAGAACCGCTTCCTTTGCCAAAGCATTAATCTTTGCTACTACCTTCTCTTCTTCTCCGTCTACCAGAATCAAATCCGCTTTCGGTGCATAATGCTTATATTTCATACCCGGTGCTTTCGGCTTCTGCAGCGAATCCGAAGCAATAATTCCAGGATCCATTTTCACTTCCCCGATTACCTTTTCTAACATTTTCGGTGTAATATAGCCCGGTCTTAAAATCATTGGTATGTCTTCTGTCAGATCAACAATCGTGGATTCAATTCCAATTCCCACAGGACCCCCATCCAGTATCATCGGAATTCTGCCATCCATATCAAATGCTACATGCTCTGCCAGAGTCGGACTCGGTTTACCAGATGTATTGGCACTCGGTGCTGCAATATATCCACCGCTTCTCCTGATCAGTTCCAGTGCAACCGGGTGATTTGGCATGCGGACTGCCACCGTATCCATCCCCCCTGTAGTTTCATATGGAACCTTATCATTCTTGCGCACAATCATGGTCAGCGGCCCCGGCCAGAATGCATCTGCAAGTTTCTTTGCTTCTTCCGGCATCTCCTGTGCGATTTTCTCCATGTCTGAAAATTCTGCCACATGAACAATCAAAGGATTATCAGATGGTCTTCCCTTTGCCGCATAAATTTTCTTCGATGCCTCTGCACTCAGTGCATCTGCGCCCAGTCCATATACCGTCTCAGTTGGAAATGCCACCAGCCCGCCATCCCGGATAATTGCGGCTGCACGTTCCAGTGCTTCTGTATCCATATTATTCTGATCTATTTTTATCACTTCTGTTTTCATAACGCCTATTATATCACGTTCCCTTTATGTGTTCAAGAACTGGAATTGTTTTCAAAATCCATTTTCGTCGAAAATCGAAATCACCCGAAAACCGCACTTCCTACTTGCTATGTAGACCTAAGTGTGGCATAATCAGTATGTTCACTAGAATATTATGGAAAGGAGTTTCCAGATGAAAATTACAAAAAACGAATTTGGCATGACCAAAGATAATCAGCCGATTTCCCTTTATACTATTGAAAATGCATCCGGTGCTTCCGTTACACTTTCGGATTATGGATGCCGTATTATTAAGATTATGGTTCCGAATAAAGAGGGAAAACTGACCGATGTAATTTTAGGCTTAATGAATGCCGATGAGTATCTTGCTGATGATGCCAGCCTGGGAGCTGTTGTCGGTCGATGCGCCAACCGTATCGCCAAAGGGCACTTTACCTTAAATGATAAAGAATACAATCTTGCCATTAATAATGGGCCAAACCACCTGCATGGTGGTCCTACGGGATTTGCCCAGCGTGTATGGACCGGAAAAGTTACAGACGATAAAGTTACATTTACCCGCATTTCTCCGGATGGGGAAGAAGGATATCCGGGCAATCTTACAGTTTCCGTTACTTATGGATGGTCTGAGGACAATGAATTATCTATTGTTTATGAGGCATCCTGTGATCAGGATACGTGGTTTCTTCTCTTCTCTCTTGCCCTCTGCATATTCTTTTTCAATCTTCGCAGTAAGAGCATCCACTTCACCCGGGATCAGGGAACGGTCAAATTTGAAGGTGCTTCCGTACAGAACTTTGAACAGATCCTGTCCTTTGATCGGAGCCGGATCATATTTCATTACTTCATAAAGTTTCTTTAAGGATCGACGTGCCTGATTCTCTGTCTTTACAGCTTCACGGATCTGCTCTTCCGTGATCGTCACGCCAAATTTCTGTTCCAGATATTCCTTGAAACGGAATTATTCCATTCGGGCATTATGCCGGCGGTCAATCCCGGTATAAGCGTGTCGCGTGTAGGCGGTAACGCACAGATAAAGGCAATGAAAAAAGTTGCCGGAAGTCTGAAACTTTCGTATTCACAGTACAGAGAACTTCAAGCATTCGCACAGTTCGGCTCGGACCTTGATAAAGACACAAAAATGCGTCTTGCAAAGGGTGAGAGAATAGTTGAAGTGTTAAAGCAAGGAAGAAACACGCCGATAAGAGTATCATTGCAAGTGGTAATTATTTATGCGGTTATAAACGATTTGCTTGAAGATATACCTGTTGAAAGAATACAGGAATTTGAAACATCATTATTTGAGTATATTGAAAATAATGCACATGATATAATAGATACGATTGAAAACACAGGTGAAATGAGTAAAGAATGTGAAGAAAAAATCCGTTCATCTGTTGAAGATTGTAAGAAACGTTTTGTAAAGTAGGGGGGATGCTCTGATGTCTGCTTCATCAATGAAGACAATAAAAAACAGAATAAAGAGTATAAGCTCGACTATGCAGATAACAAAAGCTATGGAGCTTGTTGCCGCATCAAAAATGCGTAAAGCGTCCGAGGGTATTGAGCGTTCAAAGCCGTATTTTAATATACTTCACGAAACGCTTGAAGATATAGCAAAGGATAATAAGGATTTCAGTTCTGTATTTACGCGTGAGAGAGAGGGAAAAACTTGTCATATTGTTATAGCCGGTGACAGAGGACTTGCAGGCGGATATAATAACAATTTGTTTAAATCTCTTGACATAAAAGACGGAGATATAATTTTTCCGATAGGTAAAAAGGTTGTGGAGCATTTCGGTGAAGATAATGTGTATACCGACACATATGCCAAAGCAGGCGATATAAAAATCTCCGATTGTCACGCAATAGGAAGTTTATTGGCAAAGGCGTATGAAAAGGGCGAATTTACGCACCTTATTCTTTCGTATACAAGCTTTGTCAATATGCTTACGCAAGAGCCTAAGACGGAAAATGTTCTGCCGATAAGAGTTGAGCATACAAAAGATGGTATGCGTAATATGAATTACAGCCTTATTGTGTATGAGCCTGACGCAGAGGAAACTTTTGCACAGATAATACCTTATTATATTTCCGGAATGGTGTACGGTGCTGTGTCGGAATCGGTTGCGTCGGAATTATCGGCACGAAGAAATGCGATGGAATCCGCAACGGACAATGCGTCGGAAATGATTGAAAATCTGAGCCTTGAATATAACAGAGCAAGACAGGCATCAATCACGCAGGAATTAACAGAGATAATATCAGGTGCGAATAACTTATAATCCGAAATTTTTCCCGCAGCACTACTTTTTGTTTGGGCTGGTCGCAGACTGTTGTCTGCTGCTCGCCATGCAACCGGGGCAGTACGCCCGTACGGCATCACAAACTGCAAAGCAGCACTGCGAAAAAAATTACAAATTATAAAATTACGGACTATATAGAGATGAAGGAGTTATGTATGAATAACGTTGGAAAAATAGTTCAAATAATAGGTCCTGTCCTTGATATAAGGTTTGAGGACGGTGAATTGCCTAATATTTTAAATGCCATTGAAATTGACAATAAAGGTCAAAGGCTTGTTGCGGAAGTTGCACAGCATATAGGCGACAATGTTGTCAGATGTATTTCGATGGGCTCGACGGACGGACTTGTCAGAGGTATGGACGCCGTTGACACTGGTGAGGGAATTAAAGTGCCTGTCGGTGAAGAAACACTCGGAAGAATTTTTAACGTTTTGGGTGATGCGGTTGATAATATGCCTAATCCCGAAACAAAAGAAAAATGGTGTATACATCGTGAGCCGCCGACATACGAAGAACAAAATCCGACAACGGAAATACTTGAAACGGGTATTAAGGTTGTTGACCTTATTGCACCGTATGCAAAAGGCGGTAAAATCGGTCTTTTCGGCGGTGCCGGTGTCGGCAAGACTGTTCTTATAATGGAGCTTATCAATAATATCGCTAAGGAACACGGCGGTATCAGTGTTTTCGCCGGTGTCGGCGAAAGAACGAGAGAGGGTAACGACCTTTATAATGAAATGAAAGAGTCGGGCGTTATCAATAAGACTGCACTTGTTTACGGTCAGATGAACGAGCCGCCGGGGGCAAGAATGAGAGTTGCGCTTTCGGGACTTACAATGGCTGAATATTTCAGAGATAAGCAACATCAGGACGTGCTTTTGTTTATTGATAATATTTTCAGATTTACACAAGCCGGTGCGGAGGTTTCGGCACTTATCGGACGTATTCCGTCGGCGGTCGGTTATCAGCCTACACTTTCTACTGAAATGGGTGCTTTGCAGGAGAGAATTACATCTACAAAGAACGGTTCTATAACTTCGATACAAGCTGTCTATGTACCTGCGGACGATCTTACAGACCCTGCTCCCGCAACGACATTTGCTCACCTTGACGCAACAACCGTTTTGTCAAGACAGATTTCTTCGTTGGGTATTTATCCGGCGGTTGACCCGCTTGAATCAACGTCAAGAATTTTGACACCAGAAGTTGTGGGTAAGGAGCATTACGAAACAGCCAGAGCGGTACAGCGTATAATTCAAAGATATACCGAATTGCAGGATATTATTGCGATTATGGGTATGGATGAGCTTTCGGAAGAGGACAAGAATACCGTAAACAGAGCGAGAAAGGTTCAGAGATTTTTGTCACAGCCGTTCTCTGTTGCGGAACAGTTTACAGGTATGAAAGGTAAATACGTTCCGATTAAAGAAACAATTCGCGGTTTTAAGGAAATTATCGAGGGTAAATGTGATGATATTCCCGAATCGTGTTTCCTTTTCGCGGGCGGTATTGACGAAGTTCGTGAAAAAGCAAAGAAAATGGGTGAATAATTATGAATACATTTCATTTGCAGATAGTAACGCCCGACGGACTTATGTTTGACGGTGATGCGGAAAAATTACTTGTTCGTACTACTGAGGGCGACGTCGGTATTATGAGCGGTCACTGCGATTATGTAACGCCTGTCGATACGGGTGTGGCAAGAGTTACAACGAACGGCGATGTAAGAACGGCGGCGTGTTCGGGCGGACTTTTGAATGTGAAAAAAGGAACAGTCAGACTTGTTGCAAGTACGTTTGAATGGTCCGAAGATATTGACGTTGAACGTGCGTTGAGGGCAAAAGAGGCGGCGGAAAAGAAAATTAAAGAAGCTTCCGACTACGAAGAAAGAGCCGCTGAAATAAAATTAAAAAGAGCACTTACGAGAATACGTGTAGGTGAAGGAAAATAGTAGAAGGGGACACTAAAATTCAGTGTCCCCTCAGATTGTCAATAAATTGTCTGGAACGTGCAAAATATTATTCTTATAATTTAATAAAAAACAAAAGGCAAGCCTATCTTTAATATACGGCTTGCCTTTGCACTTTCAGCGAAAATAAACTCTAACGTACCTGTGTACGCTGACAAGTTCATTTTCGCAGAATCCAAACTAATTTCTTGACATCTGCCGATATGCAGATAAAATAAAAATTTGCTAATCGTATTGACAAAAATTAACCGCTCGGATATACTAAAATATGAATAGGAGGACAAGGTATGCAGATTGAAAAATACTATAATGATTTAAACACATTGCATATTAATACAGAAGAAAACAGAGCGTATTATATGCCGTGTTCGGATATAGAAAATGCAAGAAAGGAAACGAATGACAGAAAGCAGGTTTTAAACGGTGAGTGGAATTTTATGTATTACACTTGTATTGATGATGTTCCGGATAATTTTAAGGACGGAAATATAGACGGCTTTGATAAAATTCCTGTACCGTCATGTTGGCAAACTCAAGGTTATGACCGCCATCAATATACAAATACAAGATATCCGTTTCCGTATAATCCGCCGTATGTTCCGTATGACAATCCGTGCGGTGCGTATGTAACTCATTTTGAATCGGATAATGATTATAGGAAGTATTTGAATTTTGAGGGTGTGGATTCTTGTTTTTATGTGTGGGTGAACGGCGAATTTGTCGGTTACAGTCAAGTATCACATTCAACATCTGAATTTGATATTACAGATAAGGTTAAAAACGGCGATAATATACTTTGTGTGTTGGTTTTTAAATGGTGTGACGGAAGTTATCTTGAGGATCAGGATAAGTTCAGAATGAGCGGTATTTTCAGAGATGTGTATATTTTAAATCGTCCGCAGAAGCATATCCGCGACTATAAAATCGAAACAGATATTCAAGGAAAAATTAATATTGAAATAGATTCGGACACTGATGTGAGCTTTGTTCTTGAAAATGAAAAAGGCGAGATATACAGTGGGGACAGTAAAACTATAACGGTTGAAAAACCGATACTTTGGAACGCGGAATATCCGTATTTATATACATTGTATCTTGTAACGGAAGATGAGGTTATACGCGAAAAAATCGGTTTCAGAGAAATAAAAATTGATGACGGAATTGTTTTTCTTAATAATAAACCGATAAAAATGAAAGGCGTAAACCGTCATGACAGTGACCCTGTAACAGGATATACCATAAGCCGCGAGCAAGCCGAAAAAGATTTAAAGCTTATGAAACAGCACAATATCAATGCACTTCGCACAAGTCACTATCCAAATGCTCCGTGGCTTATGCAGTTGTGCGACGAATACGGCTTTTATGTTATTGCGGAATCTGATATTGAAATTCACGGAACAGCATCATTTTTCGGCGGTTCACAAGCCGTTACATTCGGCTTGCTTGCACAAAATTCCGATTGGGAAAATGCAATTTTGGACAGAGTTCAGAGAAATGTTATACGCGATAAAAATAGAACAAGCGTGTGCATTTGGTCGCTCGGCAATGAGGGCGGTTACGGCGTGAATTTTGAGAAAGCTGGCAGATGGGTTAAGGAATATGACTCCACAAGATTGACGCATTACGAAAGCAGTATGTGGCAGATGGAGGGACATATAAACGATACCTCAATGCTTGATGTTGAAAGTACCATGTATGCGGATTATAAGTGGATAGACAAGTATTTTGAAAATCCGGGTGAAGTGGTTTGGCACAGAGTCAGTCTTGGAAAAGGCAGTGAATACGGCGGTGCGGGCGAATGGATAAATCTTTCGGAGAGTAAACTCGGCAAGAAAGAAAAGGAACAAATGGCGGTTGTAAAACCGTATATGCAGTGCGAATTTATACACGCAATGGGTAACGGCCCCGGCGGTATAAAGGAATATATAGACCGCCTATACAGATATGACGGATTTTTCGGTGCATTCGCTTGGGAATGGTGCGACCATGCTATTGATATGGGGGACAGTAAATATTTTTACGGCGGTGATTTCGGCGAATATCCGAATGACGGTAATTTCTGCGTTGACGGACTTGTTTACCCCGACAGACGACCTCATACGGGACTTTTGGAATACAAGCAGGCTATTAAACCGTTTGCGATAAAATCATACAGCAATATTATGGTGGTGGAAAATCGTTACGATTTTGCGGAGCTTGACGATAAACTTTATTTTGAAGTCAACGGTGAAAGAATGGAATTTGATGTTCCGCCGAGAGGAAAAAAGAGTTTTCCGCGTCCGAATGGTGATGTCGTAATGGTTAAGGCATATCAAAAGAGCGACACGCTTTGGGCGAAAAAAGGATATGAAGTAGGCTTTGAACAACTTATTGTAAATGACACTGTGCCGAAACTTGAACCTGTCAATGCAGACGGAAGTTTTGAAGTATCGGAGCAAGGCAGAAACATTACGATAAAAGGCAATAATTTTGAATATATCTTTGATAAATCAACAGGTAATTTCAAAAAACTTTCCGATGCGGTTACAAGACCTGTTGAATGGAATGTGTGGAGAGCACCGACTGACAACGACAGAAATATTATGCGTGATTGGATAAATGCCGATTATCATAGAGAACAAAGCTACGTCTACGACTGTACTTATGATGTGACTGATACAGTTACGATAAAGTGCCATAATGCGCTTATTCCCGTTGTGCAGCGCAAGCATATGGATATTGAAACCGTATGGACGATTTATGCAAACGGTATTATTGATATGCAGTCGAGCGTTAAAGTGGGCGAAAATCTGCCTGTAATTCCGCGATTTGGTTTGAGATTTTTCACTAAAGGCGAGAACGTCAAGTATTACGGCTACGGTCCGTATGAAAGTTACAGTGATAAGCACCTTTGCACATATCTTGATGAATTTAATACAACTGTTTCGGATATGTATGAACCATATATAAAACCACAGGAAAACGGAAGTCATTTCGGTACAAGATATGTTGAAACGGAAAATATCAGAGTAAGCTCGGATACTACGTTTTCATTCAGTGCGTTGCATTACACGCAAGAAGAGTTGACCGAAAAGAAACATAATTTTGAACTTGAAAAATGCGACGATACTGTTTTGTGTATTGATTATAAGCAAAACGGTATAGGTCAAAACAGCTGTGGACCGCTTACACAAGAAGAATATCGCTTTGATGAAAGTGAATTTGAATTTAAAATAAGAATTGAAATTAAATAGGAACACAAAAAAGGATAGCGGCAATATGTCGCTATCCTTTATTTTATCTTACCATTTCATCTTGATGACCTGTTGCTTTGTGTGATTTAATAACGCTTTCGATTTCTTCAATACTGCTTGCTGACATATCGCCTGCAACAGTGTTTTTAACAGCTGAAAGTGCATTACCGATTTCGATTGCTCTTTCAGGAGTACCGAACTTGATAAGTCCGTAAAGCACACCTGCAAGATATGCGTCACCCGAGCCTATGCGGTCGATAACTTCGATATTATTGTAAGGTTCTTCTTCATAGAAATTACCGTTCATATATATTTTTGAGTTGAAATTATGGTGCGTAGGGCTTACAGCCTCACGTCTTGTTGTTGCAATAAGTGTGCAACCGTAAGTGTCGGCATAGCCTTTCATTATTTCTTCCAAAGTACCTGTTCTCTGCAACATCCTTCTTGATGTTTCTTCCGAAACGAAAAGAAAATCTACATATGGGAATATCGCCTCAACAGTCTTTTTAGCCTCTTCTTCAGACCACAAACTTGCACGGTAGTTTACGTCAAATGAAATATATGCACCTGCCTCGTGGAATTTATGTATCATTTTAATAGCCGTTTCCTTTAGTGATGGGTCAAGTGCAAGCGTAATGCTTGAAATGTGAAAAATCTTAGTTTTTGCGTATATATCCTCCGGAAGTTCGTCAAGAGAAAGTGAACAAAAACTTGAATTTGCTCTGTCATAAATTACCGATGATTTTCGCGGATAAGCACCGCTTTCATAGTAATAAACGCCCAATCTTTTTTGAGGTGAGTGGTCGTATATGATATAGTCATCGGACACGTTTCCGTAACGAATTTTATTTCTTATAAAATGTCCCATCTTGTTTTCGGGCAATTTTGTAACTATCGCCGAACGAATACCGAGCATTGCCGCACCCGATACAACGTTAAGTTCACTTCCGCCCGCATTTTTTTCAAATGTTTCGCTTTGAGAAATCTTTTCTTTGTTTGGAGGTGAAAGTCTTAGCATAACTTCGCCTAAACCGATAAGGTCAAAATCAGTATTTTCTTTAAATTCCATAGTAAAATCCTCCATCATAATGAATAATTTTATTATACAATACAACAGTGCATTTAGTCAATAATTGTTATTATTTTGACATAGACAAATTTGTTGTAAAGTGCAGGCCGTTATGATATAATCATATTCAGAGGTGTTAAAAAATGAAAACCAACTGTGAATTTTGTATGAATTACTATTATGATGATGAATATGAATGTTATTGCTGTGCGATAAATTTGGACGAGGACGAAATGTACAGATTTACGATGGGCAATAACGATAACTGCCATTATTTCAGAATGGGCGACGACTATACGATTGTAAGGAAGCAAAACTGATGGACAGAACAATACTTCATTGCGACTGTAATGCATTTTATGCGTCGGTGGAATGTGTATTAAATCCGGAACTTAAAAAAGTGCCTATGGCGGTCGGCGGTGACGAGGAAAGCAGGCACGGCATTATTTTGGCAAAGAATGAGCTTGCGAAAAAGTACAACATACAAACTGCCGAAACAATTTGGCAGGCAAAGAAAAAGTGTCCCGATTTAGTCATAGTCAGACCGCACCATGATTTGTATTACAAGTATTCAAAGCAGGTTATGGATATTTATAAACGGTACACCGATTATGTCGAGTCGTTCGGACCTGACGAGGCTTGGCTTGATGTTACGGGAAGTAAAAGACTGTTCGGTGACGGTGTGAAGATTGCGAACGAGCTTAGAAGAATTGTAAGAGAGGAAACAGGGCTTACAATTTCAGTCGGAGTGTCATTTTGCAAGGTGTTTGCAAAGCTTGGCAGTGACTATAAAAAACCGGATGCGACTACTGTGTTTTCAAAATCAAATTGGAAACAGTTTATATATCCGCTGTCGGTAAGAGATTTGCTTTTTGTCGGCAAAAAGACGGGTGATGAACTTGAAAGATTGGGTGTTAAAACTATCGGTCAGCTTGCAAAGTATGACGAACATATCCTTGTCAGGCATTTCGGTAAAGCGGGGAATATGCTGTACAGATACGCAAACGGACTTGACAGTGAGCCGGTTAAATCAATATACGAAAAAGAGAAAGTTAAATCGGTCGGCAACGGTATGACGTTCAGACAGGATCTTGTCGGTGAAGAAGATGTACGGAGCGGTATATATGCACTTTCGGACAGTGTTGCGGCACGTTTACGCCGAAAAAATATGAAATGCACGACAGTGCAAATATTGATAAAAGATCCGCAATTTAAGAGTATAAGCCGTCAGAAAAAACTCGAAAAGCCTACATATGTTTCAAGAGATATACGCAATGCGGCGATGGAACTTGTAAAAAAATCTTGGAATTTAAAATTACCGATACGAATGATATCTGTAACGGGAACAAACCTTGTCGGTGAGAATGACGTATACGAACAGATGAGTTTGATTGAGGACAATACGGAAAATACGAAAAAAGTCGAGCAGTTTGAAAAAACGGTTGATAATTTGAAAAATCGTTTCGGAAATGTGGTTTCACTTGGCGGAAGTATAAAAAAATATGAGGGCAGTATAAGGAAAAAACCGTAAAAGTCATAAAATCGAAATTTAATTCATATCTCGATAGGGGAGATATGAATATGTATAAAAGAAATCGTGCGAGCGGTAATTCCGGTGAGAAAATCGCTTGTGGTAAGATAACGCGTGTAAATTAAGAGGAACAGATTTTAAATCTGCTCCTTTTTTTAGTAAGTGTATTATTCGATAAACCGAAATTTACTTTAATAAATATTTTTCAAACGCTTTATGATTATCAAAGTGGACTTCT
>OLWA01003179.1_pt1 | contig 12977 bp, 11 predicted proteins | sample 1673251 | NCBI WGS metagenome assembly OLWA01 (sample SAMEA3178937, study PRJEB25190) | human gut metagenome | biome: human gut; feature: human-associated habitat; material: faeces | place: Austria | collected 2013
GGGTCTCGGCGTCCATGGGAAGCCGGTCGAGCCGTTCGACGGCGCGCCGGTGCAGCGAGCTGCCGTGCGGCTCCGAGCGGTCGAAGATCTGCTGCTGCCCGATCCACATCGTTCCGGCATATCCGCGCCGGGTCATCAGCCGGCGGTAGCTCTCCGCCCCGCCGCGGAAGGGTTTCACGGCACTGCGGCAGCGGATCCGTTCGCCGTCGCGGAGCGTGGTCAGCGAATCGGCATAGAGTCGGATCCGGGATTCGGAGGCGTGCCACTTTCCGGTAGCGGGGTTTCGCCAGGCCGTCACGGCGGCGTCGGCCACCGAATAGCGTCCGCGATCGACCGGGAACCCCTCCACGACGACTTCGCACAGGGTCGTCACACCGCGCGGTACGGTCACCGCGGGGGTGTGGAGCTGTGCGGCGGCAAACCCCGTCGTGAGGAGCATCGCCGCGGCCGCCGCACCCGAACGCAGCAGCAGGGCCAGAAGCCCCGTGACGACGAAAGCCCCTGCGAGAAACCACAGGGGCAGTTCGTAACGGGCGGCCAGCGCAATCCCCGCGACGAAGGGCACGAGGAGCTTGACCATCGGCATCCGGTCGAGCCGGGCGAACAGGCAGGCGGTTTTCATGCCTGCAAGATAGCGAAAATATGTCTGAAAGCGTTATGCTTCGGGCTGAAAGAGCCTCCATCCGGCCTCGACGTCGTGTGGATCGGCCCTTGATCCGTTCTCCACGCGGGAGATGGCCGCCGCCAGCGGGATCATCGTCCGCGCATCGCGGGTGTCGATCGGTTCGTCGGGATCGAGGCCCGTGTCGGCGGCCACGGCGCGGATATAGGCGTCGGTGTGGTTCTCCGAGGGCGGGGCCCAGCGGGAGATCATCCCCCGCAGCGTGTCGATCCCGTAGCGGATGCGGTAGGTGTCCAGCAGCACGAAGATGGCACGGTAGCCCCAGGCCAGGTTTTCGAACTGTTTGAAATCGGGGTCGCGCGAGGGGCGCACCTCACCCTGATAGCGGACCTTCGAGCGGCGGACGTTGCCCGGGTTGCAGTTGTCAATTCCTCGAGCCATGGTCGTCGTCGCGGATTTGAAGGTGATTCTCCACGCGGCGCTTGGCGTATTGCCGCAGCCAGCGGAAGAGCGGCGCCTCGGAGAGCTGGGCGGCATTTTCGAGGAACGACCACAGCTCCACGCCGCAGGTGAATCCCGTGAAGAGTTTGGCCAGATTCAGCTGCATGAAGTCCAGCACGCAGCGGTCCAGCATCCAGGCCATGGCGATGGTGGTGATGGCGAGGCCGGCCTTCATGACCGTGCGCCAGGCCTTGCAGCTTTCGAAATACCAGTGGCGGCCTTCGCGCCGGGCGGCGGTCCGGTCGGCCAGGATTCCCGAGAGGAAATCCACGGCGATGAAGAGCATCGTCGTGACGACGAGCGGCTGAATGGGGGCGAACAGGGCGGCGATTCCCGCCGCCAGGCCGCTAACGAATTTCGACAAAGCCTCCATCGATCGTGCAGCGTTTGAGGATGTTGTCGTCGGGCTGGTATTCGGGGAACTCGTCGCGATGGTCTTCGAGGTACTTGACGGCCCGTCGCAGCAGCATGCGGGCCTGGGTGCGCAGGGCCCGGCACTGACGGCGGAGCGCCTCGTCCGAGGGGGGCTGGTTCCAGGAGGTGTCGGGTGCCGAGGTTCCGCACGAGGAGGTGCGGATGTCGAGCCGCGGCTGGATCAGCAGCCGCGTGAAGAGGGCCAGCGGACGGGCGAGATAATCGTCGCACAGCGAGGCGTATTCGCCGGCCAGGAGCCGTTCGTGGAGTTTGCGGCCGATTACCGGCACGAGGTAACGCTCCTCGGCGGCGGCGATGTCGGCCTCGGAGAAGGTGTCGGGCGGGAGCGGCTCGCCGCTTCCGAAGGCGAGCTGCTGCAGGCGGACGGTTGAGATGAGCGTATTCATGGTTGAGGGGAGTGTGTTGAGGGCTTCGGACGTCCGTGCGACCGCCTCCGATCGGGACCGGAGGCGGTCGCACGGGCCGTGTCAGCCGATGCTTGTGACGTTGTATTTGGTGATTTCGGAGAGGTAGTACTGCTGGCGGGGATCCTCCGGGTCGTAGTCGAGTCCGTCGGCCTTGCGGGCCTCCCAGACCTTCATGTAGATGGGTTTCGAGCGGGTCGGCGGGCGGTTGACGATTTGCAGCGACGTCGTGTCCAGCCCCAGCACCGAGGCGATGACGGCGCGGATCGGCTCTGTCAGCTCGTCCTGCTCGGCGAGGATCACCGTGTTGAGCGCCACCTCGTATTCGTGCAGAATGCGTTCGGCGCTGAATCCCGCAGCGTAGTCCAGTCCGCTCAGCGTCCGGAACCACGAATGGGCCACGACGATGTCGCCGACGGCCTGTTCGTGCAGCGCCTGCCAGTCGCCCTCGTTCTGCGCGGCAATGGGGATGAAGCGCGAATTGTCATCCTCGCCGCCGTCGCGGATGACGAACATCACCTGCCCGGGGTTCCCGGCGAACTTCTGTTCGGCGAGCCGCACGATGCGTTCGGCCTCGGCCTCGTTGTCCACCGACGAGTCGAGCATCATCACGCCCGACAGCTGGAACGAATTGTCGAGGCGCGAGATGTTCCAGCGGTCGGTCTTCCAGGCGATCGCCGAGACGCTGAACCCCGCGATGTAGGGCGGCACGCCGTAGTGTTCGAACATCGGTTCGTAATCCTTGTAATGGACGATCGAGCGCAGCGTGCCGTCCTCCTGCGCTTCGAAGTCGGGGTAGAGCGGCAGCGAGCGCGCCTCGGCGGGCTTGAACGCCGCCCAGTCGTGGTGCAGCAGGATGTGCTTCGAGTCGCGGGCCACGCGGCAGCGCGAGGCGTCCTGGTGGTAGAGCGACAGAAAGGTGTGCCCGGGGTCGGTGACCGCTTCGAGGAACGCGTTGCCGAACAGCGACTTGTCGAAGGCCAGTTTGCCCAGCACCTGGCGAAGGCTCTCGCCCCGGCCGTTGACGCACCGGACGAAGGCCGCCAGCTGCGGCTGCTGCGCCTCGTCGCACGTGAATCCCTTGCCGGAGATGTAGTCGGCCTTGTCGTTGATGATGCGCCGGTGGGTCGTCGAACGCCGGGCCATCAGCGCCAGCGCCGCCGGGAAGAGGTTGTCGTCGCCCCAGCGCCAGAATTTGTCGCTCTCGACCCGCGACGAACCCAGCGCATAATAGGGGTCCGTGCGGTCGGCAACCCCCACGGCCGTCTTGATTTTTTTCGTTTTGCTCATGGCGTTTTTCGGATTTCAGGGACGCGGCATCCGCGGGGAAAGCCCCTGCGGATGCGCGTTCCCGGGTTTTTACTGCTTGTATGCAAAGGAGATCAGCGCCTCGTCGAGGATCTGGGTTCCGGCCATGAAGACCGCACGCTGGCGGTTCTCCATTTCGTCGGGGTTGTACCACATGCGCACCTCGTTGCCGGGCATGTCGGCCGTGTTGACGGCCAGCACGAGGTTGCGGCGGTCGGTGAGCATGACGAACGACTGGCGGAAGGAGGTGGCGCCGAGGTAGCTGCCCAGCCTTACGTCCACGACCGGAATTCCGTGGTAGGCCAGCGTCCGGCGGCCGTTCATCGCATCGGCGTAGGCCGCGTCGGCGCCCTTTGCATCGAGGTACTTCTCGTAGAGGCGGTAGATGTCCGACGAGACGAAGTAGGCCAGCCGGTCGTCGGCCTTGAGGCCCGGGATGCGGGGATCGGCCCCGGCCCACAGCTTGTCGAACAGCTCGACCACATAGGCCGGGTCTTCGAGCGCGGCCGCCTGGTAGGAAAAGTTATAGACGCCGTCGTCGTCGACCAGACCGTTGATGCGCTTCAGCAGTCCGTCGAAGGTGTTGTAACCCGACGCCGCGGAGGTGTCGCCGATCCACATCGTGACGCGGATATTCTCGGCGAGGGCCTGTTTGAAAAGCGCCGTTTCGGCCTGTTCGAGCTCCGTGCCCGAGAGGTCGTCCATGTGGGTGTTGACCAGCGACGAGACCTTCTCGTAGACCATCGAGAAGTAGTTGGCGGCCGAGAATCCCAGTTCGGCCTTCACCCGGTTAAGATTGACCGTCTTCTCGTACTTGGTCGCCGCTTTGCCCCCGGCCCAGCCTGCGGAGGTGAATTTCTGGAGGATGTTGCGCTGGCCGTCCCAGAGCTGGACGTGCGTGGGCTGGGGCATGTTGTAGAGTACGCGCACGCCGAGGTCCTGCGCCGACTCCCCGGTGAGCATCGGGCGGAAGAAGATGTTTTCGAGGTCGGAACCGGTGTACTGTTTCGAATTTTCGAGGTAAGTCATGGTTGTTTTTGGTTTTAAATGGTTGATGAATTTGGTTGTTTGTTTTGCCTCCGCAGGGCGGGTATCGCCGGACTTCCATTTTAGGCCGAAACCTCCTTTTGTTCCTGACCGGCAGATTTTCGATTCGCCTCCGGTGAATCGGCAGCCCGAAGCCCCCCCGCTTGGCAATTTTCAATTCTTAATTTTTAATTGCGCATGCGCCTGGCGTCTTCGGCATAGGCGCGTTCGTTGGCCGAGCGGACCGTGTCGCCGCAGGAAGGGTCCTCGCGCGGCTGCGTGGAGGTCGGCGCGGCCTGCCGGCGGGCTTCGTCGGCCGCAACAGCCGAACGGCTGCGCAGAGCCTGCACCTCCCCGTCGAAATGGAGAACGTTGCGGTCGGCGGGAAGCGCCGGGCCGGGCCGCAAACCGATATTGGCCAGCAAACGCTCCCAGCCCCGGGCGATATTCCGCGCCAGCGAGGACGCCGGCTGCTCCGCAGCTTCGACCACTTTGTCGGCCAGTCCCGCCGCAACGGCCTCCTCGGGTGCGAGCCAGCGGCCGTTGCCGTTGTTCTCGGCCATCAGGGCCTCGAACTCCGCGGCCGGACGCCCCGAACGGGATGCATAGACCGCGGCGATACGCGCATCGGTCTGGTGCAGCAGGTCGATCTTCCCGGCGATCTCCGCGGCATTTCCCTCGGTCGAACAGATGGCCGTGTGGATCAGATAGAGGGCATTGGCCGACAGGAGACGGCACCCCTCCGACGCCGCCTGGGCGATGATCGTCGCAGCCGAGGCCGTATAGCCGTAACAGCGGGTCGTGACCCGCGCCGGGAGCTGCCGGAGCGCGTCGTGGATCAGCAGCGCGTCGTTCACGTCGCCGCCCGTCGAGCGGATGTTGACCACCACCTCCGGGGCCTCGATCTCCGCAATGCGCCGCAGGGTGTCGCGGAAACGCTCGTAGGTCGCCACCCGGGCGTCAGGCTCTTCGAACTGCCACTCCTCGGGTACGCCGATGGTCCCTTCGATGTCGATCTGGCAGACCCCGGCCGTGTTGTTGATTTGAATTTCCGATTCCATGATTAATGTTTGTAAGTGTTGTAAAATGCGTTGCGCACCTTCTCGTAAGAGCAGCAGAATTTCCCGGCTGTGACCTCGAAGGCTTCGCAACGGGACATGCCCTCCTTTTCGAGCCGCCCGATTTCGTCACGGATCGCGCGCTGTTCACACCCCCGGCGGCTGACCAGCCCCAGTTCGAACAACCGCAATACCGCCTGCCGGGTCGTAAGCCCCCGGACCTCCCGAAGCACCGCTTCGGCCAACAGTTCGTCGTGCCGCGTCATCAGTCTTCCATGAGGCGGTTGAACGTGCAGCGCACCGAGGCTTTCGCCGGGTCGTAGTCGCCGACGGCGTGCAGCGCGGCCCGCACCACGCCCGCTCCGGTGTCGATGCGGAAGACCGAACGGATGTCCGGCGCTCCCGTTCCGGGCGTCAGAAGGGCTTCGAATTCGTGAGGCGCGAGCCGCAGCGAGAGGATGATCCGCTCACGGGAGGCCTCCCGACGCACCTGCCCGTCGTAGAAGCGGTGCAGCCCCTGTTGTCCGTCGCGGTCCTCGAAACAGAGCGTGAATCCCTCCGCAGCGTCGTCTCCCGCGAAATGGAACGCCGCGAGCGGATACTCCGAACGCCCCGAAGGATACCCCCACCGCTCGTCGCCGGGCAGCGGATGCATCCCGGCGTAGCGGACGATGCGGAGTGTGAAGTTGGTTCCGTCCTCCTCCGCGTCGTCGCGGTCGCCGACCTCGGGAATCAGCGCCGACGGCGCATTGAGGTAATGCCCCGCGGCATTCAGCGAGGGACTGAACAGCGGATTGCGCAGCACCTTTTCGCCCTGCATCGCGGCGTAGGAATCCGCCGCAAAACTCCACGCCCCGAGCGGAGCCTCCTCCCCGGCGTCGAAGCGCGCCACCGCGCCGTCGCCGTCCCGGTACCGCCACGTCCGCACCTCGTGAATCTCCGGGGCGACCGGCCGCCGCTCGACAGGCTGCGAAAAGTCCGTCCTGCCGCTCCAGTCCGTCTCCGGCCCCGCACCGAAAAACTCCCCTTCCGGCTCGATCCAGACCCTCCGCGTCGCCTCCTCGGTGTAGAACCGCAGGTTGAACAGATGCGCAAGGGCATCGAGCAGTTCCGACTGCCGGATGCGGTGCTGCGCCACATCGGCGAATGCGATCCGCGACCCGAATCCCGGAGCCGAGAGGAAGCGCGGCCGCAGCGAGCACTCCTTGTGCAGGGTCAGCGCCATCCCGGGCTCCGCCCCCGCGAAGTAGATCAGATTGAAATACTTGGGCGATGCGGGCGAAACGCTCTCGGCGGCCGTGCGGAGCCGCACCTCGACCATCGTCTGCCCCGTCTCGCCGACGTAGCCGTTGTAGAGCGCCCAGTCGCCGCGGTAGGCGACCCACTGCGAACCGCTGCGGACCAGCAGCACGGGATCGACGACGGTCCCCGAGGCCGGGGTGGTGACCTGCGCCGAACGGGCCGCAAAGTCGGTCCACACCGTGCCGGGCACGCCGTTGCGGGTGTAGGTCAGGCGGTACTGCGCCCCGGCGAGGTGATCGAAAACCAGCGCGCGGTAGGTGAAATTCGGCGCAACGGCCTCGCGGAGGTCCCTGTACCGGTTGGCCAGCTCGAACCGGAACTCGGCCCCGGGACCGAGATACACCGTATCGAAGCCCTTGAGCCGCGTCCGCGAGACGATGCGGTGGGCGGTGGTGTATTTCAGGCGGTATTCGAACCCGACGCTGATCTCCGTCGGCGGCGTGAAGACGATCTTGCCGTTGTCCGTCGAGAAACAGTTGCCGTTGTTGAAAAGCCCGTCGATCGCCTCGCCGTCGGCGTCGACGCTCTGGGGCGTGGCCGTGTCGACGATGTTGCCCACGGTGTTGGCGACGGCCTTGGGGTTGGCCGAAACCCGCCCCAGTTCGTTCGCCGCAGCCGTCGCCGGAGCCAGCCGCCGCGCCGAGAAGCCCATACGGCCGGCCGCCGCCGTGGTGTCGCGCGAGGAGTAGGCCCCGCTCATGTAGAGCGACCGGAAAAACGCCGATTCGAAAAAGCGGCTCTTCACCTCGTAATCCGCCTCCCGAAAAATCTGCCCGACGAGCGTGGCGACGTGCAGGAACGGGTGGTAGTCCTCCACCGAGAGCAGGCGTTCCGCCGGAAGCAGGTCCGAGGAGCTGTTCTGCCGACGGTATTCGTCGCGGTGGATGGGGAAGAACTTCACCGGGGAGTCGTCCGTCCAGCTCTCGACGATCGCCGTCGGGGTCAGGACATTGTCCCACGCCACCCCCAATCGGGAGAACATGCGACGGGCGGCATTTTCGGCCCATCCGGCCCCTCCGTCGCGGATTTCGAGCGTGTACCCCTCTCCCGACGCGGCCAGCAGGCGCACCGTTCCGCCGATCAGCGCCGAACCTTCGGCCGACAGCTCCGCCGTGTGGAGCGCGTCGTTGAACCCGCCGGCGGCGTGCGGGTCGCAGGCAAACCCCACGAGCGCATCGTTGCGCGGCGTCGCGGGAATCGGGATTTTCAGCGACCGCCCTTCGCGGCAAGCCTCCGGATCGGCGAGCCGTGCGGCGTCGTAGCCGGGAACCGCGACGGACGCCATCCCCAGGTCGCAAATCTGTCCGTCGATTTTCAGTTCCATGCTGCGTGTTTTTTACGTTTGGGGCGAATGGCGATCTCCAGACAGCTCAACGTGCCGCGCCGCTGTACGACGGCCTCTTCGGTGGCGATGTCTACCGGTATATAGCACTTTTCAGTGACGATCCATGCCGCTGCCGTCGCTGTCAGTTCGGCCAGCGGCTCCAGCATGCTCCGGGTCTCGTAGGCCGATACGAGCACTATTTCGCGGTCTGTTTCCGCCGCCGCGACCACACGTCCCTGCGGACCCTCCGCCTCGCGCCTTTCGGTGCGCACGGTTGTCGTCCGCACGATGGGAAAGGTGTAGTGCTCGACCGATCCGGCGCTGCTCCGCCAAGCCAGCCGCACCTGTCCCTGAACGGCCGGAGTCACGGAATAGACGACCGAGCCGCACGTCCCGGCATCGACCGTCACACGCTCCGCGCCCGGGAAATCGCGCATGTCGAGACGAAACAGGTGCAGCCCCGCCTCGCTCACGCGGTAACTTTCGGCCGTCGCGGTGTCCCCGGCCTCGGCCGTCACCGTCACGATGCAGGGTCCGTCGGTCAGCAGCGTCAGTTCGTCGCATGCGTCCTCCGGGATCAGACGCACGAGCGGCATCGAGGTCCGCAGGCCGGGCGTTCCGGGGGCGTCGCCGGGCAGAAACGTGCGCGCCGGAGCGACCGCCGCGGCCGCTTCCCCATCCGTCCCGGCAGCCTCGACGACGGCCGTGACGGTCCGTCCTTCGGCGGGGTAAAATCCGGTCCGCCCCGTTGCGGGCGTGAAATGCAGCCGTCGCCGGAGGTAGGGCGCCGCATCGAACGCGGCCTCGGCGACGGCCGCAAAACGTTTTGCACCCAGCAGCGCACTGCCGTCGCCGACCGGTCCGCGCGTGCCGGCTCTGTCTGCACCGCCGGGCGAGACCGCCGCGCCGATTCCGGCTGCGGACCCGGCCGCCGCATCGACGATGCGGATGTCGATGTTTCCGGCCGTCTCCTGACTGACGGCGTAGCGGAGTTCCCCGCCGAGCGGGGCGTACTGTTGCGGAATTCGAGTAAATAGCATAATGGATTTTTAAGAGAGATGACTGTATTCATTCGCCGCAGGACACGGCGCAATGCGGCATGCGGATGCTTTTGACACTTCCGGCATCACAGGCACAGAGGCGACCGGATTGTTGACAACGGGTTTAAAACTTGTCGATAAATGGAGATAACAATTCACAAAATGCGGAAACAGAAGCGTTTCCCGATGTTGATAACTTTGCCGTCCCTGCCGGCCGGCTGTGAATCGTACGGCAAATATACGACACCGGACACCCCCTTGTCAAGACCCCGATGCACTTTTTCCACATTTTATAGAAAAACTTCGGGATTTTGTCGTACCTTTGTTTCGCAAACCAACAGTTTTACACCTTATGGATGATGGTCATAGTTCCACGTATAGCCGTCGTGTCGTGCTTCAGCACGACGCCATTCATCTATGGTATCCAGCACGAAGATAATCTCCGCGCCGGACTGCTGTTGTCCGACCCCGCCGAAACAATCCAAGCCTTTTCCGAGCACAAAGCCGACATCGCCCTGATTCCGGCCGCCGCCATGCCGTCGCTGACAGACGCGCGCATCGTCACCGAATACTGCGTCGGAGGCGTTCCCGCATCGAAGGAGGCCCTGCTCGCCAGCGACGACGCGCTGGTCGGGGCGTGGAAACCGTTCGGAAAACTTCCCTGCGCCTTCGCCGTCTGGGCGGCGCACGCCGACACGGACCCCGACGCCGTCGAAGCCTTGCAGCATGCCCTGACCTACGGACTCGAACACGGCTACGAGGCGATTCTCGAATCGGCTTTCGCGGCCGATTCCGGGCGCGCCTACGCGGAACTCGCACATTTCGACTACATCTTCGACAATCAGAAAGACAAAGCGCTGAAAAAGTTCTGGAACTCGGGCCTCAAGGCGGTTCCGAGAGCCAATCCCGGCTGAAGAGCTTAGCGGACCGGAGATCCGCCTCTCTGCACGTAAACGGATTCACGAACTTTCCCATAGCTAATTATTTTTAGTTAAACCTATTGTTTATTCTACACCGCAAACATACGGAATTTTTATCAAAGAATAAAGCGCAAGCGTTCAATTCTTTTCAACATAAACCAATGGAGCCACAATATAACGAAATCGGGAGAGCCGGTTCTTACACCGACTCTCCCGATAATATTATTCTGACATCTCTGCCTTCGACAGTTTTCAGGAAAAAAACTATAACCGCTCGATCTTCTCTTCCGATAAACCGATGCATTGAACAATCAAAGATTTAGACACTCCCGCCTCTTTCAGGTTTCGAGCGATAGCATATTTCTCTGATAAACGGCCATTCTCCATACCTTCTACCATTGCTTTCTCTTGCGCTTCTTTTGCCTCCTGTAAGGAAGCATCTTCCGCAAGACATATCTACATTAATACAATCTACACCTATTCCCTCGTCCAAATGTCAGTTCCCAGAATAGGCTCATCCCCCCATCCTTTGCCTCTAAGATAACTGAAGGTTCCCGAGGGATCAGCATATGCCACTGCCCGGCAGGAATCTGTAGAACCATATTCCCAATGGCAGGCGACAACTCATAACGGCCGCACTCCACCCCCTTCTCATCATAGAAGATCTCCGTGACCGCCCCCCGCAAGATAGCGACCGTCTCAGACGTATTCGAATGACGATGGATATCCACTAACGATCCCGACTGCAAGGCGTTCAGCATCCGCTGGGAAGTATCCTCGGAACTATTCCGCAAATCCAAGTTCACACGCAAACGAGGGCTATCTGCCGTTTTAGCCAACAAATCATCCAATAATTCTTGATTAATCAACATAAGCTATACCGTTCTAAAAGGCCAGAGAGCCTTGAATACCAAATAAGTTGTATTGCTCTTACCAAACATCAAATTGATGCAATAAAATCCAGCTATTACCATCCACTCAGGGAAATATAACACATGCTTGGCTCTGCCTTCCGCCTTTTCAACCTTAATGAGGTTATTGATGTCCAGCAGCTCGGGATTCTTGATGATATGAATTGTATTATCAACCTCTTTATCAACCCAATCTACCATGGCTTTAACAGCACCACTCATCTCTAGCACCTCAAATTTACCACCATTACCTATCTTATATGCCCAGTTAGGATATTTCAGATAATAGCGCTTCTCAATATCACGCTTCTGCGTAGCGGTATAGACAGGGGAGAATCTATATATATTCCACTTTGGGCAAATCTCTTTAAGCCTGCCTTCAGCCATTGCCTTGCTCTTTCCATAGTTCGAGATAGGATTCAGCTCTGTGCCTGAATTTATTAACCCCTTCACCATGCCAATGGCATCCACAGTACTGATAAACAACACAGACACATTATGGCTAACACAAGCTTCAAACACATTCTCAGCACAAGTCACATTCAGAAACTTGAACCTCTCAAAACTAAAGTCAGTTTCACCACCTCCAGCATGTGCCAATGCGGCCAAATGAATGCATCTATCCACCTTCTCCGCATCCAATAACGCCTCCAACGCATTTTTGTCAGCAAGGTCAAGAACCACTTGTTTCAAATGCTCATGCGTCCAATCTGATACCCTGCGGTCAACACCCACTACAGTGCAACCTTTAGCTATCAGATCTTTCACCAGATAGCAGCCAATCATCCCAGCTGAGCCTGTTACCAGTATTGTTTTATTCGACATATCCTTTTAATTTTTCAAGTATCCAATTCTGCGGTTTACCAGCCACCCTACCTAAAATGCACAAAAACGTCCAAACGATCATTTTTAAGTCAAAACCGACATTCACGTGATGAACATAAAACGCCTCTAATTCCCTACGGGTAGGCAACACTTTTTCCATATACTCTGCAGGATCTTCTACAGTGTCACCGTATAAATAATCATATAATGCGGCTGGACCTGTCAACCCCGGACGCACTCGGGCAGCTATACCATATTTACCCTCACGCATAATCACCACTTGATCTTGTGCGGCTGGACGAGGTCCCACTATCGCCATATCCCCCAATACACAATTCAGCAACTGAGGCAATTCATCAATCTTTGTAGCGCGCATAATGGCACCCCACTTGAAGATACGGTTCGTATCCGCCTTGAAACTCTTCTCATCCGCATCTTTGGCGATCGTCATGCTTCGGAACTTATACATCCTAAAAGACTTGTTATCTTTTCCAATACGATTCGCACAATAAAAAACAGGTCCCCAATCAGAGATAAGAATACCAATAATAGCTATCAAGAACACAGGCAATAAAACGATCAACGCACCACCACAAGCTATCACACAAAAAGCTCTTTTTACAAACTGATACATACAATCAAAGTCTTCTTAAAGTACACTCAAATGCCTCCGCATAATTCGTTCCACTTTGAGCGCCCCGATAAGCCGCTAACCCCTTGATCGCTTCCGCAGAGCGAGGATGAGGAAAAGGCCGCATTACACCCCGATAGGTAGCTAAAGCATTTATTTTAACCTCTAAGCAGTTCTCACCAACCTCCACGAATGTATTTGGCTGAAATCGGTTCATGGATGTATTAACTGACCATTCAGTAGAAGAGAGTACCTCCATAAACAGGAACTCCTTTAAAGGTTTCACCTCCGCACGGCGTTGAAACAGACGGATAGCAGCTTGACAAGCCATAGAGGTATGCATATGATCATTATTTGTGTCAGAAGGGTGATGCGTGATAACCACGTCACAATTCGATGCGATGATCGCCTTCTCTATAAACTGTACCAAACTAAGATGCGTAGCATTATTCATCTCTATATTAGGGAAGTTCCCCGCATACTTATTACGTATGCCAAGCATCTTTGAGCTAGCATCTAAATCATCGTTCAGTTCATTGTCGTCAGGGCGAAAAGCACGTGCTTTAGCCTCTGAACACATAATGCAGATGTCTACTGAATGGCCATCCCTTGTAAGTTTTTTAATTGTTGCACCAGCACCCAACACCTCATCGTCAGGATGAGCTACTAC
>OLWA01003180.1_pt1 | contig 12974 bp, 14 predicted proteins | sample 1673251 | NCBI WGS metagenome assembly OLWA01 (sample SAMEA3178937, study PRJEB25190) | human gut metagenome | biome: human gut; feature: human-associated habitat; material: faeces | place: Austria | collected 2013
GCGGCATTTGATCCGATTCGAGGCGGGCTTTGCCCCCTCGAGCTCCCCCTGTGAGGAGGAAAGACTGCACGCGCAGTGGGGTTTATCGACACGCAGAGGGCGGCGGGAGTGATCCCGCCGCCCTCTTTGCTCGCGGATAGTTCGTGACTACTTATCAAACGAGGGGTTCATGAAGTAGACGTTCTTTTCGCTGAGGCGATCCTTGGCGAGCCGCAGACCCTCGCCGAACCTCTGGAAATGGACGATCTCGCGGGCGCGCAGGAACTTAATGGCGTCGTTCACATCCGGGTCGTCGCTGAGGCGCAGGATATTGTCGTAGGTCAGCCGTGCTTTCTGCTCTGCCGCCAGATCCTCCGTCAAGTCGGCGATCATGTCGCCGGTGACGGCAATGGAGCCGGCAGTCCACGGGAAGCCGGAGGCAGCGGTGGGATAGACGCCGGTGGTGTGATCCACGAAATAGGCGTCGAACCCGGCGGTGCGGATGTCCTCATCGGACAGGTCACGGGTCAGCTGATGGACGATGGCACCGATCATCTCCATGTGCCCCAGTTCCTCTGTGCCGACAAAGGAAATAAAAGAGACACGAAGTTTTGAAAGCGTTGCAGCACAAGGGCTTCAAGGCGCGGAAAGCAGCGAAATCACGAATGTGCGAAGGGCGGGGTGGCTCCGCTCATTTGCTATCGACTACCAGCATCGTGGGGTAGGCAAGCACTATTGCGTCGATGTGATGGTCGCGCTTACAGAGGGAGGTGTGGCAGAGTGAAGGAGTACATTCAGCAGCTTTCACCGGACAAGCTGATGCCATTTCAGAAAAATCCCTATCAGGTGCGGGAGGATGCCGCCCTGTCAGAGCTGGTGGAGAGTATCCGTGTACACGGCGTACTATCGCCGCTGCTGGCGCGGCCGAAAGGGGAGAGCTACGAGCTGGTCAGCGGGCATCGGCGGCGGTTGGCAGCACAGAAATTGAGGCTGAAAACCGTTCCTGTTCTGGTGCGGGAGATGACCGACGATGAAGCGGTGATCCTGATGGTGGACAGTAACCTCCAGCGGGAAAACCTGCTGCCCAGCGAAAAGGCGTTTGCATACAAGATGAAGTTGGAGGCTATAAAACATCAAGGAAAGACAACTTCCCGACAAGTTGTCGGGAAGTTAGAAAGTGCCGATGAAGTTGGACAAGGTAATGGTGAAAGTGGGCGTACTATCCAACGATACATCCGCCTGACCAACCTTGTTCCGCCGCTGCTGCAAATGGTGGACGATGGCCGCATCGCCTTTTCTCCCGCCGTGGAATTGTCGTACCTTGCACGAGACGAGCAGGCGGAATTGTGGGATCTGATCGGACGAGAGGACGCCACGCCGTCGTTGTCGCAGGCCATCCGCCTGAAGAAGCTCTCCCGCGAGGGCGGGCTGACGGCGGAGGAACTGTACACCATTCTCACCGAGGAAAAGCCCAACCAGAAAGAGCAAGTCCGCATCAAAACGGAGTCCCTGCGAAAGTATTTCCCGCGCAATTACTCCGTCCAGCAGATGGAACGGGAAATTCTCAAGCTGCTGGAGACCCGTTACCGGACGCGGAATAGGGGGGAGCGGTGATTCCGTACACTGGTGTTATACAGACAAGCCCTGTAAAATGACCGCAGGAGGTGCATCACATGAGCGAAAGATTACAGGAATCCTTACCGCAGAACATCTATCGGAATGGAATCTGCTACGAACTGCGCGGCGAGCAGTACTATCCGTGCCTGCTGGTGCCGCCAGAGCTGGATGCCAGTGAGGAAGAGCAGCTGCGATTCATTATCCGGCAGATGGCGGAGGCGCAGGGGATTGATGAGGACTTAAAGGCACGAGACCCTATGGCGTGGGTCGGTGCGATGAACAACATCAAAAGCGCGGCTCTTGAGATCATGCGGGAGTCCAAATGACACCCTAAGAAAGAAACAAAAGAAAAAAACCAACGCAAGCGGAGACAGGTCAAATGCCTGCCTCCGCTATTTTTTATAGAGGAGCTTGGAATGGACTATTTTTGCAAATCGGAATCCGAAGCCTATGCGTTTTACAGGATTCCCAAGCTGTTATTTACGCATATCTACTACAAGGACTTGCCGTGTGAAGCGAAACTGCTTTACGGAATGCTCGTGGACAGAATGACGCTTTCCGACAGGAATTTCTGGAGGGATCGTGAGGGAAATACCTACATCTATTTCAGTGTTGAGACGATTATGCGGAGTCTCAACTGCGCCCATGGTAAGGCAGAAAAGCTACTGGCCTCACTGGAAGACTATGGGTTGTTAGATCGTAGGCGGCAGGGTCTTGGAAAACCTTCACGGCTATATCCGCAGCCATTTGCCCGTGAGATGTAATCCTGGATTTCGGAGTTTTGGCGCGACGAAATTCGGTGCTGCTGGAACGCCGGTTTTCGGCGTTCAATAAGACAGAGAAAATAAAACTGATTGGTTAAGAAACTGAATGTGACAGGAAAGGACGGAATGATTATGAAAGAGAATAAGATCAGAAACAAACAGGTCAATGTTCGGTTGACAGAAGCGGAATACAGGCGTTTGGACGAGGCGGCACAGACCAGCGGATTAGGGAGGTCGGCTTATCTTCGGATGGTGCTATACGTCTCGTGGCTCCGTGAGGGAGCCAAAAAAGAAAAATAGAAATGGTGCGTATTGCACGAGCAGCCACCATAATGGCGCAGACGCTTCCGCCGTAGGAGGAAACAGATTCTGTATTGCGAATGCGATACGGAATCTGTTTCCGCAAGCATAGCATTTTGACAGCAAAATGCGCTTGTTAAGGGGACATCCCCCTAATACCCCCGCTATCGCAATATCAATAATCTGCACCTGAACGGGATTTTCCCGTTTAGGTGCAAATTTCATGTATGGAAAGGTACGGTTTGTTTGACTTTGTTCGCAGAAAGGTATATAATATATACAGTAAAAAACTGCGACAGGGCTAATTACCAGCCGCACTATCCAACAGTCCTGTGCTTTCTACAGGGCTGCTTTTTGCTATTTTGAGATAAGGAGAATGTCCATGGAATATATGTCCATCACACAGGCAGCAGAGAAGTGGGGCATCACCCCACGACGTATTCAAGTTCTCTGTAAGGCGGAACGCATCCCCGGCGCGATCCGTATCGGTTATGTATGGGCCATTCCCGCAGACGCCGAGAAGCCCAAGGACGCAAGAGTGCGAAGCGGGAAGTATGTGAGGACGGCTACAACTGCCGCCGGCAAGGAAAGATGAGGGGAAATTATGGCACGGAAAATAAATTGGGGCTGGCAAACTCCGCTGATCTTTCCCGGGAAGAAGAGCGCCTCAGCAAGAAAAAAGCGGTAGAACTGTTTGAAAACGGCGTGCTTAACACCCTGCCGGCTGGTAAATTCTCGACCTTGCAAGCGATTCACAAATATCTGTTTGAGGATATTTACGACTTCGCTGGTAAGCTGCGAACGGTGAATCTGGCGAAGGGCAATTTTCACTTTGCGCCGCTGATGTATCTGGAGGCGGTGCTGGCCGGCGACGTGAACAGCCGCGAGGTCTTTATGCAGGGCATCGACCAAAGCTATTATTACGAAGGGTACACGACCTTCAAGGCGGAAGAACTATAAGGTCTTTCAAAGAGAGAATTGAATCGCGTGTAGAAGGGGTGATGGTTTTGCAGTACTATGCACATGTCCGGGAGAGTTCCGATGGCAATAAGGAGTATCAGACGGTTGCCGAGCATCTAATTGGTACGGCTAAACTGTGCTGCAATTTTGCGGCAGCCTTCGGCGCGGAAGTCGACGGGCATCTGGCAGGACTGACCCACGATATTGGCAAATGCACCGAAGAATTTCAGAATCGCTTGCTGAACGACGGTCCCGTTGTTGACCACGCCACAGCGGGAGCGATGGCCTGTGCAATGCAGGGAAACCGCTATGTTGCTGCCTGCGTGGCAGGACATCACGGGGGCTTGCCAGACTTCGGCAACATGCGGACAGCCTGGAAAGACGACGGGACGTTCTATGGACGGCTGTTGAAAGGACGTGATGAACAGTGCTTAGAGCGTTGCGGTGAAAGCGGCATAACAATACCGCCGCCGATGGTCTCAGCGGCAAAAAAGCTATCTCCTCTGCAAGCATCCTTTTGGACAAGAATGCTTTATTCCTGCTTGGTGGATGCCGACTATCTGAATACAGAGCAGTTCATGAACGGCGAGCGAGGACGGGGCGGATACGATGACCTCCCTACGCTGCTGGCACGGCTGCAGGCGCATATCAAACCGTGGCAGCAGCAGCCCAAGACGGAGTTGAACCGGCTGCGCTGTGAGATCCTGAACACCTGCCTAGATGCAGGCAGTAAGCCGAAAGGCGTTTACACATTGACCGTCCCTACCGGCGGCGGAAAAACGGTGTCATCTCTGGCATTTGCACTGCGCCATGCGGTGAAACACGAGATGTCACGGGTGATCTATGTCATTCCGTATACCTCTATCATTGACCAGAACGCCCAGGTGTTCAGAGATATTCTGGGAAGTGGTAATGTGCTGGAGCACCATTTCGGTGTACAGTTCGACCTCTCCGATGGAGCAACAGCGGAGGACATTCAAAAGACGCTGGCCACGGAGAATTGGGACATGCCGGTGGTGGTCACCACGGCGGTGCAGTTTTTCGAGTCCATGTATGCCGCCCGCTCCTCTCGGTGTCGCAAGCTGCATAATCTGACCAACAGCGTCATTATCTTCGACGAGGCGCAGATGCTGCCGTTGCCGCATCTGCGACCCTGTGTAGCGGCCATAGCTTCACTGGCAGAGCAATTTCGCTCCACGGTGGTACTTTGTACTGCAACGCAGCCATCGCTGGGCGACCTGCTGCGTACCTATGCGCCAAGCTGTCCCGTGACGGAACTTTGCCCGCAAACAGCGGCACTGTATGACCGCTTCCGCCGTATGACCTTCCGGCAGACCGGAACGCTGACCGACGAGGCACTGGCGGAGCAGCTGAGTGAACAACGGCAAGTTCTCTGCATTGTCAACAGCCGTAAGGCGGCTCAAAGCATATACACACTGCTGCCGCCGGAGGGCAGCTACCACTTATCTACCCTGATGATCCCGGCACAGCGTCAGACGCTGCTCGGGGAGATCAGAGAACGGCTCAGACAGGGCGAACCGTGCCGTGTGGTATCCACCTCGCTGATTGAAGCGGGTGTTGATGTAGATTTCCCGGCCGTATACCGGGAGCTGGCAGGGCTGGATTCCGTCATGCAGGCGGCGGGTCGCTGCAACCGTGAGGGAAAACATCCTGTGGAGGGGAGCCTTGTCACAATTTTTGAGCGGACGGAGCTGCCGCCGCTGCTGTTTCGATCCGCCATCGGCGCAGCCAGAGAAGCACTGGGCGACAATAGTGACCCGGCCGCACCTGAGACGATGGCAGGGTATTTCCACTGCCTGCGCGGTCTGACCGACGACGCGCTGGACAAGCAAGGTGTCATCAAAGCGTTTACGCATGGTATCGAGGGCTGTGAATTTCCATTCCGGACGGTGGCGGAGAAGTTCCATCTTATCGACCAGAATACATATACAATCTACATTCCCTATGGTGAAGGTGCGGCTCTGCTCCAGCGTCTGCAAGATGGCGAGTGCTCAAAAAGCCTGTACCGTAAGCTGAGCCGCTATGCCGTTTCCGTATATGACAAGCATTATCAGGCACTGTACAATGCAGGCGCACTGATGACGGCACGGGAGATTCCCACATTGGACGCTGACAGCGCGATATTGACAGATTTGACGCTGTACAGCGAAACTATGGGTCTGTCTTTGGAGCCGGAGATGGGTAAGGCGGAGTTTATTTGAAACAGGTAGAAGGACGGCCTACCCGTCCTTCTACCTGTTGCCATAATCGTTTTTTGTTATATTTCAACCCGCGCCATTTTCGGCGACATGAGGAATATAGCATGAGTTTATACTTTTGTCAATACTGATGTTCTAATCATTTTTTGTTATGAAAAATTATGTTGACATTGAGAGTTTTATGGTATATGATAAAGACAGCTCAAGTATAGGAAAGAAGGGAGTGATTTTATGGCGATACAAGTGGAAGTGTGGGGCGACTACGCGCTATTTACGCGGCCGGAGATGAAAACAGAGCGCGTCAGCTATGATGTCATGACGCCGTCGGCGGCTCGCGGGCTGCTGGAAAGCATCTACTGGCATCCTGGCATGAAATGGCGCATTGACCGAATTCATGTGTGCAGTCCCATTCGCTTCACCAATATTCGCCGCAATGAGGTGAAGGACACCATCAGTGCCCGCAAGGTAAAAACCGTCATGGAAAAAGGGAAGGGAGAACTGTATCTTGCTACGCCGGAGAGCATCCAGCAGCGGGCGGCCATGGTGCTGCGGGACGTACATTATGTGATCGATGCCCATTTTGACCTGACGGAGAACGCGGTACCCAGCGACAACGCCGGAAAGTTTCAGGACATCATCAAACGCCGTCTGGAACGGGGTCAGTGTTATAGCGCGCCCTATTTCGGCACGCGGGAATTTCCCGCACACTTCCGTCGCTGCACGGAGCTGCCGCCCTGCCCGAAGGAGTTGGAGGGCATCCGTGATCTGGGCTGGATGCTGCTGGACATGGATTATGCCGATCCCCAGAACATTACGCCCCGGTTTTTCCGAGCCAGTCTGACGGACGGTGTGCTGACCGTGCCGCCATGGGACAGTGAGGAGGTGAGGGGATGATTCTGCAAGCACTGACGCGGTATTACGAGGATCTTCTCCAGCAAGGCGAGATTGCCGCGCCCGGTTGGAGCCCGGCAAAGATCAGCTTTGCCCTGTGTCTGGATAGAGATGGACAGGTGTTGCAGGTGATTCCCACAATGGAAGAGGTAGCAATGGGGAAGAAAACTGTCCTGCGTCCGCAGTCGATGATCCTGCCGTCGGCAGTGAAACGCACTGTTGGCATTGCTTCCAATTTCCTGTGGGACAATTCCGCCTACCTGCTGGGTGTTGACCAGAAGGGAAGGCCGGAGCGCAGCCGGGACTGCTTCCGCGCCGCTGCAAGCCTGCACCATACCATGTTGGATGGCGTGGATTCGCCCGCTGCTAAAGCGATACTGGCTTTCTTCGATACATGGCAGCCGGAAAAAGCGATGGAAAACCCCGCATTGTCCGGACAGTATGAGGCAGTTACCGCAGGCGGAAATCTACTGTTCCGGGTGGATGGCTGCTATTCTCACGAGGACACAGCCATCCGCGAGGCGTGGCAGCGGTATAGGAACGGCACCGATGAGGACGCTGTGAAGATGCAGTGTCTTGTCACAGGTCGCGAGGATGAGATTACCGCCACTCATCCCGCCATCAAAGGGGTACGGGATGCTCAGTCCAGCGGCGCGGCACTGGTGTCGTTCAATGCACCGGCCTTTTGCTCCTATGGACGGGAGCAGAACTATAACGCACCGGTGGGCAAGTATGCGGCCTTCGCCTACACCGCTGCCTTGAACCACCTGCTGGCAGACAGAAACAATGTGCAGGTCATCGGCGATACCACCATTGTCTGCTGGGCGGAGGGCGCAGAGCCGGTTTATCAGGATTTATTCATGTCCTTCATGTCCGACAATATGCCATCGTCCATATCGGACAACGACCTGCGCGCGGCTCTGAGAGATTTGGCAAAAGGGCTGCCCTGTAAGGATCTGGGCGTCGATCCAAACCGCACCTTTTACATTCTGGGACTGGCACCCAATTCGGCGCGACTTTCCGTCCGCTTCTTCCTGCGGGACAGCTTCGGTAAGCTGATGCGGAATGTCAATGAACACTATGAGCGGCTTGAGATCGTGAAGCCTGCTTATGCCAAGCCCGGCGTGCTGTCCCTGTGGGCACTGTTGCGGGAGACGGTGAATCTCTATTCCAAGGATAAGTCCCCTTCACCGACCATGGCAGGAGCCACGGCAAGAGCCGTCTTTTCCGGCGGGCTGTACCCTGCGTCGCTGCTGGAAGCTGTCATGCTCCGTATTCGAGCGGAGAGGGACATCACATGGGGTCGCGCGGCCATCATCAAAGCGTATTATCTGAAAAATCCACATACAGACTGTCCAGAGGAGGTTTTGACCGTGAGTCTAAACGAAGCCAGTACCAATATTCCTTACACGCTGGGTCGGTTGTTCTCCGTTTACGAGGCGACACAGCAGACGGCAAATCCCGGCATCAACACGACAATCAAGGATAAGTATTTCAACTCGGCAGCGGCCATGCCCGCCAGCATTTTTCCGGTGCTGAACAATCTTTACCAGAAGCATCTGCGGAAGCTGGAGACCGGACAGCGTGTCTATTTTGACAAGCAGGTAAGCACGTTGAAAGGTGTGTTGGGCGAGAGCTATCCCACCCGGATGACGCTGGCCCAGCAAGGCTCTTTTGACCTTGGCTACTATCACCAGACACAGAAGCGGTATACGAAAAAGGAGGAGAACGAAAATGTCTGAGCCTATCAAGAACCGGTATGAATTTGTGGCGCTGTTCGATGTGGAGAACGGCAATCCAAACGGCGACCCCGACGCAGGCAACATGCCTCGTGTGGATCCTGAGACCGGCTACGGTCTGGTGACGGACGTATGTCTGAAACGCAAGATCCGCAACTACGTGGAGATGGCAAAGGAAGGGGAGGAGGGCTATCGCATCTACATCAAAGATGGCGTGCCCCTGAACACCAGCGACAAGGAGGCCTGCGCCTATGTGGGCGTGGACGCGGATAAGCTGAAGGAAGCCAAGAAGAAGGACGAAAAGCTGGACGAAAAGCTGCGGGACTTCATGTGCCGAAACTTCTACGATATCCGCACCTTCGGCGCGGTAATGACCACCTTTGTCAAAGGCGCGCTGAACTGCGGTCAGGTGCGCGGACCAGTGCAGTTGGGTTTTGCCCGCAGCGTTGATCCCATCATGCCCCAGGAGGTCACTATCACCCGCGTGGCCATCACTACGGAGGCGGACGCGGAGAAGAAGGGCACCGAAATGGGACGCAAGTACATCGTTCCCTACGGCCTGTACAGGGCGGAGGGCTATGTCTCAGCCAATCTGGCTCGCAAGACCACCGGTTTCTCCGGGGACGACCTGAACCTTCTGTGGACGGCGATCCTGAATATGTTCGAGAATGACCACTCCGCCGCCCGCGGCAAAATGGCCGTACGTGAGCTGATCGTGTTCAAGCACGACTCTGAGCTGGGCTGCGCTCCAGCACATAAGCTGTTTGATCTGGTGAAGGCCGCTCACAAGGACGGCGTCACCACTCCCAGAAGCTACGATGACTACAACGTTACGGTGGACGAAGCGGCTCTGCCTGCCGGCGTTACCTGCACACGGCTGGGGTGATCTATCCGGAGGAGAGCTTTCTCCAGCTCTCTGGCTTACAGCACTTCAAATTCTGCCGCAGACAATGGGCACTGATCCAGATTGAAAACCAATGGGCGGAGAATTACCGTACCACAGACGGCGCGATCCTCCACGAGCGGGCTCACGATAAGGACTTCACCGAGAGTCGCGGCGATCTGCTCATCACACGGGATATGCGGATATTCTCCCCGACTATGGGCGTTTCCGGTGCCTGTGATGTGCTGGAATTTCACCGCGGCGACGTGGGAATTCCGCTGAAAGGAAAAGATGGTCTTTGGCAGCCTTACCCGGTGGAGTACAAGCGCGGCAAGCCCAAGCAGGACACCATGGACGCCTTGCAGCTCTGCGGACAGGCTATGTGCCTAGAAGAAATGCTCTGCTGTGAGATTCCGACTGGTGCGCTGTACTATGGTGAGACGCACCGCAGAACGGAGGTCGAATTCACGCCGGAGCTGCGGCAGGAAGTTAAAACGCTTCTTGAGGGAATGCATGCGCTGTACGAGCGTGGTTGGACGCCGAGGGTAAAGCCTACAAAAGCATGTAATGCCTGCTCTCTCAAGGATCTTTGTCTGCCGAAGCTGATGCGAAAACGGTCTATCACGGACTATCTGCGGGATCGTCTGGAGGTGACGCCATGAGACAGTTTCTGAACACACTGTTCGTGACATCGGAGGATGTGTACCTTTCATTAGACGGTGAGAATGTGGTAGCCAACCGTGGCGGGGAAGCCGTTGCGCGCTATCCGCTGCACACGCTGCAAAGCATCGTGTCCTTTTCCTATTCCGGTGCTTCACCGGCACTGATGGGTGCCTGTGCCAAGCGGGAGATCGGGCTGGCGTTTTGTACTCAGCGAGGGTGTTTTCTCGCTCGCGTCTCTGGGCAAACGCAGGGAAATGTACTGTTACGGAGGACGCAGTACCGGGTCGCCGACAATCCCTCCGAAAGCTGCCGTGTGGCACGAATGATGATTTTGCTTGTGTTTGATAAAGAAGCAATAGAAGTGTAAAATTTTTTTGCCGTTCCCATCCGGCACTTAGCTACTGTGTCGGATAGGTCGGGCATTATTCGTCGGGAAGTTCTACCTTGCCGACAAAGCTGTAATAAATATCAATGTCCTGTCTGCGTGTGCCGTTCTCGTCATAGCTGCACTCATGGACAACGATTTTTTCAATAAACTCCCGCAGCAGGGTATGGGTCAATTCCTCAAAGCTGGTGTACTTGCGGACAACTTTCATAAACTTTTCCGCATTAACCGTGGCTTCCTGTGCCTTTGCCAGTTCCGCTTGCAGTTCGGCGGCACGGCTCTTGACCTGTTTCTGTTCGGCTTCATAGTCTGCGGAAAGTTCCGCAAAGCGTTCATCAGAAATACGCCCGGTCACACTGTCCTCATAAAGCCGCTTGAAGATAGCGGACAGCTCCGCAATCCGCTTTTCGGCTGCGTCCAGTTCCTTTCGCTTGGCAGCGTTGCGGCGTTTGCCGCCGTCCTCGTTCTGCTCGATCAGCAGCTTCATAAACTGCTTTTCATGCTTGGCTGCATAGCTTGTCACTTTCCGCAGATTGGCGGTCACACCCGCAGTCAAAAGGTCGGTGCGGATAAAATGTGCGGTGCAATCGTGGGTACGCTTCTTGTAGTTGCCGCAGATGTAGCAATCCTGTTTTCGGGTTTTGTTCTCGTATCTCTGCTGATAGAGGACGCTCCCACAATCGGCGCAGAACAGCAAGCCGGAGAACAGACCGACTTCATCATAGCGGTTTGGACGCTTGCGCTGCTTGCGTAATTCCTGCACACGCTCCCATGTGGCAAGGTCAATGATTGGCTCATGGGTATTCTCGAAAATGACCTGTTTTTCTTCGGGATTTTCCACGCTTGATTTGACCTTGTAGGACACTTTCTCGGTCTTGAAGTTTACCGTATGCCCCAGATATTCCTTGCGTTCAAGGATATGGACAATCGTGTTGGTCGCCCACTTGTAGGGATAATCGGGGTAGTAACGGCGTGTGCTGCCTGTCCTGCGGTATTCCAATGTGCCCGGTGTTGGGATTTGCTGCTCGGTCAATATACGGGCGATTTTGGTCGGACCGTTCCCGGCAAGGCACAAGCTGAAAATCTGCTTGACGACCGGGGCAGCTTCTTCGTCCACGACAAAGCGTCCGTCCTCACCTTTGAGATAGCCATAGACCGGCTGACTTGTGATAGGCTTGCCACTCATGCCTTTGCTGCGGAAAACTGCCTTGATTTTCTTGCTCGTATCTCTCACCATCCATTCGTTGAAGATATTACGCAGAGGGGCAAAATCATTGTCGCCCTGTGCGCTGTCCACTCCATCGTTGATAGCGATAAAGCGAACGCCCCTTTGTGGGAAAATCATGTCACTATTATAGACAAGAGCACAAAAAGGATAGGTACGGTGGGGATTAACCCGTCAGATTTTCCATTTAATTTCTACCTTTTCATTTGTTGCCCGGATGACCGTTATCAGTGCGTCCACCACCTGCCTCTTGTCCTCAAAGCTGACATTCTCCCAGTCATCCAGATACCCGGAAATGCTTTCCATCTTCTCCATCGGCACAGCGTCCGCAGAGAGTTTTGCAATCTCATTGGCAATGGACTGCCGCCTTGCGTCCAGTTCCTCAATTTTGCTGTTGGCATAGGAGAGCAAAACCGGGCTTGCGCCCGTCAGCGTGTCAAGCAGCTTTTCAATCTCGCTTTCTACCTGCGCCAGTTCCAGCCGCTTTGCCGCCAGCTTCGGGGAGATTTTCGCCGCCCTTTTCCGACCTGTCAGCGTCTTAAACTCTTTCAGCTTCTTCACCATAGCCCCATAGACCACCGCTTCCAGTTCGTGCAGCTTTACACAGCCGCAGCCGGGGCAGGCCCCGTTGTCCGCATGGACGGTGCAGCGCATATAAAGAATACCGTTAGAGTGCGCCGACATGAGCGCATAGCCGCATTTTCCGCATTTGATTTTCCCCGCCATCCATGTATTCCGGGCTTTCCTTGCGGGCTGGTAGGTGTGGCTGGCAAGCAGCTTCTTCCGGCATTTCAGCCACAGCTCCGATGGGATAAACCCCTCATGTGGAGCCAGTACCAGCGTCTGTCCTTGCAGGTGCTTGTGCTTGTCCTCTGTATTCCCCTTGCCCTGATAGTAATAGCAGCCGTTTGTCCCGGCAAAGTCGGCGGCGTCATTGTAAATATCCGTCCCCTGGCTTTTGTAAAACTCGTATATGTCGAGGTCAGCCATGACATAAATCGGGTTGCGGAGAATAACGCTCAAAGTAGCCCTTGACAGCGGCCTGCCATGATAAGTACGCATACCGTCCGCCGTCAGCTTCTTTGTAATGTCATGCAGCGATACCTGCGGATCAGCGTACATCTCATACATCTGCCGGACAAAGGCCGCTTCGGTTGGCTCTATTACCAGCTTCTTTGTGCGCACCCCGTCCATCACATAAGGCTCTGTCCGAAATCCGTAGGGCGTTTTGCCGCCCATTTTGAAGCCCCGCTGACAGCGGGAGTACCATGCGTCCTGCACCCGCTTCTGTATAGTTTCCCGTTCAAGCTGGGCGAACACGATACAGATATTCAGCATCGCCCGCCCCA
>OLWA01003184.1_pt1 | contig 12962 bp, 8 predicted proteins | sample 1673251 | NCBI WGS metagenome assembly OLWA01 (sample SAMEA3178937, study PRJEB25190) | human gut metagenome | biome: human gut; feature: human-associated habitat; material: faeces | place: Austria | collected 2013
CCACTCCGGTCCGCGCAGGTCAGAGGTTCCCCGAACCTCTTGCGCCGTTCTCACTTATTGAGTGCGTAGCGGTATGGGCACTGAAACTACCAGCGCCACATACCGACGTACTCAAACCCACGAGTCACAAAGCTTTTCTACGGAATTACTGGAATCTAAAAGAAATGGCAATGAACAATTGTCACACACCCATCATTCCAAACTCAGTTTTTGTTTATCTTATAACGGCACATAACCTATCCATTAACCTTTGCAAACCAACTTGCACCCCTTTGGCAAACTATTCGAGCCTGACATAACATTCCATTGTTCCTCTGTACCCTCATAATTAACGGTTGTTAACTTATTACACTCGTTAAAGGCTGTGTCCTCAAGGGATGTCATAGTTTTCGGAATCGTAATTTGAGATAATGCTGTGCAACCTTTTACTTGCCCCCCCCACAGTTCCTTTTTGCAATAATGAAACTTTGTATTCACATAATTCTTTTTATTCCTGAACTGTAACACACCGACCCAATAAGATATAATCTTAGGAGGAAATCATTTTATTTAATTTCATTTTACTACTAAAAAAGCCCAATACATTCACTCCTTTGCATCAAAATAATCACGTTAATTGAACATAAAAATCTATTTCCACAAAATAAATTTTGCATTTTAATCTTGCCATAACATTCAATACGATTTTTGTTCATGTCATTTTTACAGTAATTCCTTCAACTTTACCATTTCTTCTTCTGACAAAGTTACACCTTTTCCCATTTTCTCATGTTCCGGTGCCCAATCTCTAATATCATATTTAGGCTCTCCACCATTCCACGAAATCTTATTCAATTCCTTTGTCCACCCCTTGACACTCTCTGAAAGAGTGCCAATATGCTCAACTATTTCATATTTAAAATCTGCCATAAGTCCTCCATTTAATATTATCCACATACTTTTTTATCTAACGATGGATCATTCATTATATTTAATAAACTCTGATAGCTGTCTACATCATGATAAACAACCTTACTAGTAGACATTTCATTGAACAATTTTTTAGCACAAGAGATCTTCGCTTGTTCAATCGGTCTAAGATTAAGAGTTTCCATTGTTCCTTTGGTTTCGGCAACAAAGAAAATATGCTTAACCGCTCCCTCATAAAAGGCAATTGCCCAGTCAGGAGAATAATTTCCTACCGGAGTAGGGATTTGGAATGTTCTTGGAAGCTTTGCATATACGCATACTTCTTCCGCCGCATCCAAATCTTCAGCAAATCTTCTCTCAACACTCTTTTCTGCCGAACCATCCGTAAATACATAATCCTGAATGGCTTTCTTTGCAAGGAATGCCTTATCAAAACTCTGTGTATTCTTTTCGGCTGTGAAGATTGTGCTATCGTATTCTCCTTCAATCGTATCATATGAAATATGTTCCACAATCATTGTCGCTTTCTGCTCATTGATAAGCCTGATAACCTTTGTAATAAATTCTTCCGGATTATTCTTGAACATATATAGCTTATCAGCTCTGATTCCTTGCAGGATCGCTGACACGGTTTTACGGGTAAGAGTCGTTCCCTCAGCCACCTTGCCGATGAGGTCATACCTAATCTGACTTGTTTCTACATGTTTAAGTGTTTGTGTCCTTGTCTTTTCTCCGGTAAAGGAATCTGCTCGCTCGACCTCATACTCATTCATTTCTGCTTTTTGGCGACCAATAGTTGTTGTATACTGAAGTTCAGAAACAAAAAGTTTTTCGTCAATATGAGCGATTGCTTTCTTAATCAGTTCGTTGCTATCGAACTCAACTGTATAAGCATACTTGTGGTTAATTTCTTGCCATAACGCCTGAAATTCTTTCTTTGCAAAATTATCATTAAGCGGATTATCCTTAACTTTTGTTTCATGACCATCCGTAAACATATCCTGAAGAATACTGTCATCATATACGGACTGAATAAGCATATGGATACCCTCTGCCATCGTTTTAAGCTCATCCGGCAATTCTGCAACAGTTCCACTTTTAATTTCCTGACGATATTTATCTGTCACTTTACGCTTCATATCTACATAGCCATTCTGGATAAGATAAAATTCAATAGCATTTGCAGTTTCGTCATCTATAAGTGTAGGAACATCATCCACTTTAATATACTTACCCTTAAAATATTCACTTGTTGCAACAGTCGGTCTGTCATATAGTACAGTCTTAATATCAGACTGCAAATCTGTAACAAATGTCTTATAACTTTCACTTGCAACAACTGTCAACACGTTAATATCGTGTACTGTTTCTCCGCAGCTTTCAACATCCATTCGATTGCCATTCTGATTCACACACAAACGGAGTCCACGACCTACCTCTTGACGTTTTGCAGTATTACTGTCGGAATGTTTTAGTGTACAAATCTGAAATACATTCGGGTTATCCCAGCCTTCACGCAGTGCCGAGTGAGAGAATATAAATCTTGTAGGCTCATCAAAAGAAAGCAGTCTTTCCTTGTTCTTTAAAATCAAGTCATATGCCGAAATATCATCGGAAAACTCACTGCCACGCTTCACTTTACTGTCGATAGCGTGTCCTTTTTTATCAATACTGAAATAGCCTTTATGTACTTCACTTACATCACTACAAGTTGATTTTAAGTATCTCTGGTATGGAGTATCAATCAATGTTACATATTCATTAAGCACGTTAATGTACTCCTGCTCAAACATCTTGCCGTATTCGCCAAGAACTTCATCTCCGTTTTCATCATACTGACGATACTTTGCAACTTCATCAATAAAGAATAATGACAGGCATTTAATTCCCTTATCAAAGAGTTTTTCTTCTTTCTCAAAATGCGAAAGAATCGTTTCTCTTATCTGAATACGACGCATATCTTTTTCCGAAATATCGCCAACAATATCTCCTGTACTTATAACTTCTCCATTTGTAAAAGTTACTGTTCCACGAAGCGGGTCAATCTCTGAAATTGTATACCCCTTATACTGTTCCATCTCCTGTGAAACATAATATAAATCATCGCTCACACCAAGAATACGGGGCTCACGGTTAATGGATTTATTGTACCCAATTTCAAGTTCAATTTTTGCCATAGGCGGCTTTTTGCTTGAAAGCACAATCTGTTCAAGGTACAAATAACTGTCCGTACCTCTGAAATTCTTAACCTCAAATCCTTTCACTTCAATCTTCTTGACTAATTTCTTATTAAATGCGTCCAAAGCATCAAGAACATAAATAAGATTATGATGCTTTACATGGGTAGCAGAATAATTAAGGCTAAAAAGCGGATTAAAGTTTTTCAATGCTTTTTGTGTTACTTCTCCGCCCATCTTCTGCGGTTCATCAAGAATAATAATCGGTCTATTCGCTTTGATTACATCAATTGGACGGCGAGAGCCAAATTCGTCACGCTTTGAGTAAATAATACGTGCTTCTTTACTGCGTCCATCCTCTTTCAGAGAGGAAGCGAACGCCTGCGTATTGATGATCATTACATTGATACCGGAACTGCTTGAGAAGTTATCAAGCTGATTCAGGTTTGAACTATTATAAATGAAGAAACGAGCCTTTTTACCATAATGCTCCATAAAATGGTCGGCTGTAATCTCAAAAGATTTTTTTACACCCTCACGAATAGCAATACTCGGAACAACCACAATAAACTTGCTCCATCCATACTTTTTATTCAATTCAAACATTGTCTTGATATATACATATGTTTTACCGGTACCTGTTTCCATTTCAATATCAAGGCTACATCTACCCAAATCCTTTACAAGAGAATTTGAGAGTTTAATATTATTCTGACGCTGCAATGCTTGAATGTTATTGAGAAGCTGCTCATCTGAAAGTTCCACCAGTTCATTCTTGTATCCGATATCGTTTGCCGGGTCATACAATTGCATTTCTTCATCCGTAAATCCCAATGTCATCTGCATATCCTTGGACTTCATTTTACCGAGATCACGAATATAGCTGATTTTATCGTAAAAGCCTTGTCCATTAAAAGCTTTTACAACTGCGTCAATAGCGTCCGTTTGATATTGTTGTATCTTAAAATTAAATTTCAACTAACTCCACCTCCTTCTATAAAATTGCAATAAGGACAGTTGCAACAAGTGAAGCTAATGCAATACCAGCAGATACAAGAGTAATTATTAACATGATGGTATTGTATTTTTTTGCTTTTGCAGCTTCTTGCTTGCTGTCTTCCAATTCTTTTTCTTTCAGCATGTATAAATCATTTAGCTTTGTATAATTATTATTAAGTCCTTCAATTACTTTTTGATTACCTTCAATAATGGGTTTTATCTCATTTGCAAGGACTTCATTAAAAGGAGTAATATTATTAAGCATTTCCTGATTTCGTTTATTCATTTCATCAATAAATGATGTGTCAATTTGGGGCATCAAATCAGTCATACCAAAATCATTAAAATTCATTACAGCACCTTCCTTACTGTGTCAGGACTGTATGCAGCAAAAATCTGCTCAAAATTAGTTGCCACACTATCGTTTGCCATAGAACTGTCACGCATAACAAAATAATACGGTTTCTGTTTTGCAATCTCTGTAATCACTTCCTCAGTTACATTGTCATCAAAGCATGCTATCAAATAATTATCCCCCACATTGAATACTCTCTTTCCAGCGATAGTAGTTTCCTCGATTTTGCTCGAAAGAAGCACACCTAAATCAAGCATAACTTGGAACAATAAGTCTTCAGGAGTTCTGTCCTCTTTGATATTATCCTCAAGGCTTGTAAACAATGATGGTTCATACTCTGCCGGATTATAATATACATTCTTCATATTAGAGGTATCGCATTTCAGCACTCGGAACCCACCGTCGAATTTTGCTTCAGGATTTTCCTCTGCAATTTTCTTTGCAGCTCTGCGGATACGTTCTTTACCTATTTCACATATGTTCTTGTATCCTGCTTTATACGCTTCTTTTTTCTCATCAGTTTTCTCAGGCACTTGAACCATAATAAACTTGCAATTTGTATTGTCCTCTACATTTTTACTCATAACTGCATGTGCAGTTGAAGCCGAACCTGAGAAAAAATCCAAAATGATTGAATCAGAATTTAAATTAGCAAGTGTAAGCAACCTTTTCATTAAGCGCTGCGGCTTGGGACCACTAAAGAATCCACCATCTAATAATTTTGAAACTTCTTGTGCACCTTCCTGACTATGTCCAACATCTTTAAAAAACATAATCGAGGTTGGTGCCATACCTGAATGTTTCAAATCCGTAAGAAATCTTTTAATTCTTGGAACACCATTTCCATCTGGGCCAAACCAAATTCTATTATCTTGGAGTCTCTCCAAAAATGCATTTTTGGAGAGACTCCAGCAGCGCCCTGCTGGAGGCTCAATCACTCTCCCCGAAGGGGTCGTGATTGGATAATCACACTCGGCATTATATGTTTTTACAGAAATATCACTTGACATCCACACTCCTCGAGGATCATTATCAGGATTTGAATATCTTGCATTCGCCTCTGCTGTTCTCGGTAATCTTCCTATTACAAATTCATTTATATTTCTTGCATACATTAGAACATAATCATGACTATTGGAGATAAAGCGTGCATCATTTTTAGGAGAAAAAGCACGCTCCCATATCAACTGAGCAATAAAGTTTTGCGTACCAAATACCTCATCACAACACTTTTTGAGATTTTCTTGTTCATTATCATCAATAGAAATGAAAATGACACCATCCTCTGACAATAAATCTTTTGCAATCCTCAAACGAGGATAAAACATATTCAGCCAATCTGTATGAAATCGACCGTTAGTATCAAGATTCTTTTCAAGACGATTCCCATCTTCATCAAACTGACCACTATTTGTAAGATAATCATCTGTATTCTGAACGAAATCATCTTGATACACTAAATCACTTCCTGTGTTATATGGAGGGTCTATATATATCATTTTGACTTTACCGAGATAAGTTTCCTGCAACAGCTTCAGCACTTCAAGATTATCGCCCTCAATATAAAGGTTTTCAGTAGTATCGAAATCTACACTTCCACTACTACAATATGGTTTTCCTTCACTGTCTGCTCCGGTTGGAGTTGTTTCATCATCTCGAACAGGACGCAAGGTCTTGTTGATAGGGGCATTTGCAAGAAGAACGGACTTCTTCTTGTCAGGCCAAGTAAACTGATAGCGTTCCTCGTTTCCCTCAACAACTTCACAAGAAATCTCCTGCATCAGCACATCCTTGTCTATCGCTCGCTCCACAATTGCCTTGCCGTTTTCATCATAACCGGTAATAGTTTCAGTAACAGCATTAGGAAACATCGCCGCTAACTTCTTAAAATTTTCATCTGCCTTATTAACTGTCTGCATCTTGAGCTTGTCCATTAGGCTTGTCCTCCTTTAATTTCGTCAATGAACTTATCCAACAAATATGTCACTTTAGACTCATCGTTTTTTAAATCAAAAAGTTCCTCAATCTTGTTTTTAAGTTCTATCATACTGGCTTTACAATGTTCATCGCCGTTCAACACAGCCCCCATTTTCTTTGTGTCCACTGCACATTCATGATACTTTGGATTTCCAAAAGAAAAGGAAGGCACATATATATTAGTGTAGTCCGACTGTGTCACCCACGCAGCACCCATTTCGTTTAGACACGCAGGACTTTCCAAATATTTATCCGACCACAGAATTATCATAAAAAGCGTACTATTAAAATGTGAACGCAAGTATTCGTAAATCGATTCATCTAATGGAATTTTATGAAGAGGATGAGAAGTGTAAACTAATTGTTTCTCTTTAACACCTAATCCTATTATAAAATTTCTAAGTGCATCTCCATATTTTTTATCATCTGATTTATGGCTAATAAAAATAACTGCATCTGCTTTTTTGGCATCAATAATTGCAGATGTAGTCGGAACGCATTCATCCTTCTTCAAATCAGATAGAATTTCCTTGATTAACCGCATATTTTTCTGATGTGATTCAAAATCAAAAACAAATTTATTTGATGAGATAGCACCAATGTTTTCATCATACCATTCGTCAATACCTGAAAGCGTATACATTATCGTATCGTAGTTTGCTTCTACAATTGCTTCTTGCAATTTCACCAAATAATTCATCAAATTGGAATCACTTGTATAATCGTGTATCGTCCCGTATATGCCATCATATTCAATAGAAAGTCTTTGAAAATTATTCATTATAGCGCCTCCTTTTATAGTACATATAACTGATTTGTTAATACTTTTATCCTCTGTACAAGCTCAAACTTCTTTTTAGGCTGTTTCTCCGCCCTAGCCTGCTTTTCAAGTCTTGCAATCTCTTTTTCAAGTTTTTGCTTTTTGTCATTTATCTCTATCTGCTCATCAAGCGTATTTCCTTTTTCTATATTCACTCTACCGACAGCAATGACAATGTTCTCCCAAACAGTATCAAGATTTAACCCTTTAAGGTCAACCTTTTGTTTTTCTGTCGGCATCCATACTGTCTGCATTACCTTTGTATGATAAATAGCAAGTCTGCTTTCATTCTCATATTCAAGAACAAACAAAATATTCTGCGGTATCAACTTAGAAAGCGTTGCTATCGTTTTTTCGTCATATTCTTTCTTTTTGAGAGATACAAGCAAAACAAAAAAACTTTTTACATCTTCTCCGGCAGGAATATTAACCTTATTGGGAGCAATCTCATTTACTATCGTGATTCTTGAAATATCAGCATCAATTTTTTCTTTTGCTGCTGTATTCATTTGAAATTTTGTATAAATTGATTTTTTCGGAAGTTGCTTACTCATTTCCGTTAATTGTGGTAATCCCAGCATCTCATTCTCCTCTATTTAACAATTAAAAAGCTAATAAGTTCAAAGTCATTCAAACCTTTTATCTCATTACTCAAAAAGCTAGCCTGACTGCCACCTAAGAAGTTGTCTATATCACTTTCGTCTTTCAATTCAATAATGGATGCAATGGCATCTCCAAGCAAATCCGAATATTTTCCCATTTTCCGACCATCATTCGTTTCATCATTGAATTTGGCACATAATGCCTTATCTGGTTCTTCTTTGCCTTTACATAAAAGCCTGAATGAATCCAACATTTCCTTTGGTGAAAGATGATCTATGATTACTTCTCCTTCTTCTGACATATATACCATATAGAAGGGATGCAGCCTGTTCTGACTGTTGATATTTACCTCATTCTTGATATTTCTAAGCACAAATATTACACCTGCCGGCAATTCTTCCGTTGCTTTCACCACAGCATTCATTCCATGCGGTGCCTTTTCAATCTCAGGATGTGTCTTAATATAATCAAGCAAGTCCAGTCTGAACTCATTCAATCCAAGATCCATAATAGATATTCCAGATGACATATCTTCAATATCTACCACTTCCTCCTGTAATTTCTTGAGCTGCTGTTTTCGATACTCTAAATCTCCCTTTTCCTCCGGGCTAAGAACATTATCATCACCGGTAGCTGTCATATCCACGATTTTCATTCGGGTTTCTACTCTAGCTTTAAGATTAATATATTCATCCAATGTAATATTCGGCCAGAAGTTTACCAGTTGAATACATTCATTCTTACTTCCGATTCGATCTATTCGTCCAAATCTCTGAATAATACGAACCGGATTCCAATGTATATCATAATTAATCAGATAGTCACAGTCCTGTAAGTTCTGACCTTCCGATATACAATCTGTTGCTATTAATATATCTATTTCTGCTTTTTCATCCGGTAATAACAGGCTTTTTCCCTTAGATACCGGTGAGAAACATGTTAATACTGTATTTAAGTCCGTTTTCAAACCTTTGATTGTGGTCTTTCCATCAACCGATCCGGTAATAATTGCTGTGTCCAACCCGTATTTTTTCTTCACATACACACTTACTGTGTCATACAAATAATTCGCTGTATCTGCAAAAGCAGTAAATATGATAATTTTCTTATTACCTGTATTGATAGGATGTTCCTGCTTTCCATCAATCACATCAAATAATGTCTGTAATTTGCTATCATGAGCAGGTGTTATATCTGCAATCATCGCAAGAAGCAAATCCAGTATTTCCTTATCTCTTTCCAGTTCCCGTCTCCATGACTTATAATCCATATCTGCAATGTCAATTCTTACTTTCTTTCCAATTGCAAACACATCATCATTCTGATCATCCCCATCTAAATCCATATTTGTAATGTCATTCAAATTCAATGAAGATTTATTATAGCCATATTCAAAATCTGCAATGCTCTTTATGGTATCAGTAATAAGATCGTTAATACGTTTTAATGTCAGCCTGAAGGAATATACTGAACTTTCCATTCGCTTCATAAGGTTTATTGACATCAATCTTCTGATTCCCTGCTCTCGACCGGACTGTGTAAGTCCTCCCCTTACATGGTTTGAATCATACACATCTTTATACTTTGCTAATTTACTTGGCAGAATATAGTCCGTTGGTGTATATATACATAATCTAAGCAAATTCAACTGTTCAAATATCTCATTGTAATTGATTGCCTCGCTTAAATCTGTCAATCCTGGTCTTTTTGATATAGGTAGATTTCTTTTTGGAAATGTTCCTATATCTGATGTATCATAATATTTCTGAATATGCTTTCTTGAACGTGCAATCGTCACACTATCAAGCAGTTCAAAAAAGTCAAAATCTAGCATTCTTAAAAGTTTGCTTGTAGTTCTATCCTCCGGTTCCCACTTACTCCATGTATTAAAGGCAGTCTGTGCCTGCTTGAAAATATCATCAATACTCTTATGTGTATTCAGCTTTTCGTCCAGCAGCTGACTTTCTCCTTCATAAGCAAGGGCAATCTGATTCTTCAAATCTACAAAGCGATTATTTACCGGTGTAGCAGACAACATAAGTACCTTTGTCTTAACACCCTTGCGTATAACCTTATTAAGAAGCTTCAGATATCTGTTTTCTTTCTCATCCTCACCGGATATTTTTCCACCATTACGAAAATTATGTGATTCATCAATGACCACCAAATCATAATTTCCCCAGTTTACCATATCCAGATCCATACCATTGGAATTTCCTGACTCTCTGCTTAAGTCTGTATGGAACAGGACATCATAACGCATACGATCAGCTGCAATCGGATTGTTGATGTAATTATACTTATATGTATTCCAGTTGTTCGCCAGCTTCTTAGGACATAATACAAGCACAGACTTATTTCTGTTCTCGTAATACTTGATTACAGACAATGCGGTAAATGTTTTACCTAGACCTACCGAATCAGCTAAAATACAGCCATTATACTTCTCCAGCTTATTGATAATAGCTAACGCTGCATCTCTCTGGAAATTATATAGCATCCCCCATATCTTGCTTTCTTTAAAGCCTGTCGCCTCATTTGGCAGGACATCCTCCGAAACATCTTCAAGGAATTCATTGAAAATATTGTATAGTGTTACAAAATACAGATAATCCGGAGAATTTTCATTATAAACTGTTGTGATATTCTCAATCACTTCATCTGTCACTTCCTGAAGTTTTGATGAATCATTCCATATCTGTTCAAATAACTGCAAGTATGCTGTGCTCATTGGAGCTTCTAATTTATTTATTATATAATAGGCGTTATTACCTCGTTCACATCCTAAATCAACGGTTGTAAAGCCATTCAAAGTCATATAACTTTTATCATCAACATTTATGAATCCCGTCATAATCTCATTTGTCACATTTGACTTGAATACTGCCTTTTTACGAATCCACTCTGCACATTCCTTTGCAATAGCCTTCTGTGTCATCTCATTACGAAGCTTAACTTCAAACTCCGAACCAAACAGATTTTTTTCACGTTCCTGTCTTGGTATGTAAAACTCGCGTTTTTCGCGTTTTGCTTTTTCTTTAATGAATGTAGGTGATGTAAAAATAAAGCGCAATTCATCCACATTTTTAAGCTCTTTCTTTAATTCAGCAAACGCATAAATAGAAAAGCAGGCTGCAGCAATAGAGACTTTACTCCCTTTATGTATTTCAGTTGTCAAATCTTCTTTTAGTGTCTTGTTAATGCTATCTATTATTTCCAATTCCAATTGTCTCCTTCTTTTGCCCTATGCAGTATGTTTATTATTCTTGTGCCCTGCATCCGCTGACTTCTGTGCAGTATCAAGAATTAACCACATTTTTGCTTTTTAATTGCACCCTTTACTCTTTCCTCTACGCATAAAATGCCTATTCTTCTATCTAATAGAAATATTCCGTAATCGAAACCTCCATAATAAATATATTATATTCTATTATCGGAATAATATCAATCAAAATTCCCCCTATATTTCAGCTATATTTCCACTCCAATCAATCACTTTTTTATTTTAGACAAAAGAACCACAGTTTCTATCCCGCGTGTCCACGGAAACATATCTACACATTTTGCCTTAACCGGCTGATATCCATATTCCAAAAACACTTCTAAATCTCTGGCAAGCGAAGTTGGCTTACAGGAAATATAAACAAATGAGGATAATCCATAATCTAAAATTTTACGAATTGCTTTTGGGTGGATGCCCTCTCTTGGTGGGTCTAAGACAATTGCGTCCGGTGCCTCCGTCAGTTCATCCAACACCGTCAACACATCTCCTGCCAAAAATGTGCAGTTGTCCAGCTGATTTTCTTTGGCATTTTCTGCCGCTGCATAAACTGCCTCTTCCACGATTTCAACTCCTGTCACCTCTTTTGCCACCGGTGCCAGTACCTGCGCAATCGTTCCGGTTCCGCTATAAAGGTCATATACCTTTTTCCCAGTCAAATCACCAATGTATTCTCTTGCCAGCGAATACAGTTTCTCTGCTCCGGCAGAATTTGTCTGGAAAAAGGAAAACGGCGTAATGCGAAAACGCAGTCCCAAAAGTTCATCGTAAAAATAATCTTTTCCATATAAAATATCTACCGCGTCTGCTTTCACCACATCCGAAAGACTATCATTTGTCATATGCAGAATACCGGCAAACGTCCCTGTCGTCTCTAACGCAAGAAGCGTATCTTTGTATTTCTCAAGTAACTGTTTCCCTTCCGCAGAATCGATTCCTCCCTGAGAAGATGTCACCAGACAGATTAACATTTCCCCGGTTTTTAATCCCTTACGTACAAGCAGGTGGCGAAGCACGCCCTCATGGCGCATTTTATGATAAAAGTCAATGCTTTTTCCACCCAGTTTCGCATTCCGGAAAAAGTCCTGCGTTGTCTTTAACACCTTGCGTAAATCCTCATCAATAATCTGGCAGTCAGGGACGGAAACAATATCATAAAAACTCCCTCGTTTATGAAGTCCCAAAGTAAGCGGACCATCTTTCACTTCATCCCCAAAAGAAAACTCCATTTTGTTTCGGTATTCCCAGATTCTAGGACTTTCCACACATTCATCCAGTGGAAAATCCGGATACACAGCATCCAACAAAGCTTTTACCTGATTCAGTTTCAGTTTTTTCTGCTCCTCATACGGAAGTGTCTGGTACGCACAACCGCCACATTCTGAAAAATGCGGACACGGCGGCACTGCTTTTTCAATCTCCGAAGGCACCAAAACTTCCGTCAGATTTCCCTCCGGTCTTTTCTTCTTTACTTTCTTTAATTGAAAACGCACTCTCTGACCCGGTAATGTATTTTTCACCTGTACATAGGCATCCTCATCTTCTACATAAACAATTCCTTTATTCGGAAACTTTAGAGATGTAACCATCCCCTCATAAAATTCGTTCTTTTTCATAGTAACCCTTCCTCGTAAAATTTGCTATTGCCATAGTATAGCATAGATTTTTGGAAATGTCATTTTTTAATGTTTAATGGTTGTGGGAAATGTTTGATGGCACTTTTTTGTTTTCCAGTAATTCCGTAGAAACGCTTTGCGTCTCGTGGTTCTACGTTCCACTCCGGTCCGCGCAGGTCAGAGGTTCCCCGAACCTCTTGCGCCACTCCCGTTTAACAAACGCGTA